>ERZ772854.265-NODE-265-length-65454-cov-6.071071_pt1 | contig 65454 bp, 63 predicted proteins | sample MGYA00580844_ERZ772854 | MGnify/ENA primary metagenome ERZ772854 (study PRJEB29015, sample SAMEA2737727) | human gut metagenome | biome: human gut; feature: human-associated habitat; material: faeces | place: China | collected 2012 ...
TTCAAAGAAAGCTGATGGAAGCACTGAATCAAAAAGGATGTGACTTTTTTGAGGTGGAACCTGATTTTACAAGTCAGGTATGCAGCAATCTGAATGCAGAGAACAGACACTCAAAAGGATTCTGCTGTACCAGCTGAGGGTATCATGATGATGCAGACCACGTTGGTGCTGTTAATATCAGAAACCGGGTAGGTGATAAAGAGATACTGGAATTGTGCAGGGAACACCAATACAGTCACAAGAATTTACAGAATGCGATTCGAATCGTATATGAAAAACGACACATCGCATATGAAGAAAAAAAGCAGCATCTGCATGAAAGCAGACGGGACCCTGTAACATCTTACATGATGCTGCAGGATCTCATCTGTGACTAGAGCAGAACATATGAACTACCACTGTCTTCTTACGGCATGACTGTAAGATGGATTGTCTGGAGAGGATCTGCCTGTGCTATTCGTATTGTGTAGTGTGGACTTATTCTCAAAGGGGCGGAAATAGAATGATCGGTATTCAAGGGAAACTTTGGATGCTCGGCCATTCTATGACCGAGTCGTTCACTTCTTAGCTATTGACAGAATTTTTTAAAGCTTTTCCAACCTTAAATCGAGGTGTCTTGGATGCGGCAACCTCGATCATTTGGCCATTCTTTGGATTTCGCGCTTGTCTTGCTGGACGTTCAGCAACTTCAAAAGTTCCAAACCCTACTAATTGAATTTTATCGCCGGCTGCCAATGCCTCTGCTGTTACAGCAGTAAAAGCGTCAAGTGCTCTGTCAACATCTACCTTTTTTAAACCTGACTTTTCAGAAATGGCTGCGACTAATTCCTTTTTGTTCATAAAAAAATTTCCTCCTTTTAGCACGGCTAACTACCCAGTAAGGATTAGCCTATTGGGGAATATCACCGCGTATTTTCTAATTTTTAATACGGTTACAAACAATAAAATTGTACCATAAAATGTGCACTTTTTCAATAATTTTCTAAGAGGGAATCTCCTGCCAACGTCAAGAGTTGATTAACTGATTTGGCAGAGGACTTTTTGCAAAAAGCATATACTTACCCTTAATTTTCTCCATACTGACTTTTGCAATTTTTGCTAGTTGGCTGCGTTTCTACCCTCTGCCTTTCCATTTGTAATGTAGTGCATGTAGTAGGCGACATTGTTGCTACCAAAGGCAGCTTTCAAATCAGCATAGCGATTTTTATAGGCGGCAAGATTGAATGTCGCTGTTGCTTGACGACCCTCTGCCATTCCGTGTTCTACGAAATGCTGTAGATACTTCTTCTCATCATTGCCAAAAGCAGCTCTTAGATCGGCATAACTCTTTTTGTAGTACTCGTAGTTGTATACTGGCGAATAGTCAATGCCCTTGTAAATAGCCGGTATGGAAGCAGAGGTGCTATCGTCTGCTTTATCCGTTTTGTTGCTTATGTTGCCAGTAATCGTAGTAGAAACAGCATTCCTACCTTCTTTCTGGCCATATTCTATGTAATGCTTGTAGTAAAGGACGTTATTGTCACCGAATACTTTGCGAAGATCAGCATAGTTTTCTTTGTAAGTTCTGACATCAAATGCCTTGCAAGCTTGACGTCCTTCTGTCATTCCATGCTGTAAGAAGTGCTCAAAGTATTTGGACGAATCATTGCCAAATGCCTTGCGAAGATCCTCGTAGCCATTCTTGTAGAATGTGTAATCGTATACAGCTGCATACTTCTTCTCTTCTGCTGTCGGTACATAAGCACTGCTCTCGTCCTTTTTGTCGTCCGGTTTTGCGCTTTCAAGAACCTTCTGAGCTTCACGACCTTCCTTTAAACCATATTCCAGATAGTGACTTACATATAAGCTATTGTTGCCTCCAAAAGCCTTGCGAAGATCTTCATAGTTGTTCTTATAGGTGTTGACGTTAAAGTCTTCACATGCCTGACGTCCTTCTTTAATTCCGTAATTAACGAAGTGGTTGAGGGCGGCAGAGGCATCGTTTCCAAAGGCAGCCTTTAAGTCAGCATACTTGTTTAGGTAATAGGTTGCATCAAATACTGGAGAGTAGTCAACACCATTGTGGATAGCAGCCTGCGGGAATGGACCATTCGCAGAGCCGTCCCAGCCTGCTTCCTTTCCAGTCAGAAGGTAATGCTCATAGTAGGCATCCAGATCATCACCATATTTTCTGCTTAACTTTGGATAGCGCTTTCTGTATGCTTCAACATCAAATCCGTCAAAGAAACCTTCTGTAATCTCAACACCATTACCAACAATCAGACGATATGTGGTTGAAGAACCGTCCTCTGCTGTTACGGTGATCTTTGTTACTTCAACTTTGTGCTTCAGATCACCGATGTTGTTAAATTGTACAGATGAGGTGTCTGCGGCTGCTTTGACTTGAATATCTGCAGAGGTGGTGTCAGCATCCACGTTGAAATAGAAGTCGCGTTGATCTTTGCTAAAGGTTCCAATCACTTCTTGATCGTTTACGGTTAAGGAGTTTATGCAGCTGTTTTGATTCTTGCGTTCAGCTGGCTTAGGAGAGGATTCTGGACGCTCATCATATACTGGGATTAAGAATACGATGTTGTTGTCCGTTTGTCCGGTTGCTCTATAAGAACGACTAACCTGATTACCTTCTGAGTAAGCTGCCATGATATTCGTCATATATTGGTGCCAGTATTTGCCATTAAATGCACCGTCATAGTCAAATTTCTGAGCGTATAACGTGTTCTGATTGCGAAGAATATACTGGTTTGCAAACTTCAATGAACCACCAATCAATGCCTTTTCCGGGGTATCCCAAGAGCCTGTTGATACGGTCCCGTCTGGAAGCATCATGGTAGAACCAGTGCGAGCTTCTTTTAAACCATTTTGTAAAATCTCGTCTCTGGTTGATCCGGTTGCTTGGATATTGAAGTAATTGTACAAACCCTCATATCCTGCGTAAGTGCCGGAAATCATAGCTGAATTGCCTGCACCCTGCTCCTGTCGGACACGGCTGGCTAATGCGACAGGATTGATATTGTACTTCTCTCCTATCCAACAGAACAACCATGAGTATGTATGGCTAGTGCCAGGTACATTTGCGTTTGACATAAATGTATTTGCGATTGCGGCTTCTACAGCTGCCTGATTCTGATGGGACTCGTATGTTAGCGATTCAAACATAAAAATGTCGTTTTCATTTAAGAAGTTTCTTGGATCCATGTAGTAGCGAACTGTTTCTTCCGAAGCTGCTGCCCAGTTTGGTTCCCACTGTTTCCATGAATTAGTACGCCAATCATAATCTCTATCGAGCAGTGAGCGGTATCCCTCGTTGTAGTACATATTAACCAATGCTCTTGCAGGCGTACTCATCTGTTCGCTGATTGCATAAGAAAATGTGTCCCCAACATAGATCGGCTTAAAAATCCAATTTGGATGTGCCTGATGAAGTACATTTAAGGATGCCTGATAATCAGCAGGAAAACTTTGAGACTCATCTGCGTCCATAAGGGCAATATTGCCGCTATAGTCGATCTGAAGGGAATCTACTCTCACATAGCCCTCGCTACTGTAATCATTAACATCAAACATAATTCTTGCCCATACTGGCTCATCATTAAACAGGACAAGACTTGTGACATACACTGGATATCCGGCCGGAAGTGAAGTAAGTGTGGCTGAGCCATCTTTCCAGCCGGCATAGATCGGAGCATCTACGCTCATGTATGCTTTGGAATAGAATGTTTCTTCAACACCTTCACCCAGTTCTGCCTCTGTACTTTCTTCTTCGCTGCTTTCCTCTTCCGTTTCTTCCTCTGTTGTTAAATCCTCGGTAGAGTCTTCGGTAACGCTTTCTGAGATGTCTGATGTTTCAGTTTCAGATGATTCAACAGTTGATTCCGGCGTTGTTTCCGTGCCTGATTCTTGACCTGCGGTAGTCGGTGCCTCAGTGCCTGGTTCAGTCTGCTCAGAGGATGTTGTCTCTACTGTTTCCGGTTCAGTTTCTGGAATCTGCGTGGTGGTTTCCTCTGGCAATGATTCCTGCGACTGAACTGGAGCTACCGTGGTTTCCGTCTCTGTTGTGACAACAGTTTCCAGAACAGTGGTCGGTTCAGTAGCAGAGGATGCCGTAGTCATATCCGGTGTATTCTCTGTGTAGGTTTCAAGCTCGGTGTTGCTCTCAACGACAGTGTTTTCAGCCATTGTCGGCACAGCTGACAATGGCTGAAGCATACTTGCCGAAAGCAAATAGATCGTGCCCCTTTTCAATGATACTCGTCTTTTCATTGTCTTCCTTTCCTTTATGTTTGATTGTGTGTCGAATCAGTTGGTAGTTTCAAAATTAGAATCACCACTTACAGCCAAAAGGCACAAAAAAATCCACTTTTTGCACTACTAAGTCTTGCAATTGATAAACAAATATGATACAATCTCTAGTAAATAGGAGTTGTGTTGCCTGCTATCACATATGCAGGCTTATTAATGATACCAAAAAATGAATTCGCGCTCATGCCCAGTATAGCACAAAAAAAGATATAATACAAAGTTTTCTGGTAGTTTTTTCGAAAAATAAAAAGATAGGAGTCTGCATCTCACAAAAAATAGACTTCGCCTATTCAACTCCCCTGCCCCTCAATCTTGAGAGGTGGGGTTTTCTTTTTGTTACTTTTCCTGTATAATAGTCTTATGAATATACTGCAAACTATTTTTAACGACCATTATGAAGAAATGTTATTGATAACGTTGACAAGATGATTAACTGTGGTGACCCCTCTTTCGGTGGTGCGATGTATGCCTGTTCCAAATGCGGCAATCTTAAATTTGTTCCCTTCCGCTGTAAGAGCAGATTTTGTCCAACCTGTGGTGTTAAATACTGTCAGGACAGATCCAATGCAATAGCTTCTAAATTAATTCAGTGTTCTCACCGTCACTGCGTTTTTACCATTAACGAAGATCTCCGTCACTTTTTCCTAGAAGACCGTTCTCTTCTGGATTGTTTGTTTAACGCTGTCCGCAGTGTTGTTCTTCGGATGTTTTATCAGTTTGAATAAAAATTTTCAACTTTTGCTGACAACTACCGCTCTTGCATTACACAAATAACTCTGGTTCCGTATCCAAAAGAATCTGTACTAGCACCTTATAATCCAAGTACTGTACATCATCCTTTCCATCATGAATCTTCTGTGCAAGCTGACTACTGTAATAGATATCCATTGCCTGTTCTAACGTGAGATTCTTCACTTTTGCCAGATGCGCAATGATTCGTTCTTCTAGTCCTTCTTTGTAGTATTTTTCGAGCGTATCTCCATTCATAGACTCACCTCCTGTGAAGAACGAAATGTAAGAAGTCCATCTACTGCCGCCTGAGTGATAAAGGCAATCTGATCATAAGATGGATATACTCTAATCTCTTTCAATGCTCGTGACTTTTCCCAGATGCCATTATGATACATATCCACAACTCGGAACACTTTATCATTGGCAACTTTTCCCATGATGATATCGAAGGAACGATATCTCTGGTCTCCGTCTCGGCACTGGCAGACAAAGTCTATCCAAGCATCGAGATCATCGGCAAAATTCTTAAATACAAAGCCTTTTGTGTCGTCCTTCATGTCATATATGTTCAAAATCGCTCTGCCACTTTCTTTTGAAAAACTAGCTTTTCGTTTTGCCCATTTCTCTGCCTGTTCTTTTACAGTGGTAACATAAAAACCTCGCCCAAAATCAAGATCTCGATAGGAATGATTAACATCTGGATGGTCAACAACCATATTAGAGCCATGATATACAATCACGTACTTATCCCCCTCTCATTCAAATATTCCTCTATATCCTGCACCACATAATTGGTACTCTGTGTATGAAGAATGTCATAGTTCGGAACCAGGTACAGGTCAAGACATCCGCTCTTTTTCAGTGCTTGGTATACCTTAGCAGGTGCAACATTCCAACGATCAGCACAGGCATGAATCATGTAAACAACAAAGGAAAAATTATTCTTATCCATTCTACATCTCCTTTAAAACAGCTTTTCTCTATTTTTCCAATCCTATACTTCTGTATCTTTTATCCGCTTTGCTTCTGTTTTGCTGAGTTTAGTACCAGAGTCGACACTCGGCACTCCGGTTTGGAGTATTTCTATGCAGGGTTGCTGTCCCTGCAATCTTGCTGTCTACGCTTAGCCCATCACATTACTGTAATACACTCAAGACTCGCTTCAAATGCTGTGGTTAGCAGCTTATTTGACAGGATTTCCACCTGCTGGATTGTACACCCTTTGCTTGACGCACTGCCTAACCCCAATGTCACTCCTATTATGCACTTTTCTTCCTATCTAATTCACTAATCTCTTCAACGGTAAGCTTCGTAGCCAATGCAATCTCCTCATAAGTTAACTTGCCAATCAAAAGCAAACTCTTTGCCGTCTCAAGCGAAGTTTCTCGAGCTGCTTCTCGAGCTGCTTCATTTCTCATTTCTTCCATTGCTCTACACATAGTTTCCACTCCTTTCTCGTCTTCCTTAAAATAATACACTCGTTTCGCCAATACTTCATAATACATATCCCTTGCATTTGTACAGGAAAAATCATGCATCAGCTTTCCCAGTGCGGTATCATCCCTTATTTGAGAATTTACATATACTATATGTACTATATGCGACTCATTTCCAAATAATTCTCCTGTTTCTCTAATTACCCGTTCAACATGATATATCGGAAGTTCTTTCCCCATCACATCATTTTCTGTAATAAAAATGACATATACCTCATTTAATTTTTCATACTGATCACCTGGTTCAGTAACATTCACATCAATTATACTGCTATTGTATCTAGCTCTCTTAACCCCAGCACCTTTATCATTTCTTTGAATTTCTATATTGTACACTCGATTTTTATCATCTACTGCAAGGATATCCAAGCGAACTGACCATCCCTGCAAATTTTTGATGCCATACTGACTAGTTGATTTTTTCACTTTTAGATCATCGCGATTTAAAAGAATCTGCAACAAAAACTCTGCACATTTTACATCTTCAAAGACTTTACTCATGAAATCATCATCCAAAAGCCTCAATCCTCTTAAACGTTGAAGATCTTCCTCATGCTTTCGTTCAAATTCTACCTCTTTATTCATCGGATACCACCACCTTCAAGTTACTTTGCCAATTTCTGTGCTTTCATGTTACCATAAATCTTCTTATTTAGCAAGCTGCCAACCGAAGCTTTTTCTGCTGATTAATTCATATACTTTTCTACTTGTATAAAAAAATCGTGATTCCTCCGACCGGAGGAATTTCCTATTATAATAAGAAGAAAATGCCCCAGGTTTGGACACCTGGAGCGTTCTGTGTCACATGGACACTTACATCGTTTTGCCTACTGAATTGTAATTGTATCATATATGCATGCATGGCAAAAGCAAGAAAAATCGTCAAAGCAAAAAGACCATATGCAGTGCATACAGTCTTTCTACTATTCCGATTAGAATTTTGATGTTTTTGGGGAGATACGGAGAAGAAAACATCATACTTTTCCGCTACGATTAGTATAGCATATCTGGTGGAAACCGCAAGCAGTTTTTCTCAAAACGGGCAAAATACTATGCAGAGGCTTACCTACTACCTTCTGCCGTTTGGGATCGTATTTTGGTGTAGATATTGACTTTTATGAGTTCGTTTGTTAGAATACAGAAAAGAAAGTCTACCGCTGACCGATATGCGGTATACAAGTGGTTGGGTTGACGAGTTTACCGCCGACCAGCATGCGGTATACAAATGGCCGGTTCGAAAGCAACTCCATCTGCCGAAGTATCATTGGCAGATGGAGTTTGCTTTGAAATACGCGAATTTGTTAGATTTTATTTATAATGAACATAGTTCCATTGAGTAGTTTGATATTTAAAACGTAACTCGGAGACGTTCACATTTTTTTCAAGGATAATGCTAACTACATCCCATAATCCATTTTTACATTTGGGGTATTGATCCATATATTCACAAAAATCTGTATTTAGAATGCGTTTACCACCACTATCTAAGCCAGTATAATTAACCCCATATTCCAATTTATATTGTTCACCCGTGTAAATATCTATATCAAAAATAATAGGGGCACTGGCGGATTGTCCATCTAATAGAGTCATACTACACGCTAAATCAATAATTTTACCATCCAATTCAATCCACGAATGATCAAAAAAACCGACAAAATCACCTCTTACTTCTCCGATACATGCCCGAGGTGAAAATCCCATTTCACACAATGCGACAAACATAACTGCTGTTGTTGCATGACATGCACCAAGCCAGTGCTGTCCTTTCATGTATCGAAGCAAATTGTACAGAACATCCGCAACATTCTCACGATATCCTCCTGCATTCACAATATTATGAATAGCTGTTTTTTCATCTGCGCCATCTCTAATATAAACTCCACATCTATTCAGACAGCAATACTTATATTTTTTTCCACTTCCACAAGGGCAGAGGTCATTACGCCCGATTTTCATTCTACTCACTCTATTAATCCTCCTTTATCAGTTTCTGAGCTACACCTAGACAAATAGTCAACCACCATGCCGATTATAGAGGCATGAACATTTTCTTTTTCATTGAGAACAATCCCGTCATTTAAAGCAATAGTTTTAAATTTAGACGGGGGAATATAGCCTCGCGGCTGTTTGATTGTTTTAATTCTTGCTGTTACACTAGCCATTAGAATCCCCTCCTCTTTATTTGATAAGGCAAGGATACCATAATAGACATGTTTGTCAAACTAAACATGTAAAAATAGTTTGGATGCTACAGTGTATTGCACTTCAAGGAAATGGTAGTTACAATCTCGTTGGCATTGTCGAATGCCTGAGTCAACGAATATTGACAAAAAACTAAAAGAGATATGTTAATCTCCTACCGGTAAATCATTGTCTTTGCCGAAAAATTGTTATTCGTTTTGAAAGAGATATTCTGAATGTCTACTTTTTCATTCTGAAAAAGCCCACTCACATGGAGAGTGCGATTGTGCAGTTCCGTTATCTACAGTTTGCAGCAACCTCTGCATCGACCAAAACCTTTCTGAGCGCATCGTGTAACGTCAAACCTCGAGCATGCCAGCGCATCGCTGAGAGTGCATTGCTCCCTACGATTTCCTCTGCAAGATCCCATACCTCATCGCCAAACATGTCAATAAAGAAGGTTTTCGGTTTTCGGGATAAGCTGTCCATTCCATCCGTCCTTAAGCCTATATAGTCAGAAAAACGATGTGATTTTTTGCTGTAGAAGGAGCAAATGCATTTCGCACAAGATGTGTTTATGCCTGCCTTTTTGGAAAGTTCGCTGGCAGAAATTGCCACCCACTTGCCATTGATCTCTTCTGGAATCTCTGGTATGGTGGAATTTTGTTGCTTGGACTGGGACGTTGGCTGTGCATTTGACTGCTGTGTGGCAGAGGGTGAAGGCATTGCAGCTCCTTTTGAAGCGTCTTCATAGCCTTCATCAGTGATTAACTCACCACACATTGCTTGTGTTGCCAATTCGTCGCATCGTTCGTTGTAGGGATTGCCATTGTGCCCCTTAACCCACTGAGTTGATACATCGCCAACTCGATTTAATTCTGCATCTAGCATTTTCCACAAGTCACGGTTCTTTTTCTTCTGCCATACACCAGCGATTGTATTGAGCAGATATTGACTATCTGAGTGTAGGAGTACGCTACAGCCATCTGGAACCATTTGCAAGGCAACCAGCGCGGCACGAATCTCCATGCGATTGTTGGTTGTACTTGCATAGCCACGGCTCTCCTCAATACACTCTCCTGTCTCGGTGTCGATTGCAACAACTCCTATGCCCCCAACACCGCCCGGATTGTTTGAACAGCCACCATCTGTGTATAGGATATAGTCACAGATTCGTTGAGGTGTGGTAGCTGATGTTGTGCTAGTATTACTGCGTTTCTTCTTTGCCATTCAAAATCTCCTTCTTTGTTGGCTTACGCTTCTTTGGAGTATTAACCGTGCGTTTGACTCCTTTCACCCAACATCGAACAACGTCAGTGTCTTCTCCGACAACCTCTGCAATTTCTTTAACAGGCATGCCTTTTTCTCGAAGCTTACAAGCAATCTGTATCTGTGTATTTTTTTTTATATTTTTTGCTGAAGACTCTTGGAGTTGGCTTATAAAAAAAGCACTGTGATACCTGTCATCAATGCGTGTTGCCTCAATACAAATCTCATTCTTACTGTACGCATTATACCACGAAAAATGATAGAGTCCGTCGTTCATGCTTCTTTCAACGAAATAACGGGTGGTATTTTTTTCATTAAATAATTTCAGTGCATATTCGTTAGCTGCCATCTTTGAACGAAATGTCGGCTTATTATAAGAACGATTGCCGTTCTCAATAAGTGTAACAGTATAGCCGTTTGCTGTGTCTAAAAAATAATCTGTGTTATATTCCACTAATAGTTTCCTCCTAGCTCATTGATTTTTAGCGTCTTGTTTTTGATGAAGTCTTTTCTCTTATGGGATATGTAACCCATACGCACTAACGCTACCCGGATGTTTGAACAACCACCATCTGTATATAGTCACAGATGGTGGTGTTGGAGCTGATGTATCATACTTTCGCACCAAAAGGATTATCCTCATGGACGCGAAAGTGTATTGTTACTTTGTAGCGCAAATACTGTTAAAGAAAGCGGCGTCAATATCATGGTGATCCATTTTTTTGAGATCATCAATGCTGTACCCCAACTGTGCAATTGCAAGTTGAATATCGGTAGATGTTGGCTCTGGTGCAGGCATAAACAAATCCTTAATATCACGAGTATATTTGTCACCTGCATTCTGATAAGCCGTATCCACAATCAATCGGGCCTTGGTCTTCATTTCCATAGGCTCTTTTCCATTCAGCTGAGCTTCACAATCAGCTACTAACGCATCCCAATCGCAATCAAGTGGAATCGAATCTGTGATATAAATGGTTTCAAACCCATCACCCTCAGAAATCAAAGCAAACTTATCTTTGCCATCATGATGATAGCTGATCACATCATGCTTTAAATCTGGTGCTTCTGTGTAAATGATCCCTGCCTTTTTAAGTTCTTCCTTAAAAAAGGAACTGATAACTTGATAAATTACCTCTTTTCTGTAGTGTGTTAATTTGATCATAAGTCCTCCTTTTCGTTAATCCCGTTTCCTGATAAAGAATACTCTGTATACTATACTATTTTTTGCATTTAAGAAATCAAGCGGGAATTCTCGGCCATTCAATGACCGAAGTTGTTGACTACTTGTCGATACCCAATTTGATAGCCGCAGCCCTAACTACATCTTCAATGTTTTCTGGATTAGCTGAATCAAATTCTTTTTCCATGCCTGCAAAAGCACAAAATCTGCGACCATTGTCAAGATGATATCTAAGTCCACCTGTTTGCAAACGGTAAGTGACTGCTTCTAGCGTATCTTCAGCCTGAAAGGTGTATAGACCGGAATTTCCCATATTGTTCCAGAAAAGATTATATTTTCCGGCAGAATCAATTTCAGCGATTAACTTATAAGGATGTTCCGTGGAAAAATGATCAAGCAGGTCAATTTCCTGTTCGATAGTATAGCCGAACCAACTGCCTGGATCAAAGGAAGTAGCATCTGGCCAACCTTTGCGAGCAGCTGTTACCGCCTCTATCCCAAAAACCTCTACACGATAACAATTAGGAGTTACATCGATTACATTAACAGCGATTCCGGCTCTAAAAACTGCAGCAAATACAAAATCCGAATAGCAACCTGTATTGATCTCGTAAAATTTGGTTGTATATTCTACACTTCCATCAGCCGGAAGTCGCCAAATGGTAACGCCTAACTTGTTAGCTGCCTCTCTTAGAGCACTTTCCTTAGATTCAGCGGATACATAAGCATCCTCCATACCAGCAAGTTGACACAATCTGTGGCAGTCAGTAAGGTCTAGGAAGTTAGTTTTCCTGAATGTTTCTCGAATGCGATAAGCGATAGCCTCTGGTTCATCAGCATCCTTAAAAAACTCAAAACCGGAAGCCATCATATTTTCCCAGTGAAAGTGACACGTTCCGGTTGGATCAGTTTCAGCAATCAAACGAGTATCAGTCCAGAAACCTTCAGCAAGCTCATTTGCTTTCTCCTCAGCAGTTTGCTTCCAAACGATATCAGGAACAAAAGGAGCTGCGTACTGCCAACCAGTTCTTGCCTCTTCCAAGGCTTTTGTACCTGTAATTCCTTTCTTTTCAAGATCATCAATGATATTGACGGCTTTCCCGTCTTCAAATATTACAGCGCATACACAGCAATCATCGCAATCTTCAAAAAACTTTGTTGTGTAAATAGGTTTCATATCCATACTGCTCTCCTTTCAGAACTTTTCTTTGTAACTCCACTATAACACATTTAAGTGTGTTGGTCAAGAGGGCTTGAAGAAAAAGTATTATTTTTTCTGTTTGTGGATTGAATCATACAATTTTGTATCTTCGGGTTCTTCCTTATACCGAATTATGTCCTTCGGTTGCAATTCTAAAATACAACAAAGTCGATTTAATGTTTCGGCATCAATATTAGCGTCTCCCCTACGAAATCTCATAAGTGTACCCTGCGAAAAAACCTTGTTTTCTCGACAGCTTGTAAAAGTAATCCCTACTTCTTTTAATTCCTGTATAACATCTATTTTGTACTGTAGCAATATCTTTACCTCCTTAGAAACAAATTTATCATACATTCATAGTAATCTATAACGGTTAAAAAGTCAAGATAATTAACACACTTAAAGGTGCAAAAATAACAAGATGAATCAGAATATATACCGAAGCAACCAGATAAGCCGATTGCGTGTATTCCAGCACAATCGGCTTAATCTAAATGCTACTTTTCTTTGTGAGTAAGACCCCATAACTCGCAGAGAGCCATATTGACATTTGTACGACTTATATACCCAATTTGTGCGCTCCAGTCCTGACTCTTGCCGACCATGGCGTAGTATAGGGTGTGACTTAGATGTGCTGTTACGAAGCATACTAGGTCAGTTTTTCTCAAGGCAGCGTTACGGACAGTTGTTTCATCACCGACCGATATATACTGCCAGTTTGGAAGTTGAGCTTTGATCTTCTTCACCCAAATCGGATGTCCGCCTACAATGGTACCGCTGATCCGGTTTAGCTCACCGATTTGCTCTGCACTCAGTTTGTTCGACTCGCTCCAATCTTCTGCATCGCCAGGCTCTCCAAGCGAAAAGATATATTCTCGCAGTGCGTGAAGTTCCTGTTTGTCAGTTGCTTGCTTTTCCAACTGCGCTTGAAGAAGTTGAATCTTCTTCTGTCTCTTTTCAAGTTCTTCCGTCAGGTGTTGTATCTGCCTACTAGAAGTTCCTTGTTCAATTACTCTCTGCTCCTCTGCTGCAACCAACTTAGATCTGGTTTGCTTCAGCTCGTCCTTCACGCTTTCGATCTCGGCAATCACATTCTCCTGATTGTTTTTAAAATAGTATTCCTTTACTTGCCGGTATGCTTTGCACATGCCAAGTATGTAAGGAGCATATTTTAAATAGGTAGAAAGGTCCTCTGTTACACCTTTTTTAATGCCATAAGTATATGCAATGGCAAGCTTTTCGATATCTTCTTTGCCAAAGTGCATCCTTCCAAAAATGGAAACGCTAGAAAGTTGCTCCATATCGAATGGCAGCGTATAGCCGGCTTCTTGATCTTTCGGTGCTAGTTGAATTTTTGTAAAAACATTTTTGGGAATTTGTTTGAGGTATGCTTGCACTTCTTTCCGAAATGTCTCGTTGTATCGGTTCAAATCGCTTGGCACATGACAGTCGGTGCTGTAGCCATAGTGCATGATGTAGGCAAGTATATTGTTAAGCTGTTCATCATCACAGACCAAACTCCGATCCCATGCGCTGGCGAAATAATAAGATGCGAAAAGTGTACCATTCATCTGATCATCCGTCACAAGTCCAGGGGACGTAGTGAGCTTTGTATGTATTTCACTTCCGACCACAGAGTCAAAATGGAGTTTCTTATCTTTTGGCAATTTGTTAAACACATTATAAAGCTTTCGATATCCCTTTTTGAACAGAAAATCTAGTGATGATCCGGACAGCTCGTCTTTTGGATGTTCGAAGTTGTATGCCAAGATTCCGAGTGCCTTTTTGTACGCTTCTTCTGTTGGTAACGATACCTCCTTGGCGAAAAGCGAGTCGTAATATTCGCATTCTTTTGCCGCACGATAATATCCCACAAGATTCTTTGCATATTCGGTGTCCAGATCATGTTTAATATGATCTACGTAGGCCAAAGCACATGCATATAGTGGCAATAAGTTAATTTCTTTTTCCATATAGTATGCCATTCCTTCCTTGTGATACTCCCGCGCACGTTCTTGCGAACGGCCGAGGTTTTCTGCGCTGAAACATTATAATCCTGTATCATCAAACTGTGGAATAAAGCTTTCCTTTGCAGTCTCACCTTCTTGTATAAATCCATTTTCCACACCCAAATCAATTGCATAGTCCACAACCTCATCATATTCCTTCTGCGTGATCGTGCGGCCAAGATTTTTAAAGCGCTTCTCAATTCCCGGCATCGGTGTGTATTGGTTCATAATACTTATATAGATCTGATCACCGTATGTCTCATATAGATAACGAATGGCTTCTTTTGACTCTTTTATATGGCCTGGCAAAATCAAATGACGCACAATCACACCTCGCTTCATCATATCTCTCTCATCAAATTTTGCATCTCCAGTTTGCTTTACCATCTGTGCAAGAGCACGCTTTGCTATCTCTGGATAATCTGGTGCATTAGAATAGCGCGCAGCCATCTCACTGCTTATATACTTAAAATCCGGCAAAAAAATATCCACAATTCCATCAAGTGCCTCAATTGCCTCAACCTTTTCATATCCGCTCGAGTTATAGACAATTGGAATTGTCAATCCACTCTTCCTTGCTCGCTTTATGCTCTCAATGACAATTGGCAGATAATGGCCTGCCGTCACGAGATTGATATTATTTGCCTTTTTTTCCTGAAGCTCCATGTAAATCTCGCAAAGCCTATCTTGTGTAATTGTCCTGCCAGAATGACCAAGCGCAATTTCTCTATTCTGACAATATACACAGCCTAAATTACAGCCTGAAAAAAATACAGCTCCTGATCCATCATCACCAGAGATGCATGGCTCCTCCCACATATGAAGGGCAGCTCTTGCTGCCGTTATTGTGTTTCCAACTTTACAGGCGCCAAAACCACGCGTACGGTCAGCACCACACTCACGCGGACACAGCCTGCAATTAGTCCAGTCTATCGTAAAATGCTTATTTTCTTCCATTTTTTTGTCTCCATATTTAACTTTTTCTTACAATTCCCAAAAAGCAGTTGTGTTTCTCCCAAAAAGCTATATGATAGAATTGATTGTAATGATTTTACTTTATTACCACTTACCCATTATACTTTATCATGGAGGTGCTATCATGTATTTTGATGCACATTTTATTTTTAACACCTTCCGATCTCGTGGGGTTTTTATGTTTGTGCTTTGTCTTATGATCCTTTGCTCTGTGCGTCCCTCTTTTGCAGCAGAAGCCGAAGCTACGCTGCAGGCGGAAATTACAGACGATTCTGCTATTGAGGCAGCTGGTATTGTCAGCGAACATGGTCAGTTAAGTGTCTCATCATCTGGATTTGTAGTGGACAAAAATCAATCTGTCTTCCAAATTCAGGGTATAAGTACACACAATTTGGCTTGGTATCCGGAGTATGTAAATGTCGATACATTTCGCAAACTTCGTGATGAGTTCAATATCAACACAATCCGCCTTGCCATGTACACAGCAGAAGATGGCGGCTATTGCGTCAGCGATGACACTGCAAGACAGCAAATGCTTGCCTGTCTGACTTCTGGTATTGAAGCTGCCATACAGTTGGATATGTATGTGATCGTAGACTGGCATATTCTTTCAGATTCCAACCCAAATCTCTACAAAGAAACTGCCCTTTCTTTCTTCGAAAGGATTGCTTCCACTTATGGTGACAAACCAAACATTTTGTATGAGATCTGCAATGAGCCAAACGGTGACACCTCATGGGACGAAATCAAAAGCTACTCTGTTGACGTGATTGACCGCATTCGTATGTATGCACCGCAAAGCATTGTAATTGTTGGTACCCCAACCTGGAGTCAGGATGTGGATATTGCTTCTTCATCTCCAATTGAGCGCACCAATCTCCTTTATAGTCTTCATTTTTATGCGGCAACCCACAAGGAAGATCTGCAAAGCAAGCTGCAGACTGCACTCACAAATGGTCTTCCTGTCTTTGTATCAGAATTTGGCATCACTGAGGCTTCCGGAAGCGGAATCGTTGATACCACAAGCGCTGATACCTGGATGAAACTGTTAAATGAAAACGGCATTGGCTACATTTACTGGAATCTTTCAAACAAAGACGAAGCCTGTGCTCTTCTTCGTTCCTCGTGCACATCATTATCCGACTGGACTTTTGATGATTACTCGCCTGCCGGACAATGGTTTTTACAGAATCAGCAAAATAATGCTTCAATTTATGACAAAGCAGTTGCCGCTCCAACAGCGGCTGTCGACACTCCTACTACACTTTACGCAAGTGATGATTATTGGAGCTTTAGCAATGGCTGCAATGTTTCTGTAAGCCTTACTGATACCTGGGCTGATACATCCATGCAGTATGCCTCTTATGATGTAACTGTTTCAAATACATCTTCTTCTGATGTAACAAACTGGCGTTTTCGCATCACATGGAATGAGGAAATTTCACCAAAGGAATACTGGTCATGTGAAATCGGCGGCTCTGGAAATAATCGTCTTTTCATTCCAGTAGACTATAACACGACCATCCCGGCAGGCTCTTATATCACCTTTGGAATGATCGTGTATGGTGTTCAGTCACCTGAACTGACAAATATCACCTTTGAATAAAACTAGGAGCTTTTTGATGAAATCAAAATATACAAAAAAACAACGTGTTCTTGCCATTTTAGGCATCATACTTTTAGTCGGACTTTATCTCGCAGCACTTATCGCTTCGTTCTTTAACAGCCCGACTGCACAGGGATTTTTATGTAGTGCTTTATTCTGTACATTCTTTATCCCAATCGTTATCTATCTTCTTCAGTTTTTTGCAAAGAAAAATTCTTCGTCACCAGATGACGACGATAAATCATTTAGGAAATAAATTTCCGATTAAAGGGGTCTTCGGACCTCTTTTTTTTCGATTTTCCTCAATCACTTCATCATCAATATCAATATAATAACGCTCATATGCATTCACTACACGTGTTTCATTATACTTACACTCTCTTTTATAACGTCCTCCGTAATTGGCATGCACATGACCATGTACAAACAAAAGTGGCTTATAACAGTCCATTAAGTCCCTGAATACCTGAAATCCCTTGTGAGGAATGTCATCACCGTCATTTAACTGATACGCCGGCGCATGCGTAACAAGAATGTCAAAGCCATCTTTCTTTCGCAGCTTAAAACGCATCTTATTCACACGCTTTTTCATCTCCTTTTCCGTGAACATGTTACTTCCCTCTTTGTAGCGCATTGATCCCCCAAGACCAAGCAAACGTACACCATGAAACTCAAAAATATCATCTTCAATGCAGATACAGCCATCAGGAGGTGTCATCTCATATTTTGCATCATGATTTCCCCTCACATAAATCACAGGTGCCTTTGTAAATGTTGCCAGAAAGGACAGATATTTGGGATTTAAGTCTCCGCACGAAACAATCAGATCCACATTTTCAAGCATCGACTTATCAAAATAGTCCCACAGCGCCTTCGACTCGATATCTGCAATTACCAGTATTCTCATTCCTACCTCTACCTCTGCCATAATCCAGCGCAGCTATACTTCGCTGCGCCTTCATAACCGCTTTTTCTACTCTTCTATATTATCTACACCCTGAACCTCAACTACAGCCTTTGCATCCTCATTTAATTTGTTCCAATGCGGCAGACTGCCATTCACATTATCGGCCAGCCATCTCATGTTAATAATTTCTTCTGGTGTCAGTGAACGATTGTCATCGCTTTGTACAATACCATCCTGTGAATACAGCTCTCCTGAAAACGGACTAAAGCCACCTTCCATAATTTGATGCTGCATAAACTCAACCAACTGTCTTGTTTTTACCGGAACCTTAGGCGAACAAATGAAATCAACAACACCTGCTGACATTCCCCACCAGTAATTAAGCGCAACACCGTCTGAGCCTGCACTGTCCCAAGCACCATTTTGCACAGTCTCGACAAGCTTTTTATAAAGCGCACCCCAGTTCCATATCACAGCTGTCAAATTTTCCGGCTCATCTTTTTCTATATTAACTAAACCAAAATAGCGTGACGGTGAATTAGGTACAATCATCTCAAGGCATGATACAAGATTTACTTCATTTGCCTTAAAGTCCTCAAGAATTTCCTGTTTGCTGCGCACTGTCGTCCACTCCAACTGAATCGTTGCATTTGGATTAACCATCTTCACGCCAATCGCAAATGCATTGATATTGGCAATCATGCCACAGATCGGATAATCAGCCATATATCCAATCTTTCCATTTTTACACAATGCGCCTGCTACAAGTCCTGATAAGAACTTTGCCTCAAACAAGCGTGCATAGTAGGTGCGTATACACTGATGATTTGTATCAACAGAACAATTCAAAATCTTGACATCTGGATTTTTTATTGCTGTCTTTATGCTGCCTTCAAGAAACTGTGGCGTTGTTGTAAATATAATGTTGCATTTTTTTTCAATTGCATCATCAAGTGTATTTTCAAGTTCTGCTCCCTGTGAAACATCATTATAAGAGATTGTTTCAACCTTTCCCTTAAATTGTTCCTCAAGATACATGCGTCCAAGTTCATGACCATATATCCATGCAGAATCCTGTGGATTTTTATCATGTACAAATGCAATCTTTAAATACTTTGTTCCTGGAGACAACAGATAATCAAACAGATTTTTCTTTGGTGCCTCCTGTGGCTCTGTCTTAATCTCAGAAGGATTTCCCTTTGCCTGAAGCAAAATCTCATCCCACATCTTTGCAAGCTCTGATTTGATCTGAGGTGGGAGCTTTTCCTCCTGATGAGGATCACACGGATATAGCTCCAAATACATCAAAAAGGCATCTGCTGTCGGAATCGGCGGTCGTTCTCCTCCCTTTTCCTTATACACCTTTTCAAAGCGGACATACAAAGAGCGGACCTCCATGCGATCATCGTCTGTCCATCTATAATCTGCCTCAAATCCAAGTTTTTCCAATAAAATCCGATAGCTTCCAAGCTTGCTGAATATAATGTAATTAACCTTAGAGTATTTATAAAATGCCAGAAACTCAAAGTACAGGCGGTTCTCCGGCTCATCTGTCCTCTTTGGAATAATACGAGTTACATTGCCCTGCACACTAGGTGCACCGCAAAACTTTAACACACTTACACGCTTATTACCCTCTAATACATAGTAGCGGTTCATAAACTCATAACACTTAATTGGATCATGTATTCCTTCTTCCAGATGGGCATTATAGAGTGCCTGCCACTTGGCTGCAAACTCTGATTCCTCATCGAGCAGCGGCATAAAGTTCGGTGCAAATGCAGTACGTCTTCCTGCCGTAAAGGTTCCCACAATCAATTCCGATGGAATGGAACAAATTCCCAGATCTTCCTCTGCCACCACATCCGTATGAGACAAAAGCTCCTCAAGCACCTGCAAATACGGATATTTTCCTTCCGACAGATATCTTGCATAGCTTCTCTCACCCTTTTTCAGCGCCTTCTGATAATCCTCTCTTGCCATATTCAGCCACACACCTTTCTGTTCTCTAAGTCTCTTGCTCTTTGCAGCTTTATTTTACATCATTTTATCTGCTGTTACAAGTATTCTTAAGAAAACCTTTCAATCCTTATGAATCCGTGTTTTTTCTTGCTTTTTTTTTAGAAACAAAGTACAATAAAATTAACTTATGCATCAGGAGGACTTATTATGAAAAAATCTCGTTTCATTCCTGCTTTTTTACTTTCTGCAGCACTTTTATCTGGACTTGCAGGATGCAAAAAAGAAACTGAATATTATAATCCAAACGCACAGACCTCATCTGTGACAGAAACACAAACTGAACTGCAAACAGAACCTTCCACACAAGCTTCTACAGAAGAATCTACTGAGGCATCCACTGAGGCTTCTACTGAAGAAAGCACTGAGGCTTCAACCGAAGAATCCACTGCTGTTCCTGTCGTTTCCAAAGAACTTGCTGTAGGTGACATTTGGTATGTAAATACCGATTCCCTTAATATCCGCGATTACCCTTCTACTGAAGGCAATAAAATTGGGGAGCTTTATCGCGGTGAGGAAGTTCGAATCCTTGCTCTTGCAGAAAATGGATGGGTTCAGATTCACAGTGCAACAATGGACGGCTATGTAAAAGCAGATTTTCTTGTATCTTCTCCAGATCAGGTAGATGGTGCAGCGGCAGATGTCGCTGCATCTGCTGCGCCAGCCTCAAACGAAACATCAAATGCAAACACATCTTCTTCAAACGGACATATTGTATGCATTGATGCAGGTCATCAGCAGGCAGGCATCAGCGAACAGGAACCAAACGGTCCTGGCTCTTCTGTAATGAAGGCTAAGCTTACTACTGGAACGAGCGGCGTAGCTACTGGTCTTGCCGAGTATCAATTAAACTTGGATGTCTCTCAAATGCTCCAACAAGAGCTTTTAAACCGTGGCTATCAGGTTGTAATGATCCGTACAACAAATGACTGCGCTATGAGCAATGCTGAGCGTGCTGTATATGCAAATGAAAGCGGCGCTGAAATCTTTGTCCGCATCCATGCAAACAGCTCCAATGATCCTTCTGTAAATGGCGCTATGTTCTATGCTCCATCATCAGCAAATTCTTATCTGTCTGCTGATGTAATATCTGCAAGCAACACACTTGCTTCTACGATGCTTTCTTTTTATTGCTCCACAACAGGTCTTGCAAACAAAGGAGTTCTTCAGGATGATAATATGACAGGTATCAACTGGTGTACTATTCCTGTCACAATCGTAGAAATGGGCTTTATGTCTAACCCTGAGGAGGACCAAAAGATGGCAAATCCTGAGTTTCAGGCTGTAATTGCACAGGGTCTTGCAAACGGTATTGACGCTTACTTTGGGAGATAATTAATTATGGCTGTTCAGATCTATTACCAACTGATCCGTGACATCGTAATTGACGAACAGCTGCTTTCCATGCTGCAGCCGCAGCGCAGAAAGCAGCTGTTTTCTTTTCGTTTGGAATCTGATCAAAAACGCTGCGCAGCAGCCGGGCTTCTTCTTTGGAAACATATTTATCATAAGCACCCAGAGCACTTCACCGTCTCTTACAATGCATCCGGAAAGCCCAGTGTAGCAAATGCGCCTTTTTTCAATCTCTCACACAGCAATGACTTTGTCATGCTTGCCATCAGCGACACGCCTGTTGGATGTGACATTGAAAAACTTCATAAAGCGGTTCTTTCACACCATGTTTTTCACCCAAATGAACTTAATGCACTTTCTAATCTTCCTTCAGGAAATATACAAAACCATGAATTTCTTCGCCTGTGGACAGCAAAAGAAGCCTTCTTAAAAGCCATAGGCACAGGTATTGATACAAAAGCTTCCTCATACGATTTTAGTAAAAGCAATACCATCTCTCTCTATGATGGTTCATTTTGGAAACTCGAACATCATACAGTTTGCGATTTTCCTGACTATCTTTCGTGTGTTTGCTATAAATGCTTGCAATAAAAAGAAATATCATTTACACTTTAAGCATTACAAGTCAGGCGTTCACATTACACCTGCCCTATGTTTTATTATTCAGAAACGAGGATTGTTTTTATGACTGCTTATGCTCATCTGTTACTGTATTTCTTTTTCTACAGCTTTGTCGGCTGGATTTGGGAATCCAGCTATGTATCTATTCTCACAAAACGGCTGACGAACCGAGGTTTTTTAACTGGTCCAATGCTTCCGATCTATGGAATCGGCGCTGTAGTCATGCTCTGTGCCACCTACCCAGTGCAATCGTCTGACGTTGGTATTTTTCTGCTTGGACTTATTGCAGCCACAATGCTTGAATACGTTACCGGTGTCGTTATGGAAGCACTTTTTCAGGTTCGTTACTGGGATTACAGTGACAAAAAGTTTAATATACAGGGACATATCTGCCTAAGCTCCTCGCTTGCATGGGGTGTTTTTACACTTCTTTTGATCCGTGTCGTTCATCCGCGCATATCGGCTTTATTAGAAAGGATTCCTCAAAGTGTATGCTTTGGCGCTCTTTTTGTGATCACTATAGTTTTTTCAATCGACTTTGCTTCCTCCTTCCATGCTGCTATGGATCTGCGTCAGATTCTTGAATCTATTACTAATCTAAAATCAGATGCAGAAAAGCTTCGTGAACGCTTTATTGTACTTACTGATTCCGTAAGCGAGACGCTTCGCGATAAGATTGGCACTATAAAAAAGCCGGAGAGTTCTCGTATTGAGGAATTTCAGACTTCTGTTTCTGAATACCTCGAAAAGCTTTACTCTCTTGTTCCAAAGGAAAAAACAGCCGATGTTATTCGACTCAAAGAACGCTTTGCCTATTTAGGTGAACTGAAAAATGCTATCTCAAAGCGTATGGATTTTCGTAAGATTATCCTTTTAAAAGGAAACCCAATGCTTACTTCAAAAAAATATGCCGATGCCCTTAATTCCTTAAAAGAGCAGATTGGACTTAATAAAAATAAATAAAAAAAGACATTCTGCCAATCATTATTACGATAGGCAGCATGTCTTTCTTTTTAATCATTTCATTCATCTAATTTCAATTACTTGACTACTCCCCAGACTACTGAATGTTTTTTTCCATTCCAAGTAATTGTTCCATTATATCCCCAATTTAACGCACCTTTTATTATGTAATAATTTGTTCCATAGTAGTCACAAACACCTGTATAATTCCAATCAAGCGCACCCTTCTTCACATAATACCAGGTTCCTCCATACAGACAAAGTCCTGTATAATTCCAGTCAAGCGCACCCTTCTTTACATAATACCAGGTTCCTCCATACAGGCAAAGTCCTGTATAATTCCAGTCAAGAACACCCTGCTTAATATAATACCAAGTTCCATAGTAAAGTACCAGACCAGTATAAGACTTATCAACTTTTCCTTTCACCACATAATACCATTTATTTTTGATATTTAAAAGATTCGTAAAGGAAGTATTCTGAACACCATTTTTGATATAAATAAGATCATTTCCGCATTGAACCAAATCAGTATAATTTGAATCAATTTGATTGTTCTTATAATAAGACCAACTTCCGTCTGTATTTTGTACCAAACCCTCCTGAACAACTGAAATATTTGATTTATATGCTGTAGTGCTTAAAATCGGATAGCTAAATACACAATCTGCACTAGTCGTCCATTTTCCACTTGGAACATGAGTAGTTACAAATTTCTTTGTTCCAAATGCTGCTGATGAGTATGTTTCTGAACCTACTAAGAAAAAGTCGTACATAGTGGTAGACTGATCATCCCACGTAGCATCCACTGCGTACCATACGCCATTTTCCATTTGAACATAATTCCACATATGATATTCTCCACTGTCTGTTACACCAGTAACAAGCACACATGGAATACCATATTTATTGCACTGGAGCTTCATCATCTTTGCATATCCAGCACAAACAGTTTCAATCTTTCCATCACCATCTGCATCATAATATAGACTATATGGCGTCTGATAATACGGATTTCCGATATTTTGCATATTATTTTCATAGCTGACCATACTGCAAATCTTGTCATGAACTGCCTTTACTTTATCATATGTAGTTGCATTTGCTGGAAGCATAGCATCAATCTGTGATTTTGTTCCATCAAACAATGGATTTACTTTACTTCCTGTAAGTACCCCAGTATCCTTAGTAGGTATTATGGTAAATGTACTTCCTGCAAGCTCAAGATCTGTTATAATACTTATTTCGCCTGACTCGAACAGCGGTGTATATACGCTATAACCAATAGTATATTTTGCACCTGAAAGCCATACTAACTCTGGATGATCATATGTCAATGCTAAATATGCTGGAGTTACATAACTGCTAAGCCATGCAAAAATTGCCTGCTTTGTTTCTTCTGAATATACAGCCTTACCATTGGCTCCCTTTGTTACCTTCTGATTTTCAAAAATTTTTGTCAGGTTCAACTTCATCTTTGCTGTACTGGCACTACTTTTATTTGCTTCGTAAATCGCATTATAGATACGCTTAGATGTTGCATCAAGCTGATCATAATAGTTTCCAGTTGCTGTACTGATTCCTGCCATTCCTAAATAAATTGGATTTCTGTCTACTATCATATCAAATGAAAATGTCTTTACAAACTCATCTCCAATTTCATAAATATCAGAATCCATATCTTCATCAGTTGAATCTACAAATGCATCCGTTGAGCACTCAGTTGTCTCATCCTCACTATTAGATTCCTGTACCAGTTCTGGCAAATTCTCATTTACTGTTTCCTGAGTCTGTTCTTGTGTACTTTCGCTTTCTGCTTCCTGAGTCTGTTCTTCTATACTTTCACTTGCCGTTTCCTGAGTCTGTTCTTGTGTACTTTCGCTTTCTGCTTCCTGAGTTTGTTCTTGTGTACTTTCGCTTTCTGCTTCCTGAGTCTGTTCTTCTATACTTTCAGTTATCGTTTCTGATGTCAGTTCTAATATCTCAGGATCAGTACCATTAACTAGTTCCTCTGATAACTCAGAAGATGATTCTGACAATATTTCCTGACTTAGTACTTCCTGCGATGTTTGTTCTTCTTGTGCATAAGTTGCCGATCCTGCCAATATAACAAAAGCAGTAAACAACGATGCGGCTCGTTTCAATAATACCTTATTTTTTCTCATCCAGTACTCCCTCTTCCTATTGTATCTCTAGACAATTACTTCTTAATACTAAAAAATCACAGAGTTTCCCCTGCAATTTTTAACTGCAGCTGGCTGACATTTTACAGTCCCTATAGCTTTGCGTCACTGCCTTTCGACAGTTTTGCCAAACTATTTTTTTGTGAAAAATCATCAAATGACTCTCCATTGTAACCTATCTCCATTTTTATTAGTATCACGCATCGCCTTTTCTGTCAATAACTTTCTTCCAGATTCTTAATAATATGACTCTTTTCAGTGCTTGACAGGCAATTTAAGCTTGTCTTATAATAAATTATAATACAAGCGCACACTTCACTATGGGACAAAAAGTTTCACCCTATTTTTCATTATATCATTTTTCCCCTGTGAAAAAAAGTCTTATTTGCGCGGAAATGAGGTTTTTATGAAACATTACGATATTATTATTATCGGCGCCGGTCCTGGCGGTATTTTCTCCGCATACGAACTGGCAACCAAACGCCCTGATTTAAAAATCGCTGTATTTGAGGCTGGAAATCGTCTTGAGAAAAGAAAGTGCCCAATTGACGGCAAGCGCGTAACAAAATGTATACACTGCAAAACCTGTGCTATCATGAATGGCTTTGGCGGTGCCGGTGCTTTCTCTGATGGAAAATATAATATTACGAATGAATTTGGCGGCACACTTTACGAGTACATCGGAAAAAACAAAGCAACGGAACTTATGGAATATGTTGATGAAATCAATATGACCTACGGTGGCGAGGGCACACGCCTATACTCTTCTGCAAATTCCAGCTTTAAACGTGTCTGTCTGCAGCACAACCTTCACCTTCTTGAGGCATCTGTCCGTCATCTCGGAACAGACAAAAACTATGAAGTTCTCAGTAACCTTTATAATTTGTTAAAAGACAAGGTTAGTTTCTATTTCATGACACCAGTTCAGAATGTTGCAATCATGGACAATGGTGACTATGAGATTATTACAGAGAGCGAGAAATATACATGTGAGAAATGTATTATCTCCGTTGGTCGAAGTGGAAGCAAATGGATGGAGCAAATCTGCCATAACCTTGAAATTCCAACAAATTCAAGCCGTGTTGACATTGGTGTTCGCGTAGAGCTTCCTGCTGAGGTATTTGCCCTGATCACAGATGAGCTCTATGAAAGTAAGATTGTATACCAGACTGAAAAATATCAGGATCGTGTGCGTACCTTCTGCATGAATCCAAAGGGCGCTGTAGTTACAGAAAATACAAATGGTATTATCACAGTAAACGGGCACAGCTATGAAAATCCTGCCCTTCACACAAAGAATACAAACTTTGCTCTGCTTGTTTCCAAACACTTTACTGAACCGTTTAAGGACAGCAATGAATACGGTGAGAGTATAGCTCGTCTGTCTAACATGCTTGGAGGCGGCGTTATGGTTCAGCGCTTTGGTGATTTGATCCGCGGTCAGAGAAGTAACCCTAAGCGTATCGCAGAGTCTTTCCTTACACCAACTCTTGATGCTACGCCAGGCGATTTAAGCCTTGTAATGCCAAAGCGTATTCTCGATGGCATCATTGAGATGATTTATGCGCTTGACAATATTGCTCCTGGTACTGCAAACGATGACACACTTCTCTATGGTGTCGAAGTTAAATTTTACAACATGGAGGTTCAGATCGACAATCATCTTGAGACTCGCCACAAAAATCTCTTTGTAATCGGTGACGGCAGCGGTGTTACTCACTCTCTGTCCCATGCATCTGCAAGCGGCATCTATGTTGCACGCCATCTGCTCGGTGAAATTGAATAATTAAAGAAAAGAGCCTCTGGGGACATGTACTGTCCCCGATGGCTCTTAGTTATTTTCTGACTTTAACAATGCCTGATAAATATCTCTTTTGCTGACACCGCGATCCTTCGCAACCTGCTTCATCGCATCCTTGCGGTTCATATCTTCATACAGCGCCATGTGCTCTTCAATTGTCATTTCTTCCCATGACTGCTGTTTTTGCTTATTTAAATCTTCTCTGTCAGCTCCCTCAATGATAATTACGCACTCACCTCTCGGATCCTCTATGTCGCGATAATGGGCTAATGCACCATCTAACGTATCTGCATAGACAGTCTCATGCTTTTTAGTAAGCTCTCTGCATATACGAACCTTTCTTGATCCGAGTGTCTTAAAAAGCTCCTCAAGCGTCTTTACGAGGTGATGAGGTGCTTCATAAAGAATAATAGTTCTTGTTTCATCCTGTAATTCTTCAAGAATTTGCGCACGCTGCTTTTTATCTGCTGGAAGAAATGCCTCAAATGCAAATCTTCTTGTAGATAAACCAGACATAGTAAGTGCGGTTATACATGCAGCAGGGCCGGGAAGAGATGTCACCTTAATCCCTGCCTCATAACACTTTTGAACCAGAACCTCACCTGGATCAGAAATGCCTGGCGTTCCTGCATCTGTAATGCAGGCAATATTTTTGCCATCCAGCATCAAACCAACCAGATATTCAGCCTTATCATATTTATTGTATTCATGATAGCTTGTCATTGGCGTATGAATATCAAAATGATTCAGAAGCTTTTGACTATTTCTTGTATCCTCTGCTGCAATAAGATCTACTTCCTTTAGCGTGCGCAGCACGCGAAATGTGATATCCTCAAGATTTCCAATCGGAGTTGCACACAGATAAAGCATTCCTGCCATAACTTTCTTCCTTCCATTTTCATGTTTGTATCTTTTCAGAGCCTTCCGTGAATCATTTTGATCTGTTTGCTCTCTTGTCCATCTTCATCAAACAATACAAGAGGCGCTTCGACGCGAATCTGCGTATTGCCGCCACGGATTCCTTCTATCAACACCAGATTAGCCTCCTGCGATGCCTTTGGATGCACCATACAAAGGCGCCTAGGTGACATTTTATATTGCTTCATCAGACATATGATATCTCCAAGACGATATGGTCGGTGCACCATATACATACGTCCTCCGGCCACCAATACATTCGCACTCTCACGAATTACATCCTCTAAGCTGCATAAAATTTCATGACGCGATACTGCCTTACTGTAATCAGCACCTACAAGGCCGCTTCCACCTGCCATATACGGTGGGTTGACTGTGACTACGTTAAAAACGCCTTTTCCAAAAAGAGTCTTTGTATTTTTCAAATCACCACAGATAATTGATACCTTATCCCCTAGATGATTTAACATCACACTTCGAGATGCCATTTTTGCAACTTCCTCTTGGATCTCTAGACCAGTAAAATGCGATGCCGCTGTCTTTGCCGTCATTAAAATAGGAACCACACCTGTCCCCGTACAAAAATCCAGCACATGCTCTCCCTCAGAAGCCTTTGCAAACCACGATAGTAGCACTGCATCCACGCCATAGCAGAAACGTCCCGGATGCTGAATCAGCATTAACCCGTTGCGCTCTAAATCGTCTAATCTCTCACCTGGCTTAAGCTCACTTATCATTAAGCTTAGACCTTCCTTCCCTCTTGTCAAGCCTATCTAAATCTTCAAGCTCCTTTAATTCCTTATCGGACAGCTGCGTTTTTTCCCTTCTCTTATGAGGACGGAATTTCAGCTGAGAAACCTTGTATTCACGAATTTCCTTCTCATCCTTATTTACGGTAACGATGACTTTTACTTCCTGGCGAAGCACACTTACACTTGAAACCTCTCCCTTTAGTCCGTCATCTGTCGTCACACAATCACCTACACTTGGAAGCTTACTGTTTAAATACTCGTATGTCTCCTCCTCGTTCTTTAAACAACACATCAATCGTCCGCAGACACCGGAAATTTTAACAGGATTTAAAGACAGATTTTGCTCCTTTGCCATCTTGATAGAAACTGGCGCAAATTCAGATAAATATGAATTACAGCACAATGGTCTTCCACAGCTGCCAATTCCACCAATAATCTTTGCCTCATCACGCACACCAATCTGACGAAGTTCAATACGAGTACGAAATACCGATGCCAGATCCTTTACAAGCTCACGAAAATCAACTCTTCCATCTGCCGTAAAGTAAAAAAGAACCTTATTATTATCAAACGTATACTCTGCATCAATAAGCTTCATATCAAGACCATGCTTTGCGATTTTTTCCTGACAGATCTTAAATGCATCCTTTTCCTTCTGTCTGTTTTCATCTGCAACTGCATCGTCTTGTGGTGTAGCAATACGAATTACTGGCTTTAATGGCTGAAACACCTTTTCTTCATCCATATCTTTCACGCCAAGCACAACATAGCCATACTCAACGCCTCTTGCTGTCTCTACAATAACATGCATTCCCGTTGTAATATCCATATCAAGCGGATTAAAATAATACACCTTTCCGGCTCTGCGGAAACGCACACCGATGACCTTTATCATAATTTTTCCAAACCTTTCCTATTTCTGGCACTCTCTTATCGTCAGCCACAAAAGCTCCAGCGTCAGCTGGAAATTTACATTTGCGTCCAGTCTGGCTGACGCGGTATTTATAGCCTCCAGAATGCGGTTTATTTCATTATAACCACATGTCTGAGCAACCTTATTGATTGCGCTGTACTCCTCTGCAAAGATCAGAAGATTCGGATCTCTTGTTGCCTTAAAGATCAGAATATCCCGATACCACATCTGCATAAAACCAAAGCAGTCCTTAATGCTCAGTTTATATTCCTCAAGCTTTGCAATACTTTCAAGTAGCTCTGAAAATGGCATCTTAGAGGCTGTCTTTAATAATAGCATAATCGTCTGAATCATTGAAATAAAATCATCCGACTGTGCCAGCTTCAATCCCTTTCCGATATTTCCCTGTGAGAATTTTTCAAGTGTTGGAATCTTATCCTCATCCACACCTTTTTCTCTCATGTACGAAGTAAATGCTTCTGACTCAACTGGCTTCATATTCAGTACAATGCTTCTTGAGAGAATTGTTTCAAGCATTGATGCTGCATTTGTTGTAAGCAATAAAATAATACCATAAGCCGGAGGCTCCTCTATTGTCTTTAAAAGAGCATTCTGTGCCTGAACAGACAGCTTTTGCGCCTCGTCTACAATATAAATCTTATACGGACTGCAATATGGCTTAATCTGGATATCTCCGATAATCTGAGTTCTGACGTCATCTACACCGATTACCGTTGGCTTCTCATGACCTGGAAAAATTACATCAGGATGATTACCGCTCAAAAATTGTGTGCATGAATGGCACACGCCGCACGGTCTGTTGGCAGGTTCTGCCTGACACTCCAATGTCTGTGCAAATGCCTTCGCCGCCGTCATCTTTCCCAGACCATCCTCTCCGCTTATGACATAGCAGTGTGATACCTTCCCGGAAGAGATCGCATGTAAAAAATGTTCCTTTATCTGTTCATTTCCGATTAATTCTGAAAAACCGCCTGCATGCATATCAAAATCGCCTCCCATCTTATCGTAACGATCCATTTTTCTGTTTATGAACTGCATTTATCATAGCACAACTTTAATAAATAGTCTAGTTACAGTTCATGTTCAATGTATGATAAAACTTCTTTAAGACAGCACTCTCTATCCTCATTCTTAAAGCGTTTTATAATATTTGCAGCCTTTAGCTTTTCTTCAGAAAAATCGGCCTGATCAGCCAAAAAGCGTCTGCACATCTCCTCATATTTTGCAGTTTTTTGCGTGCGCTCTCTTGCAATAGCCCGCTCTAAGCGGAGCCCATCCTCTACCTCAAGATACACAGGAATCATAGTTTCTGCTCCAAAATGCGCACGAATCGGCACATACGATTCAAGTGTTCCAATTGTCATATAAACAGAATTATCATCAAACTGTCCATCATCTGCTGTCGCATAAATCCAATCACCGTATACGGTATGGTAAACACGCTTTTCTATAATTTTTCCTTCGTTTTCCATTTTGGCAATCTCACTGTCTGTCACAAAGAAATATTCTCTTCCATTTTCTTCGTGATCGCGTATAGGTCTCGTCGTATACAATATGATTTCCTTTGGTGAAGGATTAAGTTTTTCCTTTACTTTTCTGTAGATAGTATCTTTTCCAGATGCACTCTTTCCCATAAAATAGATAATTTTCATATCTTCTTTTCCTTTTTGTTGTTTGTACTATTTAGCTTCTGTTTTTATGTTATTAATTTTCAATGACAAGGAGCGTTTCTCCAGTTTCATCCTCCATGCCGTACAGTTCCATGCCACTTGTCCTATAGTAACGAACAATTTCAAGCAGTTCCTCGCTGATTTTTTCTCCTGGCATCAAGAACGGACAACCCGGTGGATAAACATAGACAGTCTCGGCACTGATTTTTCCAACAGATTCAAAAAATGGTACCTGAATTACAGGCGCCTCTGCTGCTTCTAGCGGCAGCATAACCAGTTCAAGCGGCACAAATGCAGAAGGATACGCACTCGTTGTTCTCTCCCATACTAGAGAGCTGCATTCCAACTCATCATTAATTTCGCTAAGTGCCGCCTCAAGACGCAAAAAGCCTTCTTCTGTATCTGTCAGCATTGTCATAAGAATTACATAATCGGGCGCTGACATTTCCGGCTGAAGATGATAGCGGTCGCGCAAAATTTCATGCAGCTTTCTTCCTGCATTCTTGTATCCTTTTGCGCCAAACACAATTTTTGTATAATCTGCAATCGGAATACTAATCATGTCTGCGCTTTTTATTTTCGGATAAAGAAACCACAGTTGTTTCCATGACTCGCTTCGTTCATAGAAAAGCTGCAGTCTGTCAGTCAGCATTTGTAGCTTTTTTTTGCCTTCGCCTTGCATATAGCGCACACAAAGATCCATTCCTGCCATCAAAACATAAGATGGACTAGATGTTTCAAATATATGAAGGGCACGCTCAATTTTTTTTACCGAAACTCTGTCGCTGCATATATGAAGTGCTGCACTCTGTGTCAGACACGGAAGTGTTTTGTGAAGGCTCTGAATGACAATATCTGCGCCCTCACGCACTGCACTATATGGAAGATACGTCTCTTCCTGATTAGCACCATGATTAGCATATGGAAGATGTGCGCCATGTGCTTCATCCACAATCAAAACTCCGCCATGTGCATGTACCACATCTGCGATTTGCCGTATATTTGATACAATTCCTTCATACGTCGGCGATGTCAGGATCACTGCCGCAATTTCTGGGGATTGCTCATAAGCTTTTTCCACATCTTTGGGGATAATTTGACCACTTATACACAAGTTATCCACATTTTGGGGATAAATATATGTTGGTTTTAGTCCTCTGAGCATTATTGCATGGGCAACACTCTTATGAGTGTTTCTTGCTACCGCAACTGTAGCTCCCTGTGGACACGCCGCATAAATAGCTGCTAATATTCCACATGTTGAACCATTAACTATGTAATATGACTTCTTTGCCCCTACTGCATTAGCCATGCGCGCCATACCTTCTTCAAGAATACCATCTGCATGATGCAGATCATCAAATCCGTCAATCTCAGTAATGTCAATATCATACACATCCGAAATCCAATCCACTTTACGTTTATGCCCCGGCATATGAAATGGGTATGCATCACTCTTTGCATACTCTCTTAGTTTTTCATAGATTGATTGATCCTGCATATTTTTCTCCTTTTCTGTAACCGCTTTCCCAATCAACTACATTCATCATTTCTGTATGATTCAAAAAAGCCTTCAGATTATGAGCACAGGTTTTTGCAACACGCTCCTCTACCTGTGGTGTATGACCAAAGCTAATTCCCGAAACATGTGGTGTTATAAGCACATTCTTCATGCCCCACAGCAAATTATCACTAGGCAGCGGCTCTGGATCTGTCACGTCAAGCACAGCACCTGAAAGATAGCCTTCTTCGAGCAATTGAATCAAATCTGGCTGAACAATTAAACTTCCTCTTCCGACATTTACAACAAGTCCGCCCTTTTTCATTTTGCGAAGGCGTCCTTGATTTAACAAATGTGTCGTCTTAACTGTCTTTGGCAGGCAGCCAATCACGATATCTGCACGGCAAATCTGCTCATCTAATGCATCAAGCGTATACACCTCATCAAACCATTCAGATGCAAATTTTGCAGTTCGTCTGATACCTATCGTATAGACATCAAATGCGCTCAGACGCTTTGCAATATTAGTTCCAATATCGCCTGTGCCTAAAATAAGCGCAGTCTTTCCCATCAGTGCCTGCTCACTTCCTGCATCCTGCCACAGACGTTTTTGCTGATGCTCAATATAACTAGGAAATTTGCGATACATTGTCAATATTCCACCAAGAACATACTCTGAAATAATCCCCCCAAATGCACCTGACATACTACACAGCATAACATTTCTTGGAAATCCTGGCTGCTGCGTATATTTTTCTACGCCTGCATTAGATGACTGAACAAATTTCAGCTTTGGTGCAGAAGCTATCTCTTCAATAGACGGATTTCCAATTATGATATCTGCCTCTTTCAAAAAAGCATGATATAGTTTCTCATCTCTTTTATCATCTATCGTGTACGCATCTTTGAAGAAAAACAAAGCGTCTGGCGCTTCTTTTTTTAGCTCCTCTTGATGTTCTTTTTGAAATGGAACTGTTACTAGTATCTTCACTATGCTTCCTCCTATCTTCTATGAAACTACTGTACCTATTTTTTCACATCTGACATCCACGCGATATCCTCACTGATTCTTTTGATTTCTTCTGGCAAATGATAGGCATACGCTGCTTCTGGGTAAAGATAGGCATGCAGCTGCACAACATTATCTGCCAATTCTCTTGCCACAACTGCATCTTTTACACCTTTTGTCAAATCATATATCTGCCCCAGATACTCACCTGCCTCATATTGGAATGGAAAAGAAATACTTTCTTCAATTTCAAAATCACCCGCCTGAAATGCGAGATTTCCTAATTCCAGCATTGAAAGATTTGTTGCAATACTATCCATACCGATTGATACGGCTCTAACAACTGTCGTTGGCTTTGTCAAAATCAATTCCTTAACCTTTTTCAGACATCTTTCAATAATCATTCGCTGATTACCAGTTCGCCCAACATCACCTAATCCGGCATAACGTACACGGCAAAATGCCACTGCCTGTGTTCCTGTCAGATTATATGTCCCGCTTCCATCAAGCTGTTCTGACCAGATTCCTGTCTGCTGATTCACTTCCGTCAGATATCCATTCATATATCGAATTACCTCTGGATTTTCAATTGATACCTCAATACCGCCAAGCGTATCAACTACCTGTGCCGCTGCCAGCCAGTTTAATACAATATAATCCTTAATATTTAAATCAAGGTTTCGATTAATCATGCTGATCATATCTGCAATATCAGTATAACAAAGCTGTGAATTGGCCTTATCATAAAGTCTGCCCTTATGATAGCTTCCAGGATTCTCCAGGCGAAGAAGTGTATCACGAAGAACAGATATCAGACGAATTTTTCCTGTGCTTTCATTGATGCTCACAATCATGATAACATCTGCGTTCGCACCTCTATCGATACGCTTTTGATCCCTCGCATCCACACCAACCAACAAAATATTTCGATAATCTGAAATAAGTTCATCGTAATCAACTACTTCACTTCCCGTTATTGTCCCTTGCGCGTCTGTTACCTCAACAACATTTGTTCCATGATCCGCAACAAATACCTCCTGAAGCGAATCACTCTGCTTCGCACGCGCATAACTTCCTATCACATACGCACCTGCTAAAAGCAACACGATAAACGCTGCCTCCAGCCAAAACAACGGTTCCCTGTGCTTTCTTTTTCTGTTTCCCATACACAATCTCTTTTCTTATGGGCCAGTTTCCGCATCACTTAGCTGCGGTTTGCGCCATTACTCCTACTATATGCATGAGAAACAGATTTTATACATTTGCCAATAAGCATGAAATTATCTGAATCTAGCGTTCTAGGCGAACTGTATCACAAATTGTTGCACCTCCAACAACTACATCACCATCATAAAGCACAACAGCCTGTCCTTTTGTAATGGCACGCTGCGGCTCATCGAATATAACGTGAATACGTTTTTCATCAAGCTGCTCTACTGTTGCTGGCTGCTCAGTATGACGATAACGCACTTTCGCTTTCACACGCATTTTTCCTTCAATTTTAGGAACAGAAATCAAATTTAAGTCATCTGCAATCAGTTCACTTGAAAACAAATCAGCCTCATCTGTCAAAATCACCTGATTTTTTTCCTTATCTATTCCATAAACATACATAGGCTTTGCAAGCGACAGTCCTAATCCCTTACGCTGTCCAATAGTATAATGGATTATTCCCTTATGACGGCCAAGAACATTTCCTTTTCGATCTACAAAATCACCTTCTGGATATTCCTTTCCCGTATACTGACGAATAAAATCTGTATAGTTTCCAGAAGTTACAAAGCAGATATCCTGACTGTCATGTTTACGAGCATTTATTAAACCCTGCTCCTCAGCAATCTCCCTTACCTTAGGCTTTGGCAGCTCTCCTAGCGGAAACTGAGTGTGCATAAGCTGCTCCTGTGTAAGACTGTAAAGCACATAGCTTTGATCCTTATTGGCATCTAATCCCTTCTTTAAAAGATAACGACCTGTTGCCTCATTGTATTCCACGCGTGCATAATGACCTGTTACAACGATATCATAACCCATAAGCTTAGCACGCTCATATAATTCCTGAAACTTAATATAGCGATTACAATCAATACAAGGATTTGGTGTACATCCATTCTCGTAAGCATCCACAAATCTCTTCATGACATGCTCCTCAAACTGACCTGTAAAATTATAAAGAAAGTGGCGAATCCCAAGCGTACAAGCTACACTTCTCGCATCGCTCACATCATCAAGTGAACAACATGTATTTTCTCGTTTTATTCCATCACCAGTTTCATTAAAGGTTTTGATCGTAATTCCAATACACTCATATCCTTTTTCCTTCATCAAATATGCCGCAACGGAGCTGTCTACACCGCCGCTCATCGCTATGACCGCCTTCTGGTTCATTGCTTTCCTTCCTTTCTTCATCTATACACTTATTGTCCTATTATACCGCAAAAGTTTATTTTGAGTTCATTTTGTGTAAAAAAAAATAACCAACGTTATCCGTTGATTATTTGAAGTTGCGGGGGCCGGATTTGAACCAACGACCTTCGGGTTATGAGCCCGACGAGCTTCCAGACTGCTCCACCCCGCGATATTATATTTTTATTATATGTCTGTTTTAAAATTTTATACATGAATTTTAAAACAATGGGCAGAGGTGGATTCGAACCACCGAAGCAATTTGCAGCAGATTTACAGTCTGTCCCCTTTGGCCACTCGGGAATCTGCCCATTATGTCAGAGCAACACTGCACTGACAGTTATATATTTTAGCATACTTTTTATAAATATGCAAGGCTTTTTTTGATAATTAATGTGTGGTTTCGCAAAATATTACCGGTTCACTTCCGGAACAGTCATATACGGCTGCCGATTTTCTCTTCATTACCACATGAAGCTCTCCATTTTCAAGATCCACAGGCAGTCTTCCGACATTGTACCATTCTTCCGCAGTTTCGACAATCCTTGCAGTTTCCGCCTCATAAGAGATTCCTGCCGGATACACTTTTATGCTGATTTCCCTGTCCTCGTCATTGTTATTTATGATAATAACCAGCTTATTTTCCTGGCAGGTTCTCGCATATGCGATGAGATTGTATTCGGCATGAAGTGGAATCAGTGAACCTTTTGCCAGTGCAGGATTCCTTTTGTGCATCTGGATCATGTCACGGTGGAATTCCAGTAAATCCATATCCTCATGTCCCCACGGATAAGTTCTCCGGTTATCCGGATCCGTCCATCCACATACACCTGCTTCATCTCCGTAATAAATAGTCGGCGCACCCGGCCATGTCATCTGCATAACCACAGCTTCTTTCATAACCGCGCGACTGATTCCTTTATTTGCTTCTTCCGGTCCGCACGAAGAAGTACGTCCCACCCTTCCGTTTGTTCTTGTAAGAAATCTTGAATGGTCATGATTGGAAAGTTCATTCATTGCCACCATAAGCGACGGTGTATGGAATTTTGCCATATTATATCTCATCGTACCAAAGAAGCTGTTCGCATTTCCACGCATACTTTCATTCTTTTCATCGCTGTGCTTCTCCATGCCGGTAAGAAACCAGGTTACCGGTTCCATAAACGCATCATAGTTCATGACCGTATCCCACTGGTCACCTTGCAGCCAGGAGGACGGATCACCGTAATGCTCTGCCAGAATAATTGCTTCCGGATTTGCCTCTTTCACAACTTTTCGGAATTTTCTCCAGAACTCGTGATTGTACTCTGGGGTTTTTCCGAGGTCGGCTGCCACATCGAGCCGCCATCCGTCCGCATTATACGGTGGGGAAACCCATTTCTTCGCAACATTCAGAATATACTCCTCCAGTTCTTTCGAGCCCTCATAATTCAGTTTCGGAAGTGTATCATGTCCCCACCAGCCATCGTAGCTTCCGTTATCCGGCCACTTTCTGTCCTCATTTTCATAAAAGTGAAAGAAGCTATGGTATGGACTGTCTTTCGAAATGTACGCACCATCTTGATATCCTTCCCGCCCTTGATAAATCTTTTCCTTGTCAAGCCATTTATTAAAAGAACCACAATGATTAAAGACACCATCTATAATTACCCGGATTCCCCGCCTGTGTGCTTCTTCCACAAGTTTGGCAAATAAGGCATTGCTGGCATCGAGATTTTCTTTTCTGGTCACTCTGGAAATATACCGGGAGGCTTTTATATTGCTCTTCTCTCCCTCTGGCAGTAGCTCGCCCTCATCTTCCGTAATCACACCATAATGTGGGTCTATATTATCGTAATCCTGTATATCGTATTTATGGTTGGATGGTGATACAAACAGCGGATTAAAGTAAATCGCCTGGATTCCCAGTTTTTCCAGATAATCCATCTTATCCAGCACACCCTGCAAATCACCACCATAAAACTCACGGACACCCATTGCTGCCGGGTATTTATTCCATTCCTTTACCTGCACACTGTAATCATCAATATAAGAATATTCTCTGTCGAGAACATCATTCGTCTTATCTCCATTATAGAATCGATCGGTAAAAATCTGATAAATAACCGCTCCTTTTGCCCAGTCCGGTGTATGGAATCCCGGAACAATACAGAAATCATATTCTTTCTGTATTTCATTCGAGCAGCCCAGTTTATTATAAAAACAATGTTCAAAACGGTTGATAATCTCAAAATAATAGTAAAACTTTTCTTCATCCGGCACACAGCTGATCTGATAGTAGTCAAACAGTTCTGTACGTTTTTCAAGCTTCATCTCAGCTCTTTTTCCGTTACTGCACAGGTATACACTGTCTGCATTTGCTTTTGCAGTACGAAAACGGATCTTTACTTCCTCTCCAATTCCCGGTTGCGGCGGAATTACATAATCTTCCGTTCCGTCACTGAATAAAGCTTCTTTTCTGAGCAGAGGTCTTACATTCTGAATATATAATAATTTTTTACTGATATCGCTTAGATTTTCTATTGATATCATTTTTACCATCCTTTCTGTCCTGATAATGTAAAACGGACAGCCTCGGCTGTCCGTTTTAGGAGAAGTTATTTCGTTTTTTATGGGGTGTAGCAAAAACTATATAATGTATTGGGGGGTTTTACGATATGTAATATACCATCCTTCTACAAATAAGTGTGCACAAACATCATTTTTTTTTAAATTATTTTTTGTGCATTTTGACTTTCACACCACAAATCACACAAATAGCAACTCAAATTCAGACTTTGTTTTAATCATTATAACCATTAATCCTCTGTTTTATCAAATAATGCCTCAAATTCTTCCTGACTTATTTTCTCTTTCTCCATCAGAAGTTTTGCACATTTTTCTAAAACATCCCTATTTTGCATAATGATATCTTTTGCATTGCGGTAACATTCATCCACAATACGTTTTACTTCACTGTCTATCTTGGATGCGGTTTCTTCCGCATATCCCCTGCCATGTCCGATATCCCTGCCGATAAATACCTCTTCTTCATCATCGCCATATGCGATAAGTCCCAGTTCTTCCGACATACCAAACTTTGTAACCATCGCCTTGGCATAGGCAGTTGCCTGCTTGATATCCTGTGATGCTCCTGTCGTAATATCATCAAAGGTAAGTTCCTCCGCAATACGCCCGCCCAGGCTTACCATGATACTCTGTATCATCTTTCCTCTGGTATTGAACATCTCATCCTTCTCCGGAAGCGGCATGGTATAACCCGCTGCTCCGTTGCCTGTCGGTATGATGGATACGGTATGCACAGGTCCTACATCCGGAAGTACATGGAAGAGAATCGCATGACCGGATTCATGATATGCCGTAATCTCTTTCTCCTTATCCGAAATTACCCGGCTCTTCTTCTCTGTTCCTATACCGACTTTGATAAACGATTTCTCGATATCCGCCTGTGTAATATATTTTCTGTCGTGTTTTGCCGCCTGGATGGCTGCTTCATTCAGAAGGTTTTCCAGATCAGCTCCGGCAAACCCTGCCGTGGTTTGTGCCACACGTTCCAGATTCACATCATCGCCCAGTGGTTTATTCTTTGCATGTACTTCGAGAATCTCTTCTCTTCCCTTTACATCAGGTCTTCCGACGTACACCTTACGGTCAAAACGTCCCGGTCTTAAAATCGCCGGATCCAGGATATCCACACGGTTGGTTGCTGCCATAACGATGATTCCTTCATTTACACCAAATCCATCCATCTCCACAAGAAGCTGGTTCAGTGTCTGTTCTCTCTCATCATGTCCGCCGCCCATTCCGGTACCTCTGCGTCTTGCCACCGCATCAATTTCATCGATAAAGACGATACATGGTGCATTTTTCTTTGCTTCTTCAAATAAATCCCTTACTCTGGATGCTCCGACACCAACGAACATTTCAACGAAATCAGAACCGGAGATGCTGAAAAACGGCACTCCTGCTTCCCCTGCAATCGCTTTCGCAAGAAGTGTTTTACCGGTTCCCGGAGGGCCTACCAGAATAACACCTTTCGGTATTCTTGCACCTACTTCAATATATTTTGCCGGGTATTTCAGGAAATCAACAATTTCTTCCAGCTCGTCTTTTTCCTCACACAGCCCTGCAACATTGTCAAACGTATATTTTCCGCCATCCGGACTCATCATCTTTGCACGGCTCTTTCCGAAATTCATCATTCTGGAATTTCCGCCGCCGCCACCGCCGCCGGCATTCGAACTTAGCATAGTAATTACCACAAAGGCCATAATTACCACTACGATAAGTGGCAGCACCGTGGTAAGAAATACACTGTCTCTCTGTACGTCACTCATAGAGTACTTCACATCCGCTGCCTCGATCAGTTTAATTGCTTCATTTACATCGGATACATACAGTTTCTTCACGGTAGCATCACTCTTATATTTTGCCTGGACATAACCGGTCGGCACTTCTTTGTTCTGTACAATGGTACACTGTGAAATCTTGCCGTCCTGCAGGTCTTCTTTAAAATTCGCCAGATTATAATCCCCACCGGTAATATTTGCAACACGAAACAACATATATACTGCCACCACTACAATGACCAGTGCGATATAAAATCCCAATCCGTTTGTTTTTTTCTTATTTAAATCCAAAATCTCTATACCTCCTCAAATTCGATGACACCAATATACGGAAGATTTCTATATTTCTGATTATAATCAAGACCATAACCCACTACGAATTTGTCCGGCACCGTGAAACATTCATAATCAACAGGCACCTCTGTTACTCTTCCTTCCGGTTTATCCAGTAATGTACATAATTTCACACTGGCTGCTCCTCTCTGTCGGAACATGTCCAGCAGCACACTTAATGTTCTTCCCGTATCTACAATGTCCTCTACGACAAGGACATCTTTTCCCTCGACAGGTTCATCCAGATCCTTTATAATCTTTACCTTGCAAGTACTCTGTGTGCCCGCATAACTGGAAACTGCCATAAAGTCCATACTGACCGGAACAGTAATCCGCTTTGCCAGTTCCGTCATAAAGAATACACCGCCTTTCAGCACACAGATCATATGTAATTCTTTCCCTGCATATTCACGGCTGATCTTTTCACCCATCTCCTTTATTTTTTCATTCACTTCTTCTTCACTGATTAATACTTTGATGTTTTCCTTCATATCTTTCCATTCCTTATCTGCATTGTTTTTTATATTCCAGCAACTGCAGGAATATATTCTATCTGAAGCATACTTCCGGTCTTTTCCGTAATTCTGACACGCTCGCTTATCCTGTAACCGACCACCCAGAATACTTCACTACCCTCTGCAACCAGCAGAATCCGGTCTCTTTCTTCCCGTGGTATCTTCAGGTCTATGAAATAATCTTTCAGCTTCTTTCTTCCGCCTTCCTGATTTACCACAATGTAATCACCCGGCCGTCTGGTCCGAATCTGAAAAGTACTTTTAAGTATATCATAATCCATCCATTTCGTATACATTTTTTCTTGAATTTTCCTGTTTGCTGGCATATTTTTTATTTTTTTTATAAAAAATGCCCCTCTGTCGCACCTGATTTTCTTCCCATCCTCTCCTTCCATATTACAGTCTATGCATATTTGTCCGTCTTTTTCCTGCTTTTTTCTTTTTACAATACCTATTTTCCCATATTCCCGGTATACTTCCAGTCCATAGGGCAGATCTGCCTTTCTTCCACTCTCCCCACGGATAATATCCAGCACGATGTCAATATGAACGGACGTGATATCCTTTAATTTTCCCGCCATCTGTGCAACTGCCCTGCGGCAGATCCTTTTCCGAATCACGATGTCCTGCTCTTTTAATTTTTCCCTGTCCAGCCTGCACTCCCCTTCCTTATATTCTGCTATATCCTGCCATGCCTGGTCCGTCTGTTTTTCCAGATATGTTTCTATCTCCCCCAGAGCTTCTGCCGTCTGCCTGATATGCCAGGCTGCTTTTTCATTTATATTCTGACTAATGTACGGAAGCAGCTCATTTCGGATTTTATTTCTGCTATAATGATTTTCCCTATTTGTTTCGTCTGTTCTATAATCTATTCCATTCTCACATAAATATTCCAGAATCTCCTCTCTGTCCAGACAAAGTATGGGACGTATGATATTTTCCCTGACCGGTGCAATCCCGGTAAGACCTTTTATCCCGCTCCCCCGGAACAACTGAAACAGGAATGTTTCACTGCTGTCCCCACTGTTATGCGCAACAGCGATTTTACCTCCCCCGTTCTGCCCGAGTATTTTTTCAAATGCTTCATATCTTATTTTTCTTCCCGCTTCCTCATCCGACATATGCCATACTTTTGCCAGTTCCTCTACTTTATAGTGAAACCCGAAAAATTCTATCTTCTTCTCCCCACAGAACTTTTCCACATATTCCATATCTTCATCTGCGGATTGTCCACGAATCCCATGATGGATATGTACCACTGTAAGATGATATCCATACCGCTCCCTTAACTGTAAAAGAATATTGAGCATGCACATGCTGTCCGCCCCTCCGGATACTCCTGCCACTACATTTTCCACTCCGTCCAGCATATGATATGCTTCTATATAATGCTCCACTTTCTTCTGTATCTTTTCCATGATTTCTCCTTATATCATATCAGGCGCATTTGTCCCAGATTCCCGTAACAAGGACTGTCATATCATCATCCTTGCACCGGTCCGTATGTGCTAATGCCTGATTCAGTATTTCCTTTGCCATTTCCTCCGGCTTTCCTTCCCGGATATCCATGATAATCTGTCCGATTGTCTTTTCCTTATCTTCATCCACCAGTGATTCCATAATACCGTCCGACATCATAATCACAAAATCCCCGTCATATAATTTTTTGGATGTGGTCTCTATATCCGCACATCCGGTACTACCGATCGGCAGTGATGTTGATTTGATCGCCTCCACCCATTTTCCCCGTTTGACAAAGGTTGAGGCTGCTCCCAGTTTCATAAAATCGCAGACCCCGGAATACATATCGATAATACCCATATCAAGTGCTGCCGGGCTTGTTACATCGGAATCAATGGTAAACACACTGTTAATCAGCCGCACCGCTGCTTCCTCACTGAATCCTCCCTTCATCATCTCTTCCAGCAGTTCCATCACCATTTCACTCTCTCTATATGCCTTTTTTCCATGCCCCATGCCATCCGATACGCTGACTAATGTCTGTCCGGAATCCAGTTCCATACATGTAAAATTATCCCCGGACACTTCCAGTCCTTCGCTTGCACGTTTGGCAGCCCCATGTATCACAAAGAAATTTGGTTCTTCCATAAAGGTATATGTATGATATTCCCTTGCCACGGACGCATACGCGTTTTTCCGGAAGGTAACGGTTTTTCCCAGCACCCGGCTGATGATTTCCGCCGTTTCCTTCAGTGTTACGGTCTGCTTTCCCGCTTTCAGGATAATATTGACTTCATCTATTCCTCTCCTGTTATTGAGAATCACTACGTTTTTGACCTGTATGCCCCGCTGTTTCAGCTTCCGCCTGAGACACTTCTCTTTCTCCGGTGACAGCGACACGAATACATAGGAATCCTCCGTAACATCTTTTAAAATGCCCGACATTTCCTTTAGCTGCAATGCCACCGCACTCCTGCTTTCCTCCAGCTTTCTCTGCCAGATCTCATTGATTACCCCCAGTTCCCCGGAGAGCTGTCTTCCTCCTCCGTGCAGCCGGTCCAGCCGGTCAAATCCGTCAATGCTTTTGGACATTTTCTCGAAGGACTCCGCCATCATGCGGATCTTTTCTTCGTAATTACCCGCTATTTTTTCTGTCTTATGCCTTTCCTGCTCCCGCTGCCGGATTCTCCTTTCACTCCGGATCCGCTCTTCCCCAAAAGATATTTCTATCATTTTTTCAAACAGTGCTGTAAGTGAAAACACCAGTATCACGCATAGAAGAATTACCATAGAACCGGGCGAATGTGCTTTATCCATAAACGCATCCGCACCTTCCATGAGTGCAAAGGATACCGCCATCGCACACGCCGGCAGATATGCCCCGGTCCGTTTCTTCTCTTTGTCCATACATTTAACAGTAACAATAAATACGGTGGATAAGAACATTACGATGGCATACTTAAAAGTTCCAATAAATCCATAGGTGCAGTAAATTGCAATCAGAAACAGTGGAATGGACGGAACCGCCATAAGACTGCTGCCCTGGATTGCTCCATATGCCGCCATGCCCGCTGGATTCATTCCATACAGACTGATTGCCGACAGTGCTGCACCGATTGTTCCCGCGATTAATGATTTTACCAGTTTTGTTTGCATAAATAAATACCTCCAGAAAAATTATTCCAAAACTTTCCCGGCACATTTCTATGCCTTTCGGTTTTGTGATGTGAAGTATAATCATTTGTTTTCGCGGATTTTGTCAAAAAAATAAGTGATTTCAAAAAACTTTCTGACAAAATTCCCTGAAATCACTCTTTTATTAAGTTTAAAATCGAATCGACAGATCCCTTACTCATTCTGAGGTTTATAAATCACCTCATCCGGATATACAAAACCGATCTGTTTGGCAACTTCTTCCACATATTTCTTCGTCTGTACATAAACCTTACGTTCTTCCAGCCGTTCTGCCTCTTTCTTCTCATCATCCAGCTGTGCCTCAAGCTTTGTTTCCTGCCTGTGCAGTGTGCCAAGTTCTGCCCTTGAATCTTTTATCTGCATATACATAATACCGGCAAAGAAAAGCACAATAAGACTAATGGCGAACGTTACCAGTTTTCCTTTTTTTCTCTTTCTTGTCATTATGCTTTCCATGTTCTGTCTTAACTCCTCTTACTCTTGCTCTTATATTTCCTGTTCCTCTGCGGAATGGTTTGATAATGATTTGATTAATCATCATTTTAATCCATTTCAGTGGTTTTTTCAATAGTAATGTTAAAAAAAAGTTCAATATCTTCGACAAATATTTAACAATAAATGAACTTACACTCTTATTGTAAAGCCATGCACCTATGAGAAGTGCAAGAAATATATATCCGCGGATTACCCCGTCATTACACTGGAATATCATGGAAAACACGACGATTCCTGTCACTACCCAGAAAAAGAAATCTTCAAGTCCCACAAGAAGGTCTGATTTCTTCATGATCCTACGGCTGATTCTGAGCATATCATAACATACGGCTATGATCATTCCGTACCATGCCGCCTCAAGAAACACACTGATCTCTTCTGATATAAAACTTCCCATTCTTATTTGAACAGCCTTCCGAGCAGCGGTTCTTTGCTCTTCTTATATTTCGCCAGATCAGAATATGTAAAGGACTGAATCATACCTTCAATATCGGTTTCTTTCTTATCCAGTGTCAATCTTTTTATATGAAGCTCTTTCCCATTGATTGTAAGCATTCCCATCTCTGTTTCAAGCAATATCACTTCAGTATCAAATGATATCACATCTTTTACACCGGTTAAGAAACATTCTTTCCGGTTTATCATCTGCATTTTATGCGTTCCGATAAATTTGTTTTCTTCCATATTGATACGAATCCTTATCTGCTATGGTTAATACTATCTTATTTCATCCTCTTAAAGTTTATTACAAATCTTTATACATTTCCTTTGCTTCTTCTTTTTTTACCGTTTCCTGTACGGAAGTAACTTCAACTTTTACTTCTCTTGTACCAAATCTTATCTCTATCACATCACCGACCTTCACATCTGCTCCTGCTTTCGCCGGTTTTCCATTGATGGATACTCTCCCTGCATCACATGCCTCATTTGCCACAGTTCTGCGCTTGATTAATCTTGATACTTTCAGATATTTGTCCAGTCTCATTTGCTGTCCCTCCTGGTTATAATGATTGGAATTAATAATATACGCAAAAAGGAAACCATCTGAACGAATCCGGAGGTTTCCTTTTTATGAACATTCCTATTCAGGAATAACTTGCTTTATGTCAGAATAACATAAAAAATTAGTTCATAGCATCCTTTAATGCTTTACCTGGTTTGAACTTAGGTGCTACAGAAGCAGCGATCTTCATTGTTTCACCTGTCTGTGGGTTTCTTCCTTCTCTTGCAGCTCTCTTGGATGTTTCAAATGTACCAAATCCAACTAACTGAACTTTCTCACCCTTCTTTAATTCTTCTGTTACAACGTCGATAAAAGCCTTTAATGCCTTTTCTGAATCCTTCTTTGATAATTCTGTTTTTTCAGCAATAGCTGCTACTAATTCAGCCTTGTTCATGAATAAAATCCTCCTCTAATGTAATATTTACATTTTTTATATTTATGTCCGACTCTGTCAGACTGTTCCCGGGTTCTCTGCTTTCATCTGCACATACCCATAAACATATTTATATATGGTTTTGGCTGATTTGTCAAGGAATTTCGCATAGTTTCTTAAAAAAGTTATGTTTTATCCTTCCATCTGCCGTCCGAGGAATGCCGCCGCAACTCCGGCTATCTTATTTTCCGTGTCACTCAGCTCTTTTCCCTGTTCTTTTCCAAAGATTACAACACTTCCAACAACATCACTTTCAGATAAAATAGGATATATAATCTGCTGTGTTTCACCGGTTGTTTCATCATTTACAATGCTTACTGCTTTCTTCCTGTCCGCACTGTTGACTGCTGCCCGGTTTTCCATGATTTCTTCCAGCTCCGGACTGATACATTTTCCCAGAAAACCTTTTGTTCCACTTCCAGCTACGGCAATGACCTTTTCCCTGTCTGTAACCAGAACCCTGTGTCCCGCAATCTGTGACATGGCTTCCGCATAGGCTTTTGCAAAATTTTCGATTTCTCCAATCGGTGAATATTTTTTCAATATAACCTGTCCCTGGTTGTCCGTAAAGATCTCAACCGGATCTCCCTCCCGGATCTTCAGAGTTTTTCTTATCTCTTTTGGAATCACAATCCGTCCCAAATCATCTACCCGTCGAATAATTCCTGTGGCCTTCATAGAATCCTCCTTATTTGTTTTCTACATACTTTCCATATTTATACTATATAGGTAGTATGTGGAAATACAGAGGATTTATGCATGAATTTCACTTTTTTCTTTAAGATATTCCCTGACTTCCAGAAGGCTTTCAAAGACAGCTTCGGAAATTTCTCTCATCTCTTCATTCGCCGGCAGAGTGTCTATTACCATAAGCGGTCTTAACCCACCTGCGTGTGCCGCGCGGATTCCATTATAGGAATCTTCTGCCACATAGGCTTTCGCCGGTTCTGTTCCCAGTTCTGAACACGCCTTTAAAAATATATCCGGTGCCGGTTTACTCCGCTTTACCATATCACCGCAGATTACCACATCAAAGAAATCGAAGATTCCGGCATCTTTTAACTGGCTGACTACGGTAGCCGTTCTGGTAGAAGAAGCCAGTGCTATCTTCTTTTCCTGCTCTTTCAGAAATTTAAGCAGTTCCCTGACTCCCGGTTTTACCGGCAGTCTGCCACCATCGTATTTCTCATGGTACATAAGCGATGCTTCTTTGGCATATTTATCATATGGAAAATCCTGTCCATAAATTTCCAGCATGATTTCCCTTGTTCTTGCCATCGTTGTTCCCGTACAGGCAAGGCATGCTTTCTCAATATCCTGAAAACCATATTTCTCTGCCAATTCGATCCAGCAGCCGATAACCGCCCGCTCCGAGTCAAATATTACTCCGTCCATGTCAAAAACCATTGCCTCATACTGTATACTACCTGGTTTCATCTGCTTAAATTCTCCTTATTCACTGTATTTTTTATCCAGATACTTCCCGAAAGTACTAAAACACTATTCCCTGCCTTCCGGTATGTTTTTAATAATAGTTCCGTAAACCTTCCTAAGGAACATCAGCGATACGGCAAGAGAAATCACTTCCGCAATCGGGAATGACCACCATACCATATGTAATCCTCCAAATTTTGCCAACAGATATGCCGCCGGTATTAACACAACCAACTGTCGCATAATAGACACAAACATGCTGAAAATTGCTTTTCCCAGTGCCTGGAATACCGTTCCACATACAATACAGAACCATGCGATCAGATAATGGATTCCGATGATTCGGAGTGCCGGCACACCGATTTTCAGCATATCCTCTGATGCATTGAACATACCGAGCAATGTCTGTGGGATGATTTCAAAACACAGAAATCCGATAAAAGTAAGACAGAATGCAACTATCATACTGAGTTTTATCGTCTTCATCATACGTTTTCTCTGTGCAGCCCCATAATTGTATGCAATAATCGGTGTAATACCGTTATTCAGTCCGAATACCGGCATAAAGAAGAAGCTCTGTAACTTGAAGTATACTCCAAATACTGCCGTAGCAGTGGATGAAAATCCGATCAGAATACGGTTCATGCAATAGGTCATGACAGAACCTATGGACTGCATAATAATGGACGGAATACCGATTGCATAGACCATTCCGATAATTCTGATATCAGGACGGAATCCTTTGAAATTAAGTTTAATCTCATGATTAAACTTATGATTGCATGTGGCTGCCACAATACCTGCCACACACTGTCCGATAACGGTAGCCACTGCTGCCCCCGTTACTCCCATCTTCGGTGCTCCGAGCAGTCCGAAAATCAGAATCGGATCCAGTATAATATTTGTAACAGCACCGCAGAGCTGTGACGTCATACTGAAAATAGTTCTTCCCGTGGAAGTAAGCAGCCTCTCGAAAAATACCTGGGTAAAAAGACCGAATGAAAATATCATAACGGTACTCAGATATTCAATTCCAAGTTCCATGATTTCACTGTCCGCCCCGCCGATCTGGCTGGCATAGAATGGTTTCACAACTGTAAATCCCAGAACCAGAAAAAGAAGATAACTCAAAAAATACAGAAATGCTGCATTTCTCGCAATGTGATTTGCTTTTTCATAATTTTTCTCTCCCAGAGACCGTGAAAGCAGTGCATTCATACCGACACCTGTTCCCGTTCCGACCGCAATCAGCAGTGTCTGGAGTGGAAATGCCAGTGACACCGCCGTAAGTGCATTCTCTGAAAGTTTTGCCACAAAGATGCTGTCCACAATATTATACAATGCCTGGACCAGCATCGAAATCATCATCGGCAGTGACATATTAAATAACAATTTTCCTATGGGCATTGTACCCATTTTATTCTCTGCAACAGGTGCAGACGTTTTTTCCTGACTCATTTCTTTTACCTCTTTTATATTTATATTACTCTTTTTTTCTCCAGTTCTGACTCAAGCCTCTGCAATGCCGCATCGACACTTTTTTCATTATACTATCAAATCCTTTCTTCATTTATCTAACATAGTATATACCACTTTCTTATATAACGCAATGCAGAAATAAATATGATGTGTCATATTCTGTCGATACCCGTTAATTAATTTCGATACATCCTTTTCTCTCTTTTGCTCTATAAAGCTGTACGTCCGCCTTGCGGTAAAGCATATTAAAATCGTCGCTTTCCCCCTGTTTTACACCTCCCGCACTGAAGGAAATATCCAGCATGGGGTATTTTTCTTTCATATAATCCGCAAAATCGTCCTGGATTTTCTTCATTTTTTCAAGAATACCACATATGTTTTCCCGTTCCGGAAAAAACAGCATATACTCATCCCCGCCGATTCGGGATATCACTACTTCGCTTCCGGCATGCCTTTTCATCAGCCCTGCAAGATAGATCAGTGCTGCATCTCCCCTGACATGCCCCTCCGTATCATTCAGGCTTTTAAAATTATCTATATCACATACAAACAGAATCCCCCTGTTCTTATGAATACTCATCTCATTTATCATGCAAATCGCCTTTTTCCTGTTATATAACCCGGTCAGTGGATCGGACTCTGCTTCTTTTTCTAACATCTTCGCGCGTTCGATATACTTTGTAATATCCGTCACACTGTTGATCAGAATCCTGCCGTCTTCCGTATCCGCTATGCTTCCTGCTGATTTTACCCATATGATATTTTTCTCTTTTCCTGTAATGCGGAATTCAAGTTCATATTCCTTTTTACAGCATAACTGCTGTATGATATTCTGTTTTACCATCTCACGGTCTTCCGGATATACCAGATTCATCATCTTATTCCCTGTGGCTTCTGTCAGTTCTTCCTCTGTGTATCCTAACTTCTCAAGTAATTTATCATTTATGCTGCAGATGGGATAATCTTCCTTATAACAGCAGACTATAATTTCACCGGGTAATGTATTCGTGATAAGTTCGGCAAGCTTTCTCATAATCACATCTCCATATTTATGTTTAATATATTTTTTTGCAATTTATTCATTGCAATTATAACTTCCGGACAAATTAAAATCAATACGAAATGCAATTTATTCATTGCAAATATATTGATTGGAGATACTGATATGTCACAGAAAATCAGACAGGATATTAATATCGGTTCCAGACTGCGTGAACTGCGGATTCAGAACAAGCTTACACAGGAACAGGTTGTTGTCCAGTTACAGCTCGAAGGTCTTGATATCTCGCGGAGCAGTTATTCCCAAATCGAATGTGGTACTTATAATATCCGTGTGTCCGAGTTAAAAGCTCTTGTAAAACTTTTTCATACAGATTATAATACGATCTTTTCTTAAGTTTTAGAACTGATTTTTATCTGTTTTTACCAATTTATTTCATGTATTTTTTATACATTTTCACATTTGCGGCAAATTTTTTTATGTTAAAATAAAATAGATTTAATTTCACGCAATTTTGTGTCAACAGAACTATCACACCGGGATTCGTTGAATGTGATAGTTCCTTTTGTATGAGGAGATATTCTATGTTTAATAATAATGATTATGTTGTCCATCCGCGTGCAGGAGTATGCCGCATCACAGACACGATAGAAATGCCATTGCAAACCCATGGTTCAAAGAAACAGGCTGTATATTACATTCTTCAGCCGATAGAAAATGTTTCCGAAAAAATTTACCTTCCGGCTGAAAATGCGGAAAGGCTGATACGAAATATCATAAACAGAGAGGATGCCCTTATTATGGATGATACTTCCTGTTGCAAACGGTATTTTATTTGCGACAGCACCCATCTATTCTTTACAGAACTAGGGAGAAAACAGACTTACTTTAAAAGAATTATTAATTATACATTCATCAGTACAAATGTATTTTTTCCCTTCTTCTTTGCCTCATACATGGCCTGGTCGGCTTTACGGATTAATTCCATATAATCGAGTTTACCCCCGTTGGAAGTCACGATTCCGATGCTGCATGGCACCGGAATCTTCTTCCTGCTCACCGGTTCCTCATATCCATCCCTCAGATGCGCCAGCATTTTTTCTACCTCTTTCATGATTTCATCCTGCTCTATTCTTCCGACATAGCAAAATACAAATTCGTCCCCGCCGATTCGTCCTGCTTCTCCTTTGATATTCTGCTTCAAAGCCTGTGCGACAAACCGGATTACCTCATCGCCGGTCTGATGTCCGTAATTCGTATTGAAATCACGGAAGTCATCAATATCCAGAAATCCAAGTGTAATCCGTTTATCCGTTTCCACGGACACCTCTATCATATCGAGTATTTTCTCTTCGATTGCCCTTTTATTCTTAATTCCCGTCAGCGGATCATTTTCCGCCTGGTCCTTTAATTTTCTCTGCATGGCTTTTTCATAAATCTTTTCTTCTTCGATATATTCCAAAAGCTCATTGATACTTTCTGACATTTTTCCCACTTCATCATTGGAAGTCACCGGAATCCGCAAGGAATAATCCTGCGTTTCCTTTATATGATGAAATGTCTGCATGATATTTTCTATCGGATGCAATATTCTCTGTGCCATAAAATCTTCTGTAATCGTAACTCCAACCGCCAGTATTCCCAGAATAACCACGATCAGAACACTGTAAGATTTCACACTTTCTTCCTGTGCACTCAGATTCTCTGTTACGCGGATTGACCAGTCGGTATTTTCCACATTGGCATAATAGGTAATGTAATTCTGTCCACCATATTTATAACGAATCTCACCACTCGGATTGGCTTCATGGTCAATGGCAACCCATTTTTCATGAAAATCATTTCTTTCAGAACTGTTTGTCACAAATGATTTCAGGCTTTTCTGCTCCGTAGTATTTCCTGCCGTAATAATGGTATTATTGCCATCCAGCAGATAAAATGTCCCGTCTGCCAGGAAATCCATATTCAAACGCAGTTCGTCAAAATATGCTGTATCCAGTTCCTCTGCCACATACCCGATGATTTCATCCCCATCATAGATCCCGATATAGGCAGGTACAATTTTCTTCAGACCGTCATCCGTCTGCCGCTCATATACATTTCCGATAATAAATCTTCCTGTGTGAAACTTTTCATCTGTTTCCTTTAACTGACTGATCCCGCTGATTTCGTATTCCTCACTGGAGCCAACCACATGAAAGGAACTGTCCATTACAGAAACACTTGCCACAAATGTTCCGTATTTCTGATTTTCCCGCAAAACACTGTCCAGGTAAGCCTTGTCCACCGGAGTCTGCGATGTTCCATTACTATACTTTACCGCATCCTTCGTCAGCTGATAATTCGCCACCATTTCCATTTCGCTCTTACGGTCTTTTGCAAAATTCTGGATACTGGCAATCTGATTCTGGCTCACGGCCTCCAGATTACACTGTGTCATATCATCAATTTTCCGGTTCGTTTCATAAATAGATACAATTCCAAAAATACAAACCGGAAGCAGTGAGAAAAATAATAATAACCTTAACATTGTTCTTTTTAACTTCATCTCAAAAACCTCTCCTGTTCAGATTCGATTCTCTCATTAAGTTCAAGTTTTTACAAAGTTATTATATACCCATCTCCCCATCAGGGCAAGTGTTTTTCCCATCCACAATGTGTATCGTTCTCTCACATTTTCCCGCGATCACCGGATCATGTGTTACGATAATAATTGTTTTTCCATCTTCCTGTATCTTCTTTAATATCCCGAATATTTCCGCTGCTGTTTCACTGTCCAATGCCCCGGTCGGTTCATCCCCCAGAATAATATCCGGTTCATATACCAATGCCCTTGCAATCGCGGCTCTCTGCTTCTGTCCGCCCGAAAGCTGTGACGGATATTTCTTTGCCAGATCCGCAATATGCAGCTTTTCCATATAATCCTCTATTTGCTTCTTTCTGTTTTTCACATTTCTGACAAGCAGCGGCATTTCTATATTTTCGTAAACATTATAACGGTTCATCAGTTCAAAACTCTGAAATATAAACCCGACATTTTCTTTTCTGTATGTATTTAACTGTCTGTCATTGTATGTTCCGGTATCTTCTCCCTGAAACAGGTATTTTCCCTCCGTCAGCCTGTCCATTCCCCCGATAATATTCAGCAGAGTTGTTTTTCCGGAACCGGATGGCCCTGCCACGGCAATCATTTCGCCCTTGTCTATGCCAAGCGAAATTCCATTGAGTGCCAGTGTTTCTACATTTTCTGATTTATATTTCTTAACGGCATTTTGCAATTCAATATACATATTTATACATCCTTTCCCAATAATTCTGTCGGCTTCTTTCTTCCCACCATTCCCATTACAACGGACACGGAAATAATGATGTTACCCAACGCCAGCATGGAAAACAACGGCAGAATATTTTTCAGTATAATATCTCTTTCCATATACCATGTAATTTCACCGGTGTCCCCCGTCAAAAAGAAATAACCGAAAAACAGCCCTATTATAGCTGCTGATATAATCCATGCAATTATATACAATGCAATGGATTCACAGATCATAATATACATGATATCTCTTTTTCCGGCACCCAGGGCATATAATAATCCATATTCTTTTCTCCGATCCATATATCTGGCAATATGCTGCCCATTGATTAATACCACCGTAATCAGCATTATAATTACCGCAATTTTCCCAATAACATGTATTCTTTCCTGATTTGCTTCATTGATATTCCGGAAAATCTCTGATACCTTTGTGATATCACACTGGAAATCATATTTTTGTTTTAACTGCGAAATTGTCTTTTTTACATCCTCAAAATGTTTCTTATTATAGGAAAATAAGATGGTATTATCATACAGTCCGTCATCCGACACAAGAATAACCGCATACTCGGATGGATAAACAGATGTTCTGGCATTTTCCGTGAGAAGCTCAAGATGCGGAATCAGAACAGGCTGATTTTTTTCCAGGATACCTGCAACTTTATACCGTATCGTCTTTTCCCCGACCTGATTTTCATAATATTTTCCCACTTCAATCCCTTTATAGGCAGAACCGAGGTACAGCATATACTCATTTTTTTCTTCCATCTTTAACTGATCCGGAGAAGTTCCCTCTGCTATTTTAAACTGAAACAGATCTAATGCCTGCGGATTTATTCCAATCAGTTCCAACATTCCGTTATTCCCGTAAGAATTATTGTCAAGACTGTACTTATGCTGTCCCTGTATCTTTGCCAGCTCCTCTGCCCAGCCGGAAGCAGTCGCCCCATAAGACCAGTTCCCTGCCGCATAAATATTTTCGTCATTTTTTAAATCATCCAGAAATAACATCATTTTATCATTATCTCCACCATTTTCAATATCCACCGTAATAATTCCGGTTCCTGATATTCCATATTTCAAGACAGACTGTGCCGACGTTTCGCAATATTTTACCTCACCCGCATACATCACGGCAATGCCTGTAAGCAGAAAACATAATATAATCAGAATACACAACATCGTATTTTTTAACTTATTCTGCCTCAGATAATCAACTGCCAGTTTTATTTTATATCTCTGTTTCAACTCTTTTGTTCCCTTCTCTCTTCCGTCTGTTAATCATTTTTTGACTGTATAATTGCTGCCGGATCAATTCCCATTATTCTTCTTAATGCAAACCACTGTGTCAGGAAATAAACTGCAATGCCTGCCGCCAGCAGACATAAAATCTGTACCAATGTAAATGGATTGTCATATACAGTTCCGAACATATTCTTCTCTATGCTATGTATTCCCGCCAGAACACACAGTCCGGCAGGAATTGCAATGATAAAATCTTTTCCCATATTTTTCATATTTATCAGCAGAATCTGCATATCCGTATATCCATATGCTTTCCGTACCGCATATTCTTCCGTCTTTCTCTTCACATAATTTTGTGTAACATTCACAGCATTTACCACTGCAAGCATCAGACACAGGAGCAGTGCATATTTATTTATCATACTATAAACCGATTTCTCCTGACTGGTCTGCGTGCTGATATCTTCGGTCACATCCTCTGTTTCCGCATGAAAACTCCCGCAGATATCCCGGAATACCTCTTCCGCTGAACTGATATCATTTTCACCGGCAAGATAAAATATCATCGCTCCTTCTTTAAACGTCTGATAGATTTCTTCCTTAAAATATTCCCTCTGTTCCTCTGATAATGCTTCCATATCTGCATAAAATGCACATATCTGCTGTTCGCTCTTTGTCAGATAACCATCGATATGACATGTTACATCACCCATCTGAATGTACTCTCCATCCACATACGAATCCAGCACCGGCGAAATTGCAAATGCTGCTTCATCCCCCGCATCCAGAAATTTTTCCAATACCGCTTCATTTCTTTTCACAAGCAGCTTCCCGGTATAAAAAGAAACATTCTTAACAACATCTATGCTCGTATACAGATATATATTTCCCGTAGAAATACCCTCGAGTTTCTCCCAGAACTGTTCAAAATCAGGATACGAGAGCTGTTGTTCTTTCTCCTCATCTACTTCAAGTATTCCTTCACTGTTATACGATGCAAATTGAACTTCAAAATATTTTTCACACTGATATCCGTCTGCTTTTCTTTGAATTTTTTCCAGTGTGGAAAATAATGGAATCAAATAGAATAAAATGACAAAAACCAGTCCCAGACTAATCATTACCAGTATATCCGCCGATCCGTTTCTGAATAATTTTTTTAACATAATTGTTTTTCCTTATTATTGCCCTCTTTAAGTATCTTATTAATTATTATACTTCTTTTAAGCAGTATGCACAAGCTGCATCTACACTCTTCTTATTTTTCCACATGCAATTTTCGCTCCGGGATCCCCGGAAGGCTATGAGTGAAAATCATCCGGATTTTGGCAATCCCCAGACCTCAGTTTTAACCAGAACACCTCATTCTGTCTGATAAAAGCACACCTTTCCAACAATTTCAGGATAATTCTCACTGCCCTTTATCTCTGCCGCTGCATCCGGTTTTCTCATCATAATATCTTTTAAATTTAATCCATATCTTTCTCTGCAATTATTTTGAAACATACTTTGCTCACTATAATTCATTTTAAATTATAATATTAAGTAAGAGCAGGATTGGTGAATGATTCTGTTACATATTTATAACTTCATCTGCATAATTTTTTACCGCTTCATTATGGGAAACCACAATTACAGTATGACCTTGCGTTGCAAGTTCCTTTAAATACGAAAATACGATTTTTTCATTTTCTTCATCCAAATTCCCGGTCGGTTCATCTGCCAAAATAATATCCGGATTATTTGCCAATGCTCTTGCAATACATACTCTTTGTTGCTCTCCACCACTCATCTGTGACGGCAAACAATCTTTTAGATTTTCCACACCAAAATCTATCAATAACTTTTCTGCAATATTTTTTCTTTCTTTTATTGAAATATCTTTGTTTATCCGCATTGGTACAATAACATTTTCTTCCGCACTCAGATATGGATTCAGATAAAATCCCTGAAACACAAATCCAATATTTTTTTTTCGTAGTTCTGCCTTTTCCTTTTCTTTTAATCCCGTCACATTTTTTCCTGCAACTAAAACTTCTCCCTCTGTTATACAATCTATTGTACCAATAATATTTAATAAAGTTGACTTTCCAGCTCCAGAGCGCCCCATAATTGCATAAAATCTCCCCTTATCAAATATATATGAAAACTTATCTAATACCATATTTTTTCCATCATATGTTTTGCTTAAATTCTTTATCTCGACCATTACATCCATGCCTTTGTCTCCTTTACTTTTCATTTTACAGATATTTTCTCTCTGCTTCTTTGCCATATGCAATACCATATCCTGCTACTATGATAGCAATTACAGCAGACACCATTAATATTGCTCCTATCATCCATAATGTATTACCCTGCCACTGAATTACTATGGTTCTCCTGTAGAACGGCAGGCAATTTTGAATTACATAATTAACTGCAAAAACAAAAACCACAGATACTATTATTGCTGTCAGAAATGCTTTTATAACCAAAACCAAATGCTCCATTACAAGCATATACATAATATCTCTTTTTCTATACCCCATTGTTTTCCACACAAATATCTCCGTCTCTCTTCGTTTTATATCAGATATCAGCATAATAATTGTGCTTACTCCCAATACACTCAAAAGCATAACAAATATCAACCTGCAAATCTCCTGTATCATATTATAATATTGTACAAGATTTTCATCTGCTTCCTGCATCTCAAAACTTTTTTGACCACAAATTTTTTCAATCTCCTGCTTTACAGAATCTACAGAATAACCTGGTTTTACATATATACCAATATAATGCCGTGTATATGGATTTTGTGCTAATTGATTAAGCATATCTGGATTATCTTTTAGTTCTTCACTATATTTTCTTGCTATCTCTGCAATCTGCTTTTCCCATCCCCTGTTCATAGCCGTATATATTTCATCAGCTTCTTCATCATTAATAAAAAACAAATCATTCATACATGATGAACGTATATTATCATATGTCCCAACCACATAGAATGTATATGTATCCTCCGTATTCAGATTATAATTTGTTACACTTATGCTAATTTGTTTTCCAACAAGCTCTTTTCCACTTATATATTCATAATTACTTAAATCTCCCAACCCATATATATATTCAGGAATTAAAATCTCTCCCTTTTCCAATTTTTCTTTATCCCCTGAAATAATATATTCTTTTATTCCGCTAAAAAATGCTGCTAACATTATATCCACATTCTTCTGATATAATATTTCTTCTGTATTATTCCAGGCAGATTGTGTAAATGGAATCAGCCATGTAACATCTCCTACTCCGGCTTCTTGTTCCAATCCATCCTTTAATTGCTGATATAGTTCTCCTTCTTTTGTGTTATCCATAACTTCCAACTGCCTTGCCAATGGTTTTTCTGCAATATCTTCCATACTTTTTTTTAATGAAATAATCGTCCAGTCCACTGCTGTACATATGATAAAACAAACTATCATCAAAAAACTTACCAGCTTTTTATATTTTTTTCTTCCTTTATTATTTTTTCTAACCAGTCCTGCCAGTGACTTTATTTTAAAAAACATTATCTGCCTCCTTTCCTCTCATTTCACTTTATATCCCCTGTCTGGTCATTTGAGCCAAGCCCTGTTGATACATTTTTTTAATCCATATCTTTGTCTGAACAAAAAATGCACAGGCTGACACTATAATCGGAATAACTAAATAACCTGCTATAAAAAGAATTTTTCTTTCCTCCTGTGCAAAAATTGTCTGATACATACTATTTTCACATATCTTTATAATTATAATACTCATAAATAAATTTGCCAGTGGAATACTTATCAATATATCTGCCATAACATCCGTCATGAAAAACAATAATATTTTTTCTTCTCTATATCCCTGAATAAACAATACTGCTGTATCTCTTTTCATATTTTCCAAAAGAAGTCTGCGATACCCTAAAATAACAAGAAGTGCAAATAAAATGATAAACACAAAAACTATCGCTAATGTAAAAAATACCACTTGTGACTTATCCGCAAAAAACATATCATCTCTGCTTGCCGTCAGTTCCGCCTTTTTATACCAGTCTGTCTGTATTCCTTTTATAATGCAATATGCAAACCGGACACATATCATTAGTAATGCCATATTTGCAGCATATACAACTATTGTAATTATATATATAAATGGTTTATATTTTTTTCTATTTATAAGCCAATTCATTTCCTACTCTCCTTTTCCTGTTTTATTCATTCATAGGGACGAAGTGTTGTTGCATCCCCTACATTATATAACTCCTTATCTTCCGTCCCATCTGCATTCATAATAGTTACTACTCCAATATTAAACCAGGTTTCCTTTTCTGTTCCTGTACACATGCTTTTTACAATTAAATATTTATCTGAATTTTGTATATTCATACGATAAATATCATAAGCATCTTCTCCCTCATCAAACACTGTACTGCTGTATAAAACCTCATGCTGATATCTATATATTTCTTCTATCTGTGGTACTCTCCCATCTTTTGTTAACTCTATAATTTCTTCCATTGTAATAACCGGAACTTCATTCAAAATTTTCTGAAGTTCCGCCCATAATTCAGCTTTAACCAGAAATCCATAATATATGTACTTTTCAAGCCATCCATCACCTTCAACATAATTTAAAGGTTCTGTACTTATTACTTCTCTCGGTATACACACTTTTGTATCTTTTGCCAATGTATCATAAAATAAAAAACTAATTGAAGTTTCCTGACTTTCATTAATAAATTTTACACACCCATTAAATTTATACTCTGTTCCGCCTGATTTTCCACCTAACCGGCTTGAATCCAAACGGTTATCATAATAAGCTGCCTCATTAAACAACTTATAAATCTGTTGTTTTTGTTCATCATCCATAAAATAAAAAAAATTATTATCTGCCGTTGCAACCATAATATAATCCAGATTTTCCGGACTTGTTGTTCCGGTATATCCAATACATTCCTGAAAAGTTATTACATCCCCTGTTGCATAATCTGAAAGATACTGTTCATAATTTAATTGCTTTTCTTCTGCATAATAATGTTCTTTCTTATGACTATTCTTTATAAGCGATACACTTACAAAAAATGTTATAGTACAAATAATTAATATTGCTGCTTTAATAAGAGTTTTTCTTTGCATATACACCTCATAGCAGCAGGAAGCTATTATTGCTTCCTGCCTATATTTTACATCATTATTTAATTAAAAAGATGCTTCTAAATATTTAGTTACCATATTAATTCCACTACCACCAGTTAATTTTAAATGATGTGAACCACTATTTAACTGTAATGAAAGTGGTGCTGCTGTTGACAACGTACCTACCTTAACATTTATTCCTGCACCGCCTCCATATGTTCCATCAGCTCTTCTCTGTGGCATAGTAATATAAAACGTTCCTGCTGAAGATACACTATTGATTCTCATAACCATAGAATGTTTACCTGCATTCTGTACAGTAATTCCTGTAATGGTTTCTGAATAAGATGGAGTCACTGTTCGATTACTGAAATACGCTGTTCTAGCTGCTGCATATACTCCTGCCATTGAAGATGATACTATCACTCCTATTATTGTTATTGTTCCTACTATTTTTTTCATTTTTATTTTCATTTAATGTCTATCTCCTTATTATTTAATTTTTCCAAAAAGTATTTGTATCCATTCCATAAAATCACTTGCTGAAATTTGATTTATCATGATTTTCTATTTGCATCGATGCTCTTTCCCCTTTCCCTATTATTGATAATTATCTATATCAAGCATATCATTCATAATTTTCGCTGTCAATTATTTTGCAGTATTCGGTCGTTTTTTGTAGTATTCGGTCAATTACACATCAAACATTTCTGCATCACTCAAAAAATATAGCAGCAGATGAAACTTTCCCTCTTCGTAATACCATTCCATTTTTCCCTCACATTCATCCATTGCCAGTCTTATATTATCAATTCCAATTCCATGATTTAGGACATCGTTCTTACCTGAAAGCAATTTCCCATCTTTTACTACCGGCTCATTTGCTGTATTAATAATTTCTATAATATTCCATCCATTTTCAAAATCCGCCTCTACATTCATATATATATTCTTTTCAGGTATATTTGATTTTTCTGCATTTTCTACTGCATTTTTTAATGCATTATACAATACTGAACATAATATCATTTTATTTGTCTGATTTACGGTCTGTGGAAATTTTCCAGTATATTCAAAAGATATATTTTTTTCTACTGCCATCTCATACATTTGATTTACTACAGCATCAGCAATAGCATTGCCCGTTCTTATATAAGAAACACTCTCCTGTTTCTGCCCCAGACTTTCAATATATTCCTTCAGCTCCTCTATATGATTTTCTTTTACCAGTTTTTGCATAACATAAATGTGTTCCTGATAATCATGACGAAACTTCCTCAGATCATTATTTTTTCGATTAATTTCTGAATAATTTTTTTCCTGGATTTCTACACAATATTCATTCATCCGGCTGATTCGTTCCAATTTTTTTCTATCATATACTATTTTCTGAACTAAGATACATAATACAAATTGCAAAATTTCAACTAACAATATAAAAACCGGCATTGCTTTTACTAATTTTTCTGAACGATTACCCAGCACATATACCTGAGTAATTCCTAATGTCAAAAGTGTTATTACCATAGTTCCAAAAATATATAATGCCATCCTATACGATAAATTTTTTATTATGTTCCCTGTCTCTTTTCTTCGGTTTCGCAGTAAAAAGAAAAGAACAAGTATTATTATAAATCTTATATATACTGCCATATTTGTTATAAGCAACTGGCTGACCTTGATATTTGTTATTTTTTTACCCAGAACCATAATATCAATTACAAGGAAATCCAATCCTAAAATAATCATCTGCATCTGTATGAACCATACTGCTTTTTGAAACCACTTTCCTTCTGCCAATATCCACACAAATACAAATTGGGCAAAAAGCGACTTATTAATAATATGTATCTGTTGTGGTATGCACAGAATCCCTGCCCATACCAGGATAATTATTCCCAGTTTCTTTCCCTCTGTTCTTTTATCCCATAGGCAGAATAGATAACCGAGTAAAAATAAATTTACAATATCTGCTATAAAATCTCCCATTTTCACTACCTTTTCCTTCTCAGAAAATTTGCATATATATCTTCAAAATCACCTTTTTTACGCCTTGAAACTGATATTTCCATATTCGGAAGATATATAATTGCTTTTGCAGAATTATATTTTATAATATATCTCAGATTAACAATCCATGATTGATGAATTCGGTAAAATGAATATTTTTTCAATTCTTTTTCCCACTGATTTAATCCTTTTCTAACAAGTACACTATGTCCATTTTTTAATATTATTTTACTATAACTGCTTTCTGCTTTTATACAAATCACATCTTTTACCAGAATATTTGTTTCTGTACTTTTATAAATACACTGTAAATCCTCTTTTCTGCGGAAAAATTTATCCAGAATATTGTTTATTTTGGATTCCGTAAGTGGCTTTTCCAAAAAACCTAAAACATTGATATCAATTATCTGCTGCATATAATCAACATAATTACTAATATATATAATGTATGTTTCCTTCATGCCAAGTGCAGTCATATCTGCAATCTCAATCCCTGTCATGTCACCCAGTTCTATATCCAGAAATAAAATATCCGGTTCTATTCCACATTCTAAATACTCTTTTCCTGATGAACAGCAGTATATTTCACAGATTTTCTCTCTCTTCAAAAAATATTCTTTACACAGCAGACTAACCTCTTCACATATATATTTCTGATCATCACATATTACGATTTTCATAACTCCTCCCTTATCTTCTCCTCACTCAGACCGGATCCAATGATAATAATAACATCCTGCCCCTCCCCGATCTGCTTTATGTTCATTCCTGATTTCGTCGCATTTAATTCTCTCCATTCTCCCTCTTCCTGAAAAAATCCTTTCACGCGGAAGATATCCCCACACTTTGTATTTTTCATGATTTTATCCACAAATTCTTTCAAATCCTTCTCGGAAAAGTGCATATCCATAAGATAGACGGATTCAAATCCCTGATGTTTCTCCAGATCCATCTTTTCATAACTTTCAAGCTCATATCCACATTGCGATATCACATCCAGATCCATTGCCCCAGGTTCTTCCAGATTTCCACACCAGACATCCCCCATCTCTATCTTTCTTCCACAATGAATCTGCTCCAATGCATGATTTAAATGCGTCAGTGTTTCCTCTATCCTGTTCTTTTCCGTTTCATCGGCATGGCTGAATAAAATCTTTCCTGCATTTGCCACCTCGGAAGCAAGAATATAATCTGCACTTTCCGATAACTCATGTTCAAGATTTGCCGGCACTATCGCAATCACATTTCCAATTTCATACCATTGATCCAATGGATCGTCTCTCAAAATATCAAAAAATTCATCCACATCAAACACACCGGACGGCTCCACCAGTATTCTGTCATACCCACACATCCGCATTGCTATCAGCTTTGTACGAAACCGTCTTCTATGCGTTTCCTTATCACAGCCCCCTGCGATCATCTCGATTTCACACTGTTCACCCATCAAGTCCTGCAGCAGCATCATATCTACATTCACTGCACCAAAATCATTCTCCAGTATTCCAATATTCTGCCCCTTCTCCATGAAATATTTTGCATATTTTTTCAAAAAAGTAGTCTTTCCTGCTCCTAAAAATCCGGTAATTAAATCTATCTTTAACATTCTGCATCCTTCTTTCTCATTCTTTTTCTCCATTATACCAAACCTGACTGAAATTACAAGAAAAGGGATTTTTTCTGGGAAATCTTCTTGTAAAAAATGTGAAAACAGCATATACTATAGATACTACTCATGGAAGAATATGATGATTTAGTCACTGCATCAAATATTTTTACAAATGTCAAAGAAAAATATCTGTTCTTTTTCAGCAAATCAGGTTTTACCAATCCGGTCATAGAACGTGCCAAAAACGAAGGAAGCACACTGCTGACACTAAAAGATTTATATAAGATTTAAAAAGAGGGCATTGCTTTGTGCAATGCCCTCTTTTACGCATAATATTCCGCCTGAATATCATCATCTTCTATCAATGCCAGTTTCATCAGTTATTTACTCCATGATGTGACATCGGTGAACTGGTTGAAAGCGGCAGAAAAGTGTAACCTTCTGCCAGTCCCCACTGAATAATCTGCTCTACCGCATTGACACTGAATTCTTTAATATCGTGCTGCAATACAATGGATACATTATTCTTCTGCATACCTTCCGTTACATTCTGGACTACCTGCTGTGTACTAATTGGCCTGCTGCCGGCATCACCGCTCGACACATTCCAGTCACAGTATAGAAATCCTCTTGCCTCAACATCTTTTACCAGTCTGCTCATAATGCCCCGGGAATACTTTGCACTGACTGTATTGGACGAGCCGCCCGGGAATCTGATGATCTGCGCACCCTGTCCTGTCTGTTCAATGATAATCTGGTTCATCTCTTCCAGATCCGCAAAATATGCGTCCTCGCTCTGGTAAATCTGTGAATATACATGCGAAGCCGAATGAATCGCCACAGTATGTCCCCGCTTCGCCTCTTCCGCAATCATAGTCCGGTAATCCGGTCTGGTATTGGTCACAAAGAAGGTTGCCTTTACATTGTATTTATCCAGAACATCCAAAAGCTGTGCCGTATATGGTCCCGGCCCATCGTCAAAGGTCAGGTATACCACCTTATTTCCCGGATCTACTGTATTGACCTGAACCGGTGCATATACCCTGACTGTCCTTTGCATAGATGCTTCATTTCCGGAGGAATCCTTTACCTCATAAGTCAGAATATAGCTGCCGGCAGTGGATGTGTCCACATCACCGGAAACCGTCACCCGATCCGTGATATCTCCGTCACAGCCGTCCTGTGCCATATATCCTGCCTCCGTATAATTTTCCCCATTCTGGACATACACCGTATTTTCCCCCGCCAGAGTAATAATGGGTGCAGTTGTATCAACTACATGAATAGTTCTCTTCTCTTCCGCTTTATTTCCCGAAGAATCCTCAACCGTATAAGTCAGGACATAATCTCCTGTCTTTTTCACATCCACTTCCCCATCTGTCTTTACCTTGCCGGTCAGGTCCCCGTCATAATTATCATCTGCCGTATATCCGGCTTCCACGTAATCCATCCCTGCTTCTATCGTCTGTTCAGCTTCGCCGAGCATGGTAAGAACCGGCTTCTGGCTGTCTGTGACTTTCACATTCATCTCTGCATGAATCTCTTTCTTACGGTATTCCGCCAAAAATACGATCTTATATTCCCCGATCTTACTTTCATCCACTGTTCCTTCTGTACTCACTTCCACATCTTTTTTCTTTCCCAGCAGATAATGCTTCGCCACGGCATGAACCTCCGGCATCTCAAACTTCTCCCCATATTCCACCGTCACCATATCCGGTATCTTAGCATCAAACTTTACATAATAATCCGTCTGCAGTTTATAAATAAATCCTATCACACACAATGCAAACAGAACTGCCATTATCGTCAGTATCTTCTTCCTCACAATTATCTTCTCCTCTCGTGTATTTTAATGTTAGGTAATTGCGAAACTCATAATCTATGTTTATTGTATATGCAAATTGAACAATTACTAAGAAGGTACTATGAGGTAGGTACT
>ERZ772854.268-NODE-268-length-65266-cov-7.116115_pt1 | contig 65266 bp, 59 predicted proteins | sample MGYA00580844_ERZ772854 | MGnify/ENA primary metagenome ERZ772854 (study PRJEB29015, sample SAMEA2737727) | human gut metagenome | biome: human gut; feature: human-associated habitat; material: faeces | place: China | collected 2012 ...
TTTGCCTTGACCCGGAAACGGGCTTTTCGTGGATAGGCGAATACGACATCACCGCCGACGAGTTGCTGTCCGGCGCGGGCGGCAACAACGCCACCAAAACCGAACAGGCTGAAAAGCTGATACTTGACCTACTGGCAGACGGAAAAGAGCTTGCCAGCGAGGATATAGAGAAAGCCGCAGCCGACGCGGGGATTTCTGCCCGTACTGTCCGGGCGGCAAAGAAAAACCTTGACAGGCGCATTACTTCAAAGCGTATCGGCGCAGCATGGTATCACGCCCTAAAAAAGTGAACTGGCAAAATCCAAGTGGCAAAACCCAGATACCTTGCCACTTTGCCACTTCGCCACTTCAACCTCAAAACCACCGCCCCATGTATGACCGCATGGGGCTTTTCTCATGGAAAGGAGAGCCTATGAACAACGACACCAGCAACCGCAGCACCCCCGCAACCGCTTCCCCTCTGACCGTAAAGGAAGCCGCGCCACCTGTAATGATAAAGAAAATCGGAAAGACCACCTACCGCGTCAAAATCCATTTCAGTGAAACGAGCAAAGAAACCATGAGCGACAAAATCAAGCGTCTGATTTTGAATGACAGCGAAAAAAGTTCTTAAACACCCTTGACAAAACGTATCAGATGTTAAATGTCTGGATGATTGCTCATTTTTATTCTTAAGTTTCGTCTTGATTGTCAAGCAGCGCAAACCCTGCAACCTGCGTAGTAGGAAGTGAGAATACAATCGTTCCGGCTTTGCTGTCAGGACCTGCTTTTTTTAGGATAGACTGCATTATAGCTGTCTTTTGGGAAGCTGCTGCAACGATCAGGATCATCTCTTTTTCCTGCGCAATTGTGATGTTATAAAATTTTGGTGCGCCATTTGCACCAGTTCCTTTTCCGTGAAGGACGGTGCCGCCTCGTGCGCCAGCTGCACGTGCCGCATTCATAACCATATCGGTGCAGCCTTGGCTGCAGACGGCAACGATGAGCTCATGCGCATAATTAAGCGAAGGCGTGTAAGCTGCGTTATCTGTTTCTCCATTTAAAAAGGCCACTGTTTTTCCTCCTCCAACACTTTTAATAGGGACAGCAATCACGATTCCATGACCAGGAACCCCAATGTGCATATGGCGTTTTTGCGCCTGAATCAGTTTTTTTGTTTTTTCTTCACTGGCCACGGTAAACACAATACGTCGTTCATTAGATTCTATGCCAAGAAGATCAAGCATACTTTGCACTGCTGTGCCGCGGCCTGCCATTGTAATACTAAGCGGCAGATCAAGCTGATTGCAAAGATCCATCAGAATGGAAAGTGAGTCCGGGTTTATTATTGAGATTATGTAATTCATTTAGCATGTTCTCCTTCCCACAATTCAACAATATCGTAGTCGCCATAGACAACAGTAGTTTCTTTGGTACGTTTTTGCTTGCGCTCATAGAAAAGACCGACAAGCTGAATGGAGACGAGAGGCATCATAGCAACGAGTGCAACAACGCCAAACGCATCTTGGAGTACATTACCGCCAAGTGCGATGCTCGCGCCCATAAAAAACTGAAGCATAAATGTTGCTGTCATCGGACCAGATGCAACACCGCCAGAGTCAAATGCAATAGCTGTGTAGATATCTGGAACGAAGAAGGTTAAAATTAATGCAGTTGTATATCCTGGAATTAAAAACCAGAAAAGAGAAATTCCAGTGAGAACGCGAATCATGGAAAGTCCCATTGCAAGTGCAATTGCAATGGAGAGACTGCGCTTGATTACCCGGCCAGGTATAGCACCGGCACTGACTGTTTCAATTTGTTTTTCAAGAACTGCAACAGCCGGCTCAGCTGATATGATAAACCAGCCGATTGCCATGGCAAGAGGAATGAGCCACCAGACACTTTTTCCAGAGGAAAGTGCTGCACCAAGTTCCGCGCCAAGAGCAGAAAATCCGATGTTAACGCCGGTCAAAAAGAGTACAAGACCAATATACGTATAAAGTAAGCCAATCATAATCTTTCCGAGATTTCTACTGTCAAGATGAAGTAGTGTAAACTGAAACAGAAAGAAAATCACGATAATTGGCAGCATAGCAATGGCAGTTTCCTTTAGATAATGTGGAATAGCATGAAGAAAGGCATATCCAATATCTGTGGTCGTGCCATAAGAAGCAGTGCTAAGATCTGCAACGGCGGCATTGTCCTTGTAGAAAAATCCAAGAATCAAAACTGCAAGAACAGGACCAATCGAGCAAAGCGCAACAAGACCAAAGCTGTCGGCTTCGGCGTTTTTATCGCTTCGTACATTAGACACACCAAGTCCAAGTGCAAGGATAAAAGGAACAGTCATTGGTCCAGTTGTAACGCCACCAGAATCAAAAGCAATGCCAAGAAAATTTTTGTCAGCAAAAAAAGCAAGCAAAAAGATTATGGCATAAAAGAAGATCAGCAGCAGGCGAAGGCGCATTCCTGTTAGAATACGCAGCATACATACGCTCATAAAAAAGCCTACTCCAGCACCAACTGTGATAAGCAGTACCGTGTTGCTGATATGAGGGACGGTCTGGGCAAGGACCTGGAGATCCGGTTCAGCGATTGTGATCGCAAAGCCCAGAAGAAAACTGACAGCAAGGATCAGTGGGAGATTTTTTGTACGTGTGAGCGCTGTTCCAATTTGATTTCCAATTGGTGTCATGGACTGCTCAGCTCCCAGCGAGAAAAGGCCCATACCGATAATCAGCATCAGGGCTCCGACAAGAAATGTCAGGAGAAGATCCGGCTGCATAGGGGAAATGTACAGGCACAGAAGAAAGACAATAATAACGATTGGTAAAACCGAAAATAATGATTCTACCACCTTTTCTGTGACTGCGGTGCGTGTTTCTCTCAGATGAATCTGTCTGATAATGATACCTCCTTTAATGTGTTTTCTTTTAGTATACCAGATGATATTTGATCGCGCAACCTGCAAAAACAATTGACATAAAGTTAACAGATGAGTATAGTTGGGAGTGGACAAAAAGTGAAAAATATATATGAAAACAGAGGAGATAAATTTCATGGAAAATAAAATTTTGACAACAAATTTTCATACGCATACAACTCGATGCAACCATGCAGCTGGCGAGGATCGCCAGTATGTAGAGGAGGCAATAAAGGGTGGTCTTAAAGTACTTGGCTTTTCGGATCATTCCCCATATTTCTTTTCAGGAGATTATTACTCCACATTCCGTATGAAAAGAGAGCAGGTGCCGGGATATGTAGATTCTATTTTGGCACTGAAGAAGGAATACAAGGATGATATTGAAATCAAGCTTGGATTCGAGACAGAGTATTATCCGAAGTATTTTGACAAGCTGTTGGAATTTTACAGTCAGTATCCGGTTGATTACATCATTATGGGGCAGCATTTTGTATTAAATGAGGAAGAACATATTTATAGTGGTGAGCTGCATTATGAGGAAGATATGATGATGCGCTATGTGGATCAGGTTATTGAAGGTCTTGAGACAGGCTGCTTTACTTATCTGGCTCATCCTGATCTGCTTAATTTTGGCGGTTCTAAGGAAAACTATGAAAAGGCAGCAGATAAGTTGTGTGCTTATGCAGCAAAGAATAAGGTGCCGCTTGAAATTAATATGCTAGGTATGAGAGAGCATCGTCATTATCCTAATTTTGAATTTTTTAAGATTGCAGCCAGACATAACTGCGATATTATTTTAGGATGTGATGCGCATGAACCAAAGGATGTGTGTGATCTTGAATCAGCAAAGACTGCGCTTGAGTGGTGCCGCGAGCTTGGACTAAATAGGATTGAATATCCTGAGCTAAAGAAGCCATGCAGAAAGTAGGATGATAAAGACAAAAAGAGCCTGTCAGTGAATTGCGCAAAATAGTACGTAATCCACTGATCAGGCTTTTATTTGCTTCCAAATGAAAGATTAAAGTGCAAGTGATCCCATTGGATCCCACGGCTCAAGCATGATTGGCTCAGAATCATACTCTGCAATGTAAGAATCAGGCAGATATTTTTTATTGACAACGATCTGGTACATATATTCGTCAAACCATTCGTCGCTCATGACATAATAGCCCTTTTTGCCAGGTGCATCGCCCCAGCTATTTTCTACGCGCCAGCGGTTTGGCTTGCCTTCTTCATCAAGGTTTACACCCTGAAATACCATTGCATGCGTCATTAAACTTTCACCATAATCAAGACGCTCAGCCTTATTCATGCCAAATGTAACACCAAGAAGTTTGTCAGTCTGATATGTATTAGTATCAAGAAGTCCCTCATCACGAGAGGAATCCTTGCCGACATCACAGCCAAACCATACAGGAGAACCATCCTTCATCTGTGCGATTGCAGCTTTTTTAAGTTCCTCAATCGGAAGATTTAAGTAGCGAACAGGGCAGCCTTCCTTTACATTTCCGAGGAATTTCACGCTGTAGCTTCTGTGATAAGGCTTATCAGCAGTAGGAGCGTTGATTAAGCTGACATAATCATCAAGATTTAAGCCAACATATTTTTCAAAGAACGCAGTTCCGGTAAGATTAGTGTCACGTATAAATTTATCATCTTTATCAGTAACCTCAAGATCAAAAGTCTTTGGAGGTTCGCCAAGGCAGATGCAAAGAATTCGATAAATTTCTTCCATCATAGCTTCCTTCTTTTTGCGAAGCTCGTCTAAAGTGGAACCATCAGCATAGGCCTTGCGCAGACGGCATGCATCCTCACGAAGCTTTCTTGTCAGGGCAGCTGTCATTTCGCGCGTAGCAGAGGAGGCAACCGTCTCAGGCATAGCTTCCTTTGGAACAACACCATATTTGCGAACAAGATTGCATAACATATCCCACTGTCCACCATCACCAAGCGGAGCAGATAAAAGGAATGAGATAAGACGTCCCTGTGTTGGCTCATCGAGTGTTTCAAGAATGCTTTCAAGGAAATAGTTGGATTTTTCCAGCTTGTCGTAGAAAAGCGTATAGTTTTGAGATAGCTCAAAAGTCTTTAAATTTAAATTTTTCATTACCTCAAAGCGAAACGTGTTAAGTGCTGCAAACATCCAACAGCGGCCGCTTTGCTTCTGGTTTGTAATTTCACCCTGCTCAAGAGAAATGGAGTAGGAGTGACGGCTTTCGCGCTGTGCCATTGGATTTTTAGATGCTGCTAGTAGTCCGGCAGAGGTAACGGCATTCATAGCAATGTGATTAACTGGATTCGACGAAAATGCAGTGGAAAATTCAGTAAGAACTTCGTTTGTAATATCATGATTCATAATAAAACCCTTCTTTCTGCGTATTGTATACTGCTGTGTTTTGATTGTAGCACCGTACACGATTTTTGTAAAGTATGACAAAAAAGAGTAATTTTTTCAACAACGCGATTGCATTTTTTTATGATGCACTTTATAATAATGAAGAGCAATAAACGATAATAAATATGAATATGCAAGTTTTTGATTAGGAGGAGAGAAATGATGAGGAAAACAAAAAGAAATTGGACAGCAGCAGTGTGTGTGCTTACAGCAGCACTTTCTACAACACCTGTGTTTGCAGCGAAGGAAAAAGAGGGGAGTACTTCAAAAGCAAACACAGAGAGCATTTCGACAGATGCATCAGCGAAAGACAATGGCGAGCGTACAATCATTGATCATGCAGGCAATGAGGTTACACTTCCAGAGGAAATAAACAGAATTGTTGTGACTGATACACTTCCGCTTCCGTCTGTACTGTCACTATATCTTGATTCAGCAGAAAAGCTAGTTGGTATCAGTCCGGTCAGCATGAGCGCAGCAAAAGCTGGACTTCTTGGTGAGCTGTATCCAGAGATTTTGGATGCGGATACGTCCTTCTTTGAAAACAGTGAGTTAAATATTGAAAGCTTACTGGCATTAGAGCCGGATCTAGTATTCTACAATGCGCAAAATACTGAACTTGGAGAGTCTTTGACATCTGCCGGTCTGACAGCAGTAGCGGTATCCGTTACGAAGTGGGATTACAATGCAGCAGATACGTTTGATGCGTGGATGGATTTGTTGGCAGATATCTTCCCAGAGGAAGAAGAAAAGGCAGAGGCAGCAAAGGAGTATTGCGAAAAGGTAGAAGATCAGATTGAAGAAAAGACGAAAGATCTAACTGATGACGAGAAAAAGAATGTTTTCTTCCTATTTAATTACAGTGACACAGCACTTGTTACCTCAGGCAAAAATTTCTGGGGTCAGTATTGGTGTGATGCAATAAATGCAGTAAATGTAGGTGAGGAAATTGAGGCAGAGCGTTCAAATGCATCTGTCAATATGGAACAGGTTTACAGCTGGGATCCAGACATAATCTTTATCAGTAACTTCACAAAGGCAATGCCGGAAGATCTTTACAATAATACAATCGGTGATAATGATTGGAGCAGCGTTAGTGCTGTAAAAGAGGAGCAGGTTTACAAGATGCCGCTTGGCGCCTACAGAAGCTTCACACCGGGAGCAGATACTCCGATGACGCTGATGTGGCTTGCAAAGACAGTTTATCCGGATTTGTTTGAGGATGTTGATATGACTGATGAAGTTCAGAACTACTATGACGAGGTGTATGGAATTGAACTGACAGACGAGCAGGTGGCACAGATGTATACACCGTCAACAGACGCGGCAAATGGATATGGAATCAGCAAATAAAAAAAGAAAATGGAATACAAGGCGCAGTCTTGCGGCAGGGGTGATTGCCCTTGTCGCATCTGCTATTTCTTTGGGATGCGGGCGCTATGTAATTTCCCCATTTGATGTGATTCGTGTTCTTTTTCCAAGCATTTTTGACCAGAGTGCAATAAGCGATACTATTCGTCATGTAGTTTTTTTTGTGCGTTTGCCACGTATACTTGGCGCACTTTTATGCGGAGCAGCTCTTGCAGCAGCAGGAGCAGGGTTTCAGGCAGTATTTGCCAATCCGCTTGCTACACCTGATACGCTTGGAGTTGGAAATGCAGCATCATTTGGTGCTGTGGCAGCCATTTTAATGGGAGCTGGGAGGATAGGAATACAAAGCAGTGCACTTTTATGCGGACTATTTTCTGTATGTCTTGTTTATTTATTTGCAGGAACTGGCGGTGAGAACAGAACACTTCGTCTTGTGCTTTCTGGTATGATTATTGGTTCATTTTTCTCATCAATGGTATCATTTGCAAAGTATGTGGCAGATCCACAGGATGAGCTTCCGTCAATTACATATTGGCTTTTGGGTAGCTTGAAAAATATGAGCTGGCCATTACTTTTATCTGGTGCAGGCTGGATTTTAGCAGGAATTGTGATTCTTCTGCTTTTCAGGTGGAAGCTAGATGCATTGATGCTAAGCGAGGAAGAGGTGAAAAGCTTTGGAATATCAGTGCACGGCTTTCGATTTATGACGGTGGCAGCTTCATCAACAATCACAGCAGCAGTCGTCTCTATGTGCGGACAGATTGGCTGGATTGGTCTTTTGATTCCACATTTTTGCCGAATGATTTATGGCGGAAGCAACAAAGACGTAATTCCGTCTTCGATAGTATATGGTGCATTGTTTTTACTTATTACGGACACGGCATCGCGCTGTATTACAGCATCAGAAATTCCGGCAGCGATCCTTACAAGTTTGATTGGAGCGCCACTTTTTTTAATTCTGCTTGCTAAAAATGGAGGGCTTCGCGGATGAAGTTAGAGGTAAAAGACGCTTCAATTGGCTACAAAAAACAAGTGTTGTCATCAAATATAAATATGGCGAGTGAGCCGGGAATGGTTACAGCTATTCTCGGACAAAATGGCTGCGGTAAAACAACATTTGTAAAGAGTCTGATGAAGCTTATACCATGGTGCGGCGGAGGCGCATTTTTAGATGGTGTTGATATGAGAAATATCAAAGACAGACAGCTGTGGAGAAAGATGGCATATGTGCCTCAAAAATCGACAAACGTACCATATTCTGTGTTAGATATGGTGCTTCTTGGCCGAAATCCATACAAATCACTTTTTGCGCAGCCAGATAGTAATGATAGAAAAATCGCAGAGACAGCGCTAGAGCGTGTTGGAATGCGTGCATTTTCTGAATACTCATATGATAAACTTAGTGCAGGACAGCAGCAGCTTGTAAAGCTTGCACGAGCACTTGTCGCATCGCCATCACTTTTAATTATGGATGAGCCTGAGAGTGGACTTGATTTACGTAACACAGCGCAGTTAATGCAGCTGATAAAGGAATTATGCGAGACAGATAATAAGCAGGTTTTGTTTATCACGCACAGGCCGGAGCATGCGCTTATGATAGCGGATAAGACGCTTTTGTTTTTGCCAGAGAATAAGTTTTTACATACTTCTTTTGTTTTGTGGGGAGACACGAAAAATATTTTGTGTCAGGAAAATCTAGAACAAGCTTATGGGATATCACTGGCTATTGGAGAAAGCGCTAGAAAGGAGAACATATGCCAAGAAAAAAGACAGCCGTATTTACTACTGTGATTATAGCGCTAATTGTTGTAATGGTACTGTCAGTTGCAATGAGTGTGCATCACTATGAGAAAACTGTTTTAATTACGCTAGATGCTGCAGGTGAGCAGGCAGCAGAAAATAAGACAGGGTTAGCAGAAATTCGTCGACAGCTTGAGGCTGATAAGGCAGATGCTTCAACGGGAACCATGTTTTGGAATGGTTCTGTTTGTGTTACAAAGTATCGCGCCTGGGGCGGCAGAACGACAACATATTATGTATGCCCTTATTTAAGTGCAGTATCGACAGAAACAATAGGTGATACACCAAAGGAGTGGACAGTTTCGCTTTCATTTGCCATGTGTGCAACACAGGGAGAGGAACTTGTTAATTTTAATAAAAAATTTGCTGTGCGAGATATCGAATTAAATTGCCGTGCAGGAAAGGATGCAGCAATCTTGTCAGCGGCATATAATGATATGGATATGACAGATATTAATGGAGATCTTCTTTCGTATACATTCCGTGATAAGGAAGAACTGACAACTGATACAAGTGTTTATGCGAAGCTGATGATGGTATCAAAAAAATCGCTGAATCAAATTGAGGCGGAAGCTAAGGAAGGAACAGATGAGAAAGATAGTGTTATGGTAAACTGGGCATTTCGTCTTGAGGAAGATGGCCGCCTAGTCAATAATTTTGATGGCGTTCAGGTGGAAATTCCGTATACAATGGAGGAAACAAATGATTGATCATGGAACATTACTGTCCATTCCGTTTTTGAAGAAAAGTCGATTTACTGGGTCAGACAGAGGAATGCGATACAGCATCTATAAAGTAGAAGAAACGCGTGTAATACCAAACGAGGATGCTTCAAACGATGCATCTGAGGAAGCGCCAAAGGAAGAAAAAGTAACGCTTCTCGAGGCAGCCGCCTGCCCAGGACCATTTTCCGTAGATTTTACAAAGCCAGAGCTGTTTACAAAAAAGCGTTTTTCATTTGATGATGAAGGACGTGCAGCCGCAGTTGACTGGCTCAATGAGCTCTACGAAGAAAAGCGCGAGTTCTTTGAGGATGTTTATAATCATCCAGATAAATATTATAAAGAGCATCATAAAACGGATGAATAAAAAGGTTTGTATGGCAAGACACTTGCATATTTATCAAAATGTGGTATGATAGCAAAGGCAAACATTGCAGCTTTTGTTGTTAAGAATTGCAAAGAAAGGGAAAAATTATGAGCAAGCAGAATCTGGCGGTTATTTTTGGAGGACAGTCCTCTGAGCATGAGATTTCATGTATGTCCGCATCTAATATTATTCAGTGCATTGATGCACAGCGTTACAATATCATTTTAGTAGGAATTACAAAGGAAGGTCATTGGGTAGAGGCCGCTGATCTTAATGCAGTTTCGGATGGATCCTGGAGACAGTCAAAGACAAGTATTGTATTGTCACCAGATGCAACTAGAAAAGGTCTTTATCGTATGAGCGAGGACGAAAAGGCACAGTTTGTTCATCTTGATGTGATTTTCCCGGTACTGCATGGTTTATACGGAGAGGACGGAACTGTTCAGGGCTTATTTAAGCTTGCAGGTATTCCGTTTGTTGGATGTGGTCTCTTTGCATCAGCTGCTGGTATGGATAAGCTTTACACAAAGATTATAGTCGATACCCTTGGCATACGTCAGGCAAAGTATGTTCCTGTTTACAAGGAAGAGCTGCCTAAAATGGATGAGGTAGTTGCAAGAGTAGAGAGTGCACTGGAATACCCAGTATTTGTAAAGCCATCAAGAGCAGGATCTTCTAAGGGTGTAAATAAGGCAGCAAACAGAGAGCAGCTTAAGAATGCATTGGTTGAAGCAGCAGATAACGACAGAAAAATTCTGGTAGAAGAGACTATTATCGGCCGTGAGGTTGAGTGTGCAGTTCTCGGAAATCTTGATGTAAAGGCATCTGGTGTTGGTGAGATTCTTTCAGCAGATGAGTTCTACGATTTTGATGCAAAGTATTACAATTCCGAGTCTAAAACACTTGTTGATCCGCCGATGCCAGAAAATATGCGTGAGCAGATTCGTGAGGATGCTGTAAAAATCTTTATGGCACTTGATGGAAGAGGACTTTCAAGAGTTGATTTCTTCTTAACTGAGAGCGGTGTTGTGTTTAACGAAATCAATACCCTTCCTGGATTTACAGCAATTAGTATGTATCCGATGCTTTGGGAAGCACAGGGCATCCCGAAGAAAGAACTTGTTCAAAAGCTGATTGATCTTGCATTCGAGCGCTGATTATAGTTGTGCAGGCAGGGTCTATATATAGAAAGGCAAGTGAAAAACATGACAAAGGACGTACTTGTAACGGTGCGCGGACTTCAGATGACACCGGACGGAGACGATACTATCGAAGTGACAACGACTGGAAAGTATTATGAAAAGGATGGAAAACGCTATCTTTTCTATGATGAGATTGGCGATGATACCAACCTAATTGTAAAAAATTCGATCCAGATTACAGAAGAACATGTATCTGTCAGCAAAAAAGGGCTGATCAATGCGCAGATGAATTTCGAGAAGGAAAACAAGCTTGTCAGTGTATATGAGACGCCTTATGGACAGATGGAGATGGGTGTGTATACGACGGGCATCTGTCTTGATGAACGCGATGATTTTTTAGAACTGAAGCTTGAATACTTGTTGGAGATAAACAATCAGCATGTCAGCGATAGTGAAATTTTACTTCAGATTCGCCCACAGCAAAACTGATCAGAAGATAGTAAAATAAAAAGCCATGTATCAATGCGATACACGGCTTTTTGTTTGCTGCTTTATTTGTTTTTCTTTCCCTTAGACTCTGTTTTCTCAGCAGTTGTATTCTTTGCGCTCTTATCTTTTTTGAAGCGTGCAAAGAAACCCTTCTTCTTCGGCGGTGCCGGGATTGCTCCGCCGCGTACACTCTTAATTTCGGTGATGTAAATACCGCTGACAACAGCCTTGACTTCTTTCTTTACCGGAAGGATTTCATACACCTTCGGGTCGGCAATAAGAGTCATGATTCTAGGACCAACCTTTGCTTTTACAAAAGGCATCTTCATGCGGCGCATGTACTTTGGAGTCTGCTGCAAAACCATATCCGGAAGATTTGCATCCTTAAGTTTCATTTTCTTTTTGTCGATAATTAACATGGATAGCGTTTGTTTCATCGCATCCATCTGCTCTTGAGAAACGGCCTGTTTTCTCTGCATTTTGGAGCCTACAAAATAAAGCACTACCAAAAGCACAAGAATTACGGCAAGAATAATGAGCAAAATTTGCCACCAAGTCATTTGGCTTCCTCCTATCTGTCGTTCTGCCTTCTGCAGAACATTATCAGAAATATTATAACATCTTAACAAATAGGTTGCAACACAAATTTGTCTTGAAATAAGTCATATTGAAAGAAAACGCAGAATAAAATAGATGGGGAAATAGATTTGCTTAGGAAAGGCGGTGCTATAATGAAGGGAAAGATCGTGACATTAGTATTATTATTTTTGGCATCGCTTTTGTTTCCGTATACTATGACTATTCTTTGTTTTGATACTGGTCTTATGTCTTATCAGCCAGAAGATTTGTATAGCGTGGTTCTTGAAAATGAAAAAACAGTTTCAGCAGAACAGTATCTTGTTGGCATTTTAGTGCAGGAGATAGATCCTTCAATGGAGCAGGAAACGCTTAAGGCACAGGCTATTTTAGCAAGAACATGGCTTTATCGTGCTATGGGAACGAAGACTTCTGTTTTAGAGAGTGAGCTTGCCATACATGCGATGACACTCTCGCAGATGAAAGCTGTGTGGGGCGATGATGAATATCTATATTATGAAAAACTACATGCAGCAGTAGTGGAGACTGCCGGGCAGTGCCTTTATTATGGTGATGGGCTTGCAGCACCGCTTTTTCATAAGATCAGCGCCGGGATGACGCGCTATGACCAGACAGGAGATTGTCCGTATCTTGTTGGTGTCGATTGTGTGTATGATGCTGAATCACCGGGATATCAGACGGTAAAACAATTTACAAAAGAAGAATTTGCAGGTAAGCTTAACCAGATTGATGATACGAGACAGCTTTCGGCACCGGTGAATGCAGCGGATGTAGCGCTGACACTTGATGCACAGGGTTATGTTATGAATTTACAGGTGTCAGAGATTAGTTTTTCAGCAGAGGAAGCAGCGTTGGCACTAGGTATTCCGTCACTTTGGTTTCGACTTGAAGATTACGCAGATACGATTAGAGTAATCGCAAAGGGTATTGGACATGGATATGGAATGAGTCAGTATGGAGCAGACAGGTATGCAGGGGAGGGACGAGATTATAAATGGATTTTACAGCATTATTTTCAGGGATGTGAGGTAAAGGACAGTTCCGGCAGATAAAAGCTTTAAATATTTCTTTGTTTCTTCGTATAACCGCACAAATATTGGCAAGAATAGGACTAAAGGGAGCAGGAGAAAGTTCCTGATCGCCTAATATACATTGTGCAGTTGTAACCGCACAGAAATGGAGATCATTATGAGAAAGTGGTATGCGTTTTTATCGGGGAAGAAGATGCTTGGCATTGGACTTGGCGCAGTCGTAGCACTTACTGCACTTTTGGCAGTGAATTTTTATCGTGAGCAAAATGACAGGTATGTGACAACAAATGGGAGTGAAGCGCTGACACAAGCAGAACAGGCTAATAAAACACAATCAGATGGGATGCCGTCTGAGGCAAATCAGGTGGCAGAGGAGATGAACCATGAGCTTCCAGTTGGAAGTGAAGTTGGCGAGCAGCAGCTCGCAGAGCAGTCGGGTGAAAGTGAGGAGCTTGCCGCAAATGATGCGTCTGGACAGAATGCAAATCAGGACAGTATCCAGAATACAGAACAGGCAGCATCAGATGAAGTGGCAGAGGTTGCAGGTCAGACAAGCCTTGTGTCAATGAATTTAAATTTTGACTCATCAAAGAAGCTTCAGTGGCCAGTTGCAGGAAGAGAGCTTATCAAGTCTTTCTCAATGGACGGACTTGTATATTATCCAACATTAGAGGAATATAAGGTGTGCCCGGCAATTATGGTACAGGCAAAACCAGGTGATGCCGTTTTAGCGCCGGCAGACGGCGTTATATCAAAAATCGCAGCAAATGAGGAGATTGGAACATATCTTTGCGTAACGCTTGGCGATGAATATCAGGCGATTATCGGAAATATGGACAATGTTTCAGTGGCAGAAGGTGATTATGTATTAAAGGGAACTGTGCTTGGCGGACTGGCAGAGCCGACTAAATATTATGTCACAGAAGGACCTAATTTATATTTTGAACTGCAAAAAAATGGAGAGCCGGTTGATCCGCTTGATTATCTTGAGTGACAGAACTTTGATACCAGATTGCAGGCAAGCTTGTACCGATTTTGGCTTTATGCTCTTTTAACCCAGGTATCTTCAAAAATAAATCATGAAAAAACGCGCAGGACCTAAATTCTGCGCGTTAAAATTATGGCAGCAATATAAAGCCGCATCTCGATGTTAGATTGTTTCATGTAATTACGGCCGAATGCCCTTTGACATGTTGCTGTTGTGGTAGCGCGGATCAAGAGTTACATCCTCGCCAAACCATTTTGGAGGAATAAAGCTTCTGGCAGCAGATTCATCAGGAAACTCAACCTCAACGAGCAGTACACCGTTTAAAGCACCGTCAAAAATATCTAGCTCGGCAGTCAGATCGTTACCAATCGGGATGCGGTAGCGTGTCTTTGAAATTACAGTGCCGTCAGCTTTTACAATAAGATGCTCATAGGCTTCTTTTGTAAGCGGCAGGTTATATTCCTCACGAACCATCATGCCAGCGCCTTTGTATGTCATATAATAAGAATCACCGTCTCTTCGCACGCGCACGACAGGGGCAGTACACAGATATCCCTGTTCGATGCGTGTGTGGGGATATGATTCTAAATTGTCAGGAAGCTTGACTGGGACAAATTTACGTTCAATTTCCATAATAAATACCAGACCTTTCTATTGGTTATTGAAGTTCACGAGAAAAGTTTGCGAACCGTGAACGCCTATAATGATTTTCAGAAATCAGTATATCCCATGTTGACATATTCATCAAGATTTTTTATACTGAGGTCAAAAAAAGAAAGGCAGGAAAAAAATATGGTTTACGCATTTATGGCAGATGGCTGTGAAGAGGTTGAGGCATTAGCAGTGATTGATCTTCTTAGAAGAGCAGGAGAAGAGGTAGAGCTTGTTTCTATACATAATAAAGATATGACACAGGGCTCTCATGGAATTGGAATTAAAAATGATGTCATGCTAAAAGATATTTTTGTTGATGCAGCAGATACTTTATTTTTGCCGGGCGGAGGTGTTGGAACTAAGAACTTAAAAGCGTGCGAAGAGCTTTCTAAGCTGCTTGTTTCACACAATGCAAAGGGCGGACGTATTGCAGCAATCTGTGCAGCGCCGAGTGCACTTGGCATTTTAGGCATTTTGGAAGGAAAGAATGCAACATGTTATCCAGGCTTTGAAGACCAGTTAAAGGGAGCTAAGTTTAAGGCCGTTCCAGTTGTTACCGATGGAAATATTACAACAAGCCGCGGCATGGGTACATCTATATTGCTCGGACTTGAGTTAGTAAAGCTGCTAAAAGATGAGGAAACATCAAAGAAGCTCACAGAAGCAATTATGATGCCGTAATTATCGCTTGCAATTTTGAGGCTTGTGTTGTATAATCGTATATTGCAGACATATGACTAAAATAGATAGTAGTTAGATGTGGCAAGCGTCATATGATAAGGACGAAAGTTTTTTTAGGAGGAACCAGTAATGAGTGTACAGGTAGAAAATCTGGAAAAGAGCATGGCAAAGCTGACAATTGAAGTCAGCGCTGAGCAGTTTGAGGCAGCCATGCAGAAAGCATATATCAAGAACAAGGGCAGAATTCAGCTGCCTGGTTTCCGCAAGGGCAAGGCACCTCGTGCTATGATCGAAAAGATGTACGGCGCAGGTATCTTCTATGAGGACGCGGCAAATGAGATTATTCCGGAAGCTTACGAAGAGGCAGCAAAGGAGAGTGGTTTAGTAATCACTTCTCAGCCAGAGATCGACGTAACACAGATCGAGAAGGGCAAGTCCTTCATCTTTACTGCAACTGTAGCAGTTAAGCCGGAAGTAACTCTTGGCGAGTATAAGGGTCTTGAGTATGAGGCACAGCCGGTAGAAGTTACCGACGAAGAGGTTGAGGAAGAACTGAAGAAGGTTCAGAATCAGCAGGCAAGAACTGTAACTGTAGAGGATCGTCCGGTAGCTGACGGTGACATCGTTACCATCGACTATGAGGGATTTGTTGACGGAACTGCATTTGCAGGTGGCAAGGGTACAGATTATGATCTGACCATCGGTTCTCACAGCTTCATCGATACTTTCGAGGAGCAGTTAGTTGGCAAGAATGCTGGCGAGGAGACTGAGGTTAACGTTACCTTCCCAGAGCAGTATCATGAGGCTAGCCTGGCAGGAAAGCCGGCTACATTTAAGGTAACTGTTAAGGCAATCAAGGCTAAGGAACTGCCAGAGCTTGATGATGAGTTCGCAAGCGAGGTTTCCGATTTCGAGACTCTTGATGAGTACAAGGCTGATTTAAAGGCTAAGGCTTTAGAGCGCAAGGAGAAGGAAGCTAAGACTGCAAAGCAGAACGCTTTAGTAGACAAGGCTGTTGAGAATGCATCCATGGAGATCGCAGACGCTATGATCACTTCTCAGGCACGCAACATGGCAAATGATTTCGCACAGAGACTGCAGATGCAGGGCATGACTGTTGATCAGTATCTTCAGTACACTGGTCTGACAAGAGAGGCTCTTGTTGATCAGATGAAGCCGCAGGCTGAGACTCGTATTAAGAATCGTCTTGTTCTTGAGGCAATTGCTAAGGCTGAGAACATCGAAGTTTCTGACGAAGAGGTTGAGGCTGAGATGCAGAAGATGGCAGACGCATACAAGATGGAACTTGACAAGGTTAAGGAGTATCTTGGTGAGGCTGGCAAGGATAGCTTAAAGGATGATCTGGCTGTACAGAAGGCAGTTGATCTGATCGTAGACAGCGCAAAATAATTTGTAACTACAAACAGAGGCAGCGGCAGAAAGCCGCTGTCTTTTGGAAAGGATATGGTGACATATATGGCATTAGTACCTTATGTGGTGGAGCAGACAAACCGCGGAGAGCGTTCTTATGACATTTATTCCCGTCTTCTCAAAGAGAGAATTATTTTCTTGGGCGAGGAAGTGAATAATGTAACAGCAAACCTGATCGTGGCACAGCTGCTGTTTTTGGAGTCTGAAGATCCAAACAAGGATATCAGCTTTTACATCAACAGCCCGGGTGGTTCCATCAGCGATGGTATGGCAATTTACGATACGATGAAGTACATCAAGTGTGATGTATCTACAATCTGCATCGGTATGGCAGCCAGCATGGGCGCATTCCTTTTATCAGGAGGAACCAAAGGCAAGCGTTATGCGCTTCCAAATGCGGAGATCATGATTCATCAGCCGTCTGGTGGTTCCCAGGGTCAGGCAACTGATATGAAGATCGTTGCTGAACATATTCTGAAAACAAAGGCACGCATGAACAGACTTATGGCAGAGCATACAGGCCAGCCAGTTGAGAAGGTTGAGGCAGATACCGAGAGAGATAACTGGATGACAGCTGAAGAAGCAAAAGCATATGGCTTGATTGATGAGATTATCACGAATCATTGATGATTAAAGGGGATTGACTATGGCAACAAGATCAGAGGATTTACGCTGCTCTTTCTGTGGAAAGTCGCAGAGACAGGTGCGCAAGCTGATTGCGGGATTAAACGGAAGTTACATCTGCGATGAGTGTACTGAGATTTGCTACGAAATTCTTCAGGAAGAAGAAAATGGCGAGGAAGAAGCAGGCGGATATAATCCAGGAGACATTAACCTGTTAAAACCAAAGCAGATCATGGAGCATCTCAACCAATACGTAGTTGGACAGGATGAGGCAAAAAAAGCACTGGCAGTAGCTGTGTACAACCATTATAAGCGCATTACCCACATTGAAGAGAGCAGTGACGTTGAGATTCAAAAGAGTAATATTCTCATGCTTGGTCCGACTGGTTCAGGAAAGACTTACATGGCACAGTCGTTGGCGAAGTTACTCAATGTTCCGTTTGCAATTGCAGATGCAACTTCTCTGACAGAGGCCGGTTATGTGGGTGAAGATGTTGAAAACATCCTGTTAAAGCTGATTCAGGCAGCCGATTATAACATCGAGCGTGCAGAATACGGTATCATTTATATTGACGAGATTGATAAGATCACGAAGAAGTCTGAGAATGTATCTATTACAAGAGACGTTTCCGGTGAAGGTGTTCAGCAGGCATTATTAAAGATTTTAGAGGGAACCGTAGCAAGCGTTCCGCCGCAGGGTGGAAGAAAGCATCCGCATCAGGAGCTTTTACAGATTGATACCACCAACATTTTATTTATCTGCGGAGGTGCATTTGACGGTCTTGAAAAGATTGTAGAGAGCCGTCTTGGAAGTGGATCAATTGGATTTGGCGCTGAGATTATTGGAAAGGATGAGCGCAGCATCAGTGAATTGTTTGCGCAGGTGCTTCCAGAAGATTTGGTAAAGTTTGGACTTATACCAGAGTTTATCGGACGTCTTCCTGTTATGGTATCGCTTGAGCAGCTTGACGAGGCAGCTCTTGTAAAGATTCTTACAGAGCCGAAGAATGCGATTACAAAGCAGTACACGAAGCTGTTTGATATTGACGGTGTAAAGCTCACCTTTACAGAAGATGCAGTCAAAGCAGTTGCGAAGAAGGCACAGGAAAGAAAGACCGGTGCAAGAGGCTTACGAGCAATTCTAGAGTCCGTCATGATGGATACCATGTACGAGCTGCCTTCTGATGATACAGTAGGAGAATGTATCATTACTGAGCAGACAGTAGAGGGAACAGAAAAGCCGCAGATCGTGCGCCGCGATATTGAGGTTGTAAAGCGGGAAGAAAGAGCCCGCAGATTCCTGAATAAATCCGGGGAGACTGCTTGACAGTCTCCCCCCTTTCTATTTTTATAAGGGAGAAAAACAGTGCAAAATACATTAATTACAATCGCTCTGCGTGGAATCACCGTATTGCCGCGTATGAGGATTTATCTGGATATGAACAGGCCGATGTCGATTGCAGCGGCGACCAATGCACAGAAGACAAATCAGAATGTATTTCTGGTTGCACAGAAGGATCCGAGTGTGGAAAATCCGGGGCAGGAGCAGCTAGAGCAATTTGGTGTTATTGCGCAGGTAAAACAAATTATTAAGGGGCCCGAAGACAGCTTCCGTGTGCTGGTCACAGGTCTGCAGTCGGCAAAGCTAGAATCAATTGAGGAATATGTGCCAAATTTGATTGCAAGGGTGACTGTTTTTGAGTCAGAAAAAAGCGATGAACAAGAACTACTGGTAGATGATTTAGACAAAGAGGATCAGGAAAAAGAAATTGAGGAAGAGGCTAAAATTCGTGTACTCAAGGATCTGATTGAACAATACTGCCGTGTTCAGCCAAAGGCCAGCAGGGAACTGGCCAATTTGCTGCTGCAGCACATGGATATCGGAGGTTTTTGTGCACTTATCGCATGCAATTTGCCTATGAAGCAGCAGGAACGTCAGAAATATTTGGCCGCATATCCGGATGAGGAAAAACGCTACGAATTTATTTTGGAGTGGCTAAGCAACGAAACGCTTGTAGAGCGATTTCGCGCAGAATACCAGAGCAAGGTGAAAAATGCGCTTGATAAGCAGCAGCGTGACTATATTTTGCGTGAACAAATGCGCCTTATTCGAAAGGAACTTGGTGAGGGAGCAGAATCTGCGGCAGACCGCTACGAAAAACAGCTAAAAGAGCTTAAAGCACCAGAAGAAGTAAAAAAACAGCTTGAAAAAGAAATTAAGCGTCTGCGCAGCAATCCGATGGATGGTCCAGAAAGCAAGGTTAGTCAGAATTATATTGAGACGTTGCTTGAGATGCCATGGGAGGATCGCACCAAAGAGCATATCTCGATACGTGCAGCAAGAGAGGAACTTGATAAGGATCATTATGGTCTTGAAAAGGTAAAGGAGCAGGTGTTAGAATTTCTTGCTGTCAGACAGCTGCAAATGAATGCGCAGGAAGCTGATAAAGAGCAGGAAAAAACACAGCCGCGAAAAGGCGGTCGTATTCTTTGCCTTGTAGGACCGCCTGGAACTGGAAAAACATCAATTGCCCGCTCCATTGCTTCTGCATTAAATCGTAAGTATGTGCGCATCAGCCTTGGCGGTGTGCATGATGAGGCTGAGATTCGCGGTCATAGACGAACATACGTCGCAGCGATGCCGGGGCGTATTGCGCAGGCCATCAAAAAGGCAGGTGTTATAAATCCTCTAATGCTTCTTGATGAGCTTGATAAAATGGGAAGCGACAGTTTGCATGGAGATGTATCATCTGCTATGTTAGAGGTACTTGACCCAGAACAGAACGCAACATTTACAGATCACTATCTTGAGGTACCGCTTGATCTTTCCGATGTATTATTTGTCGCAACAGCAAATAATTTACAGACAGTTCCGCAGCCATTACTTGATCGTATGGAGATCATAGAGGTCAGCAGCTATACTGAAAAAGAAAAATATCAGATTGCCAGTCGTTTTCTGCTTCCAAAGCAGGTTGAAGAGGCAGCGCTGCCAGAAGGCCTATTAAAAGTGGATCAGAGTGCACTTGAAAAGGTGATAAGCGGATACACAAAAGAGGCTGGTGTTCGTGGACTTGAAAGACAGCTTGCTATTATTTGCCGTAAGGCTGCTCTAAAATATCTTGAGGAAAACTGCGAACAAATTGAAGTCACACCAGACAATTTATCAGATTATTTAGGCAGAGAGCGTTTCCGCAAAGAAGAAATAGCAGCAAAGGGCGAGCCAGGAATTGTCAGAGGTTTGGCATGGACAAGTGTAGGTGGTGTAACTCTTGAAGTTGAAGTAAATGTAACACCGGGTAAGGGTCAGATGAAGCTGACAGGAAAGCTTGGTGATGTTATGAAGGAGTCAGCGCAGGCAGCACTTAGCTGTGTACAGAGTGTGGCAGGTGAGTATGGTATTGAAAGTGATTGGTTTGAAACACATGATATACATATTCATATTCCAGAGGGTGCAGTGCCAAAGGATGGCCCGAGTGCCGGAATTACGATGGCAACGGCAATTCTTTCTGCAGTAACAAATCGTGCAGTGCGGCCGGATGTAGCAATGACTGGTGAGATTACGCTTCGTGGTCGTGTACTTGCGATTGGTGGCTTAAAGGAAAAACTTCTCGCGGCGAAGGCAGCAGGTGCAACGCTTGTATTTGTGCCGGCCGATAACCGTGCAGATTATGAGGAGTTGACAGATGAAGTAACAACAGGGCTGTGTGTGCGCTTTGTAACGCATATGCGCGAAGTTATAAAGGAGGTTTTTGAGGCATGATTATCAAATCAGTCAATCTGGAGACAGTATGCGGTATAACGAGCAAGCTTCCAGAAAATGAATTTTCAGAATTTGCATTTGCGGGAAAATCAAATGTAGGAAAGTCTTCTTTGATTAACGGTCTGATCAGCCGTAAGGCATATGCGCGTACATCAGCAGAGCCGGGAAAGACACAGACGATTAATTATTATAAGGTCGAGTATCGCGAGAAGTCTCAAAAAGAGATAGAAGCACAAGGCCTTGATGCTTCCTATGCGCAGGAAAAAAGTGTTTATTTTGTTGACCTGCCAGGATACGGCTTTGCAAAGGTTTCTATGGAAACAAAGGAAAAGTGGGGAAAAATGATAGAGAGCTATCTGCACACCTCAAAGTCGTTAAAGGGAGTATTTTTGCTCGTAGATATTCGTCACAAGCCGTCCGCAAACGACTGCCAGATGTTTGACTGGATGGTTAACTCAGGCTTTTCACCAGTTGTCATTGCAACAAAGCTCGATAAGATTAAGAGAAGTCAGCTTTCAGCAAGAGTAAAAGAGATAAGAAGTACACTTGGCATGAAATCAAGTGAGGTATTAATCCCATTTTCTGCTGAGACCAAGCAGGGACGTGAGGAGATCTGGGCATATATTGATAGTAAGAATAAGGAAGAAGAATAGTTTTTACTTGCAGTTTCTCCACATTTATGTTATACTTCACTGTGAATTATCAGATATTCGAGATAGGAGGATGAAGATATGAAGGAAACTAAGACCTTAACAAGCAAGACTTTGCAGAACACCATGGCAAAGGGTGGCTGTGGCGAGTGCCAGACTTCTTGCCAGTCCGCATGTAAGACTTCCTGTACAGTAGGAAATCAGAGCTGCGAAAACAACAAGTAATTTTTCTGGACTTGGTTGATGGAAAGCCGGGGAGGAAACTCCTCGGTTTTCCATTGTATGCATTTTTATGATACCAGGGTCAAAAGCTCCAAAAGCCGTTCGTGCTTGCACGATTAGGTTTTTGAGCTTGGGACCCGCAAAAACATGAGGATGCAGCGATTTTCAAGGAAAATCAGCGAATCCGAATGTTTTTAGAATTGCGAAAGTTGCATAGCAACGGAGCAATTCGTGGATATCAGTTGGGGGCAAAATACCTTTTGACCCCAACATCATTTTTATGAAGAAGGATAAAGATAAGAAAGGTTGAATAGTAGTGATACATCAATATAAGAGCCATGGCTACAACATTGTTATGGATGTAAACTCCAGCGCTGTACATGTAGTAGATGACGTGGTATATGATATGATTCCTGTATATGAGAAGCAGGAAGACAAGGAAGCCATTTTTGCTTCTCTTGACAGTTACCCAAGAGAAGAGCTTGAGGCGGCCTACGAAGAGATCACCCGTTTAAAGAATGAGGGAATGCTGTATACAGAAGATATTTATCAGAAGTATATGACAGACTTCAAAAAGAGAAAAACGGTAGTGAAGGCACTTTGCCTGCATATTGCCCATGATTGTAATCTTGCCTGCAAGTATTGTTTTGCTGAGGAAGGTGAGTATCACGGACGTCGTGCACTTATGAGCCTTGAGGTCGGCAAGAAGGCACTCGACTTTTTAGTTGCAAACTCTGGAAACCGCAGAAATCTTGAGGTCGATTTCTTTGGTGGTGAGCCTCTTATGAACTGGGATGTTGTAAAAGAGCTTGTAAAATATGGAAGATCTCTTGAAAAAGAGCATAATAAGCTGTTTCGTTTTACACTGACCACAAACGGTGTGCTTTTAAACGATGAAGTAATGGAATTTTGTAATAAAGAGATGAGCAATGTAGTGCTTAGTCTTGATGGAAGAAAAGAAGTAAATGATAAAATGCGTCCTTTTAGAAACGGAAAGGGAAGCTATGATTTAATCGTTCCAAAATTCCAGAAGTTTGCAGAAAGCCGCAATCAGACAAATTATTATGTTAGAGGAACATTTACAAGAAATAATCTTGATTTTTCGAAGGATGTGCTTCATTATGCTGATCTTGGTTTTAAGCAGATGTCTATGGAGCCGGTTGTTGCATCACCAGAGGATGATTATGCAATCCGTGAAGAAGATCTGCCGCGTATCCTTGAAGAATATGATAAGCTTGCTGATGCTTATTTGGAATATCGAAAAGCTGGAAAAGGATTTAATTTCTTCCACTTTAATATTGATTTGACACAGAGCCCATGCGTAGCAAAGCGTTTGTCAGGCTGTGGCTCTGGAACAGAATATCTGGCTGTCACCCCGTGGGGTGATTTCTATCCGTGCCATCAGTTTGTTGGACAGGAAGAGTTTTTACTTGGAAATGTTTATGATGGTATTGTAAAGCAGGATATATGCGATGAATTTAAACAGTGCAATGTATATGCAAAGCCAGCCTGTCAGAATTGCTTCGCGAAGTATTATTGCAGCGGCGGCTGTAATGCAAATGCATACAACTTCACAGGTTCTATCACAGGTTCCTACGATGTTGGATGTAAGATGCAGCAGAAGCGTATCGAGTGTGCCATTATGATTAAGGCAGCACTTGCTGACATGGAAGAAGAGACAGGGGCATCTGCTGATGTTGCCGGTGAAATCTCCCACGTGTGTTAACATGAATTAGTACGGATCTTAGATCTGTATGAAAAAGGAGACTATCTTAGATAGCCTCCGAATAGAGAAGGAGATAGAAAGATGAGCAAGAAAAAAGGGATTATCCGTCTGGTTGTGTTTTTGGCAGTCATCGCATTTGTCGTATACACAGCCGTCAGCGGCCTTGGAAGTGATCGTTCAGGAAGTTTAAACGACATCAGCCTTGGTCTTGACCTTAGAGGCGGTGTCAGCATCACCTATGAGGCAGTAGGCGATGTAAACAGCCAGGATATGTCCGACACGAAGGCAAAGCTTGAAAAACGTGTGCAGGATTATTCAACTGAAGCACAGGTTTATTTTGAGGGATCTGACCGTATTACGGTAGACATTCCAGGTGCAACAGATGCAAATGCAGTTTTGCAGGAGCTTGGAAAACCAGGTACCTTGATTTTCTGTACGGATTCAAGTGATCCAGAGGGAACCAAGGTCATGGACGGAAATCAGATCAAGGACGCACAGGCCGGTGCAACAAGCAATGCAACAACAAATGCAAGAGAGTATGTTGTAAATTTGACTCTGACATCTGATGGTGTTGAGGCATTCTCTAAGGCAACAGAAGAACTGGCTCCAAAGAGAGGAAGAATTTACATCATGTATAACGGCGAGGTGTTAAGTGCCCCGACTGTAAATGAGCATATTGCGTCTGATACATGCTCCATCACTGGTATGGGTGATCTTGAGGCAGCACAGACACTTGCTTCCAATATTCGTATCGGAGCACTGCCTGTTCAGCTGCAGGAGATGCGTTCTCAGGTAGTTGGTGCAAAATTAGGACAGGATGCAGTTCGTACAAGCCTTATGGCAGGTGTGATCGGTCTGATCTTAGTATTTGCTTTCATGATTATCTACTATCGTATTCCAGGTTTGGCAGCATCTATCGCGCTTGTTATGTATACTGCGTTTGTAATTGTTCTGTTAAGTGCGTTTAACGAGGAAATTACACTGACACTTCCAGGTATTGCCGGTATTATTCTTGGTATTGGTATGGCTGTAGATGCAAACTGTATTATCTTCGCACGTATCCGTGAGGAAATCGGAGCTGGAAAGAGTGTTCGTACAGCAATTGATGCAGGATTTGCTAAGGCATTTTCCGCAATCATCGATGGAAATGTTACTACATTGATCGCAGCAGGTGTTTTGTATTTTATCGGTTCTGGTACAGTAAAGGGCTTTGCTCAGACATTGGCTCTTGGTATCGTTGTATCCATGTTTACAGCACTTGTAATTACAAAGAATATCTTGAAGAGCTTCTATGCAGTTGGTCTGCAGGATGAAAAGCTGTATGGAAAGACTGTTTACACAAAAACATTTAACTTTATTGGAAAAAGAAAGCTGTTCTACAGCGCATCAGGTATTGTTATTGCAATCGGTATTGTTGCGATGGTAGTCAGTGGTGTAAAGGGTCATATCTTCAATTACAGCCTTGACTTTATCGGCGGTGCTTCCACTAGCGTAACCTTTAATGAGAATTACAGTGTTGAGAAGCTCGAAAGTGATGTACAGCCAGTTGTAAGCGAGGTAACAGGTGACAATGATATCCAGATGACACCTGTTACAGGAAGCAACGAGGTTATCATTAAGACAAGAACACTTACTGTAGATGAAAGAGATGCACTTTACAGTAAGCTGTCAGAGACTTTTGGAGTAGATGAGAGTACCATTCAGACTGAAAATATCAGTGCTGCAGTCAGCGGTGAGATGAAGCGTTCTGCAATTTTGTCTGTCATTATTGCAGCAATCTTTATGTTAATTTACGTATGGATTCGTTTCAAGGAGTTTAGCTTTGGTGCAAGCTCTGTTCTTCCGCTTCTTCATGATGTCTTTGTTTTACTGGCATTTTATGCAGTGCTTCGCTGGACTGTAGGAAATACGTTTATTGCTTGTATGCTGACTCTAGTTGGATATTCTATCAATGCGACAATCGTTGTATTTGACCGTATCCGTGAGAATTTGCACACTAACAAGAATTTGGCAGAAGTTGTCAATGTTTCTGTTACACAGACATTGTCACGAAGCATCAATACCTCTTTGACAACTCTTATCATGGTAGTAGTTCTTTATATTCTCGGTGTAACATCCATCAAGGAGTTTGCACTGCCGCTTATCGTAGGTGTTATCTGCGGATGCTATTCTTCTGTATGCATCGCAGGCTGCCTGTGGTATGATTTAAAGAATGCTCTTGATAAGCGTAAGGCAAAGAAGGCTTCTAAATAAGGTAAGTAATAATGGAATATGAAATTTTAAAAACAGAGGGACGGGCAAAAAGAGCCCGTGTCTCTACCGTTCATGGAGAAATTCAGACACCTGTATTTATGAATGTTGGTACAGTTGCCGCAATTAAAGGTGCTGTATCAACAATGGATTTAAAGGAAATCCATACACAGGTAGAGCTGTCCAATACGTATCATCTTCATGTAAGAACTGGAGATAAGCTGATCAAGCAGTTTGGCGGTCTGCATAAATTTATGAATTGGGACCGCCCGATTCTAACAGATTCCGGCGGTTTTCAGGTATTTTCTCTTGCCGGAATGAGAAAGATTAAGGAAGAAGGAGTTTACTTCCAGTCTCATATCGATGGCCATCGTATTTTTATGGGGCCAGAGGAGAGTATGCAGATTCAGTCTAATCTTGGTTCTACTATTGCAATGGCATTTGATGAGTGTCCGTCTTCTGTGGCAAACCGCAGCTATATCAAAAACAGCGTAGAGCGTACCACAAGATGGCTTGCACGCTGTAAGACAGAGATGGCACGTTTAAATTCACTTGAGGATACAATAAATCCGCATCAGCTGTTGTTTGGAATTAACCAAGGCGGTGTTTATGAGGATATCCGTATTGAGCATGCAAAACGCATAAGCGAGATGGATCTTGATGGTTATGCAGTCGGCGGACTTGCAGTTGGAGAAAGCCATGAGGAAATGTATCGCATTTTAGATGCAGTGGTACCATATTTGCCAAAGAATAAGCCAACTTATTTAATGGGTGTTGGAACTCCGGCAAATATACTTGAGGGTGTTGACCGCGGAATTGATTTCTTTGACTGTGTATATCCAAGCAGAAACGGCCGTCATGGTCATGTTTATACAAAGCATGGCAAGCTTAATCTGTTTAATGCCCGCTATGAGCTTGATTCAAGACCAATCGAGGAAGGCTGTCAGTGTCCGGCATGCCGTGCTTATAGCAGAGCGTATATTCGTCATCTGTTAAAAGCAAAGGAGATGCTTGGCATGCGTCTGTGCGTTCTTCACAATTTGTATTTTTATAATAATTTAATGACTGAAATTCGTGAAAGCATTGACAACGGATGCTTTGCGGAGTATAAAAAGAATATGCTCGAATCTATGGCTGCCGGTCCGCAGGACTAAGTCACATTCACCTCGGGGCATTGCCTTAGAATTTTAGATTCGAATACGAAATTACAAGCTGCATATGCAGCGGAAATGAGAGGAAACTATGAAGAAGAAGTTAGCAGCTGCAGCGGCAGTTATGACCGCACTGTTTTCTATGACAGGATGTGCGACAACAGCAGACGGTGCCGCAACTGGCGCAAATGGAGCAACCAGCCTGATTATGATCGTTGGCTATATGGTAATCATCATCGGTGTTATGTATTTTGTTGCAATTCGTCCTCAGAAGAAGGAGCAGAAGAAGCAGTCTCAGATGTTATCTGCACTTGAAGTTGGTGATATCGTTTTGACAACTTCTGGTTTTTACGGAACTGTTATCGACATTACAGATGATACAGTAATCGTAGAGTTTGGAAACAATAAAAACTGCCGTATCCCGATGCAGAAGAGTGCAATCGTAGAGGCTGAAAAGCCAGACGCTGAATAATCAAGATATAATAAAAGAGCTACTGACATACTAGAATGTATGCCGGTAGCTCTTTTTTATTTGCGCTTTCGTTCTTCACGTTTTTCTTTTTCAGCAGCTTTTGCTCGTTCATCAGAGGCATCCTGACGTCTTTTTAATTCATCAATGACACCTGTTACAACCTGTTTTTTCATGTATATATCATAAATCGTCATGCACAGAAACGTAAATAGCTGCAGGTAAGAATCTTTCTCATCATCATCGCAGGAAAAAGTTTCCTTTGAAGTCTCAAATTTATGGCGAAGATCGTCTGCAAGCGGTTTGATGCCATTATCTGCGTATGAAAAAATCTTACTATAAATTTCGGAAAAATTAGGAGAACTGTTTTCATCCCAGAAATGTTGTGTCAATGGCTTTAGCATAGTTTCAATATCGCTGATTGACAGAAAACTTTTCATATAGTAAATAAGAATCAACTGTAGGATATGATTTTCTGTGTATTTTTTTCTGACCGGAGAAGGAAGCAGGTTGTTTTTTGCGTAATTATTGATCATAGTTTTTGTTAAAACCTTATCCTCATCATAGCGCCTTGTAGCACCAAGGTGTGTATCCATAAAGGTTGTCACCTGATCCATGTAAAGGTCAATGTTCGGAATCTGATCAGCGTGTATATAGTCAAAAGAGCTGATTTTATCAAGCAGCTGTGAAAAAAGCTCATCGTTAGTCATTTAAAGCCTCCTAAATATTGTGTAGCAATGTTGACGTTCACGGGACGCCCATTCACAAAACCGCACGTTCCGTGCGTCGTTGCAAAACGTCTAACTGGATGCGTGAACTGTAATAACTACATTATATCGTTTTCAAAACCAGATAGCAAGAGAAATTTTCAAAATCCTAGTGACAAACACATAAAGATACGATATAATAAAGTTAACAAGTTAACAAACATAGGCTTTTTTAAAGGAGGAAACGACTATGGGAGTAATTCAGAGATTTAAAGATATTATGTCAGCGAACATCAATGCTATGCTTGATAAGGCTGAGAACCCGGAAAAAATGATTGATCAGTACATGAGAAACCTTGAGGACGATTTAGGCAAGGTAAAGGCAGAAACAGCGTCAGTAATGGCTGAAGAAGCGCGTGCAAAGAGAGCTTATGACGAGGCACTTGCAGAGGTTGAGAAGTATCAGAAGTATGCAGAAAAGGCTGTTGCAGCAGGAAATGACAATGATGCAAGAGTATTTTTACAGTCAAAGAAGACAGCACAGACTAAGCTTGAAGGCTTAAAGCTCACATATGATACGGCAGCAGCAAATGCACAGAAGATGCGTCAGATGCATGATAAGCTTGTAAATGATATTTCAGATTTAAGAGCACGCAAGGAAACCATCAAGGCGAAGGTAGCTGTTGCGAAGGCTCAGGAGCGTGTAAATCAGGTTGGATCATCATTAAGAGGTGTATCAAACAATATGTCAGCATTTGATCGTATGGAGGAAAAGGCAAATAAGATGCTCGATACTGCAAATGCTATGGCACAGTTAAATGAGTCTGCAGATACAAATGTAGATGATTTGGCACGTAAGTATGATCTTGATGATGTGGCAGGTACATCTGATATTGATGATGAATTAGCGGCACTGAAGGCAAAACTTAACTAACTACAAAAATAAGGAAGGTTGACGAGTATGGGATTATTTGGTGGACAATTCTCCAGTGTTGTAGAGTGGAAAGAATACTCGGATGATATTATTTTCTGGAAGTTTCCAAGCAGCGAGATCAAGAAGGGGAGCCGTCTGATTATTCGTCCGGGACAGGACGCGATCTTTATGTATAATGGAAGAATCGAGGGTATTTTCCGTGAAGAGGGAAACTTTGATATTTCTTCCGATATTATTCCATTTTTATCTACACTGAAAAGTTTTACATTTGGATTTAACACACCGCTGCGTGCAGAGGTGCTGTTTATCAATACAAAGGAATTTACAGTAAAATGGGGCACAAAAAATGCGATTAATCTGCCGGTTCAGGGCTTGCCTGGCGGTATGCCAATCCGTGCATTTGGTACATTTAGCTTCAAGGTTTCTGATGAGCAGGTTTTAATCGACAAAATTGCCGGCATTAAGTCAGAGTTTAACGTAGAGGATATCAAGGAACGTGTAATGTCTATGCTTGATATGCTGATGATGAAGTGGATTTCAAAAGAAGGAAAGGATATGTTTAACCTTCAGGCAAATGCATACGACATCGGCAAAGGTATTGCATCAGATCTTGATATGGAGATGGTAAAGATCGGAATTGCTATTACAAGCTTTACGATTCAGAGCGTTTCCTATCCGGAGGAGGTTGCTAAGATGCAGCAGAAGGCAGCAGCTCAGTCCATGATCGGAAATGTAAATACATATACACAGATGCAGATGGCAGATGCGCTTACACAGCCAAACACAGCAGCCGGCAGCATGGCAGGCAATATGGCTGGTATGCAGATGGGTATGGCAATGGGTCAGATGATGGGCCAGATGATGAACGGCAATATGCAGAATAATGCACAGCAAAATCAGGCAGCTCCATCTTCAAATGGTACTGTGCCGAAGTTCTGTCCGAACTGTGGAACACCGACAAATGGTGCAAGATTCTGCTCAAACTGCGGTACAAAGCTTGCATAATTACAAAAATATAAAAAAGATAATGGAGGGAGACTGTGCGTACAGTCTTTCTTCCATTTTTATGGAGGAAAAACGTGTCCGATATTTTACAGTCATTAAATCCAGTTCAAAAAGAGGCGGCCAGCTGCACTGAGGGGCCGCTTTTGATACTTGCAGGAGCAGGCTCAGGAAAAACGCGTGTGCTGACGCACCGTATTGCATATTTGATTGAGGAAAAGGGAGTAAATCCATGGAACATCATGGCAATTACCTTTACAAATAAGGCAGCGCAGGAGATGCGGGATCGTGTCGACCGCCTGGTTGAGTTCGGGGCAGAGAGCATATGGGTAGCGACATTCCACAGCTCTTGTGTGCGCATTCTGCGAAGATATATAGACCGTCTTGGATATGATAATCACTTTACGATTTACGATACAGACGACCAAAAGAGTGTAATCAGAAAGGCAGTTAAGGAGCTTGACCTTGATCCTAAGCAATATAGGGAAGGACCGCTGCTTGGTGTAATTTCAACGGCCAAAAATGAAATGATTGAGCCACAGGATTTTGAAACACAGGCTGGCGGAGATTTTCGAATGTGCCAGGAGGCAAAAATCTATAAAGCATACCAGAAAACATTAATTGATAATAACGCAGTTGATTTTGATGATTTGCTTCTTTTGACAGTTCGTTTGCTGCGCGAAAATAGAGATATTTTAGAAGCTTATCAGGAGCGTTTGCGCTACATTATGGTTGATGAGTATCAGGACACTAATTCAGTTCAATTTGAGCTTATTCGCCTGCTTTCTGGAAAATATCATAATTTGTGTGTGGTTGGAGATGACGATCAGTCTATCTATAAATTTAGAGGTGCAGACATTACAAATATTTTAAGCTTTGAGGAGACTTTTCCAGGTGCAAAGGTTGTCAAACTTGAGCAAAATTATCGTTCCACAAATAATATTCTCGAAGCTGCAAATGCAGTAATTGCAAATAATGCACATCGAAAAGAAAAACATCTTTGGAGTGAAAATGGAGAAGGAAAAGAGGTTTCCTTTATCCACTACGAAACTGCTTATGGTGAGGCAGAAGATGTAATTGACAAGATACAGACATCAGTTCATATGGGAAAGCATCAGTATCAGGACTGTGCAATTCTTTACCGTACAAATGCACAGTCACGCGCATTTGAAGAGAAATGTATTAAAAAGAGTGTACCGTATCGTCTTGTTGGTGGTGTGAATTTCTACCAGAGACAGGAAATCAAGGATATTTTAGCCTATTTAAAGACAATTGACAGCGGACGTGATGATCTGTCTGTTACAAGAATTGTCAATGTGCCAAAGCGTGGAATTGGGCAAGTGACGTTAAATAAGCTGGCTGTCTATGCTTCTGAGCATGGAATGCGTTTGTTTCAGGCAATGGAGCAGGTAGAACAGATTTCTGGAATTGGAAAGGCAGCTGATAAGATAAAAGGCTTTGTCAATCAGATCATGGTATTTCGTGCGCTTGCAAAGGAGCTAGATGCAGCAGAGCTGATTGAAAGCATCTTAGAGCAGACTGGCTACTTAGAAGAGTTAGAAAAGCTTGAGAAAGATAAGGCACAGGCAAAGCAGGAAAATCTTGAAGAATTTCAGAATAAAGCAGCTGACTATTATGCAAATCATGATGAAGCAGCGCTTACTGACTTTTTGGAGGAGGTAGCGCTTGTAGCAGATATTGACAACATGGACAGTGAGGCAGACAGTTTAACATTAATGACACTGCATAGTGCAAAGGGACTCGAGTTTCCGGTTGTCTATATGACAGGCATGGAGGAAGGACTTTTTCCAAGCTACATGTCAATGAACAGCGGTGATCCGGGAGATATCGAGGAAGAGCGAAGACTTTGCTATGTGGGTATTACAAGAGCAATGCAGCAGCTGACGCTGACAGCAGCAAAACAGCGTATGGTTCATGGAAATATTCAATACAGCGCAATTTCTCGTTTTGTTAAAGAACTGCCGCAGGAAAAGCTTGACTGGAAGGAAGAGACATTCGGAGGTCTTTTTAAGAAAGGACCATCTATGACTGCAAACTCACTGTCAGGCAGTTTGTTTGGCGGTTCATCTTATATGTCATCAGGCAGCTCATTTAGTGCATCACAGGGAAGTCAAACGGCAAAAAAGACAAACTATGATAATGTTTTTGATTTAAAGTATGCAAAAGCATTCTCAAGTCCAAAGCCAGATAGTCTTGACTACAAAGAAGGCGATAGAGTTTCCCATATCAAATTTGGAAAGGGAACAGTGCTTGCAGTCGAAGATATGAAAAAAGATTATCAGGTAACAGTTGAGTTTGATACAGCAGGCGTAAAAAAATTGTTTGCAGGATTTGCAAAACTTAAAAAGATTTAATAAAATTTATCTAAAACGACAAAGATAAAGCTAGTAATTTTACAGATCATATGGTATACTATTCTAAGATTGATCTTTAGAAAAAAGAAAGGATGGGTTTTATGGCAAAGTTTGATGATCTGCTGCAGGCAGTAAAGGTTCATGAGGTTCTCAAGTCTAAGGAAGAGAATGAGAAAAAGTGCAAATTTTGTTATGTGATTGCAGCAATCGCTGTAATTGCAGCAATTGCAGGTGCAGCATATGCACTGTACCGTTATCTGAAGCCGGATTATTTAGATGATCTGGATGATGATTTTGATGATGACTTTGACGACGATTTCTTCGATGATGATGACGAAGAAGAGGAGAAAGAAGACGAGGCTAAAGAAGAGGAATCTGATGAGGCTGAGGAAAAATCTGAGGATGAAGAGTCTGATGATGAGGATGAAGACTGATCTGACATCAATAGGTAAGTAAATAAAAATGATATCCCCGCCGCAAAACGGCGGGGATTTTAGTTCAAGAAAAGGAGATGTGTATGAAAAAAGGCGAGATTTATGAGGGCCGCGTGCAGGAGGTCCTTTTTCCAGACAAAGCGATTGTCGTGACAGATGAAGGGGAAACTGCACAGGTAAAATATGGCATCCCAGGTCAAAAATTACGTTTTCGTGTAAAGAAAAAGAGAAAAGAAAAAATAGAAGGCATTTTGCTTGAGATATTAGAAAAGTCAGCTGATGAGACTGCCTGTCTTTGTGAGTGGGCAGGAAAATGCGGTGGATGTCTGTATCAGACGCTTCCATACGAAAAGCAGCTGGCAATTAAAGAAGCACAGATTAAGAAAATGCTTGATAATGGCGGTACCGATTATACATTTGAAGGAATAGTGTCTAGTCCTGTTGTAAGCGGATACCGCAATAAGGTAGAGCTGACATTTGGTGATTCTTATATGGGCGGTCCTCTTGCACTTGGTATGCATCAAAGAGGCAGCTTTTATGATATTGCGGGTATTGAAACATGTCAGATTATGACACCTGATATGCGTATGGCTGCAATGGCAGTGCTTGACCATTTTTCAAAGTTGAATATTCCATTTTATCATAGAATGCGCCATGAAGGTGTTCTTCGTCATTTGCTGCTTCGCTCCAGCGCTGCAACGGGAGAACTTTTAGTCGCCGTAGTTGCTTCTTCACAGGCAGATGCGTCTACTATGCAGCTTGCAGAATTGACAGAAAAATTAAAGGCGCTGCCATTAGAAGGCAGCCTTGCAGGTGTTTTACATATTACTAATGATTCACTTGCAGATGTAGTGCAAAGCGATCATACGGAAGTTTTATACGGCAAAGATTGGATTACTGAAAAGTTACTGGGACTTTCATTTTGTGTTACATTGTTTTCATTTTTTCAGACAAATTCAAGAGGTGCCGAGCTTTTATATCAGACAGTAAGAGATTATATTGGAGAAACAAATCAGAAAGTAATCTTTGATCTCTACAGCGGAACTGGCACAATTGCCCAGATTTTAGCACCTGTGGCAAAACATGTGACTGGCGTGGAGATTGTTGAGGAAGCAGTAGAGGCAGCGCGTGTCAATGCCAAATTAAATGGACTTGATAACTGCAGCTTTATAGCAGGTGATGTGCTAAAGGTTGTTGATGATTTGACTGAGAAGCCAGATCTGATAGTGCTTGATCCGCCAAGAGATGGTATTCATCCAAAGGCGCTTCCTAAGATTATCGCATTTGATGTACCAACAATTGTTTATGTTTCCTGCAAGCCCACAAGTCTTGTGCGTGACAGAGAAGTATTAGAAGCAGCGGGCTATTATATGGTAAAAGCCAGAGCTGTTGATATGTTCCCGGCTACTGGAGGAATTGAGACAGTCGCATTATTTCTTAAAAAGTAATAAGGAATCGTGCTTGTTTTCAGACGCTTGAGATGATATACTATCAACAAGATCAAAAATATGAGAATAAATATAAGGCGAAAGGAGAAAAGTATGGTAAATTATTCAGAAAAACCAGAATTGCAGTATCATATTCAGCTGGGTAAAGGTGATGTAGGCCGCTATGTGCTTCTTCCAGGAGATCCGAAGCGTTGTGAAAAGATTGCAGCTCATTTTGACAATCCAGTGAAGATGGCGGACAGTCGTGAATATGTGACATACACAGGATATCTTGAAGGAGAGAAAGTTAGTGTAACGTCAACTGGTATCGGCGGTGCTTCTGCATCAATTGCAATGGAGGAGCTTGTAAAGATTGGTGCCGATACATTTATTCGTGTCGGAACATGTGGAGGTATGCAGATTCCTGTAAAAAGCGGTGATTTAGTGATTGCAACAGGCGCAATTCGTATGGAAGGAACTAGCCGTGAATATGCACCGATTGAATATCCGGCAGTTGCTGATTTTCATATGGTTCAGGCACTTGTACAGGCAGCAGAAAAGGGAAAATATCCGTATCATGTTGGTGTTGTTCAGTGTAAGGATGCATTTTATGGACAGCATGAGCCAGAGACAAAGCCTGTAAGCTATGAGCTTTTAAATAAGTGGGAAGCATGGAAGCGCTTAGGATGCCTTGCATCAGAGATGGAGTCAGCGGCATTATTTGTTGTTGGAAATTATCTTCGTGTGCGCGTTGGATCTATCTTTTTGGTTGTAGCAAATCAGGAGCGCGCAAAACTGAACATGGAAAATCCAGTTGTTCACGACACGGAGCTTGCAATTACAACAGCAGTGGAGGCACTAAGAGACATAATAAGAAAGGATAAAGCAAATGAGTAATAACAATATCCTGGTAATCGGAATTGCGGGAGGAACAGGCAGCGGAAAGTCGACACTTACAAAACAGCTTGTAAATCACTTTGGCGATCAGATTACTGTGCTTAAGCATGATGATTATTATAAGGCGCACGATGAAATGACGTATGAGGAAAGAACACATTTAAATTATGATCATCCTAATGCATTTGACACCGATCTTATGCTGCAGCATCTGCGTCAGTTAAAAAAAGGTGAGCCAATCAACTGTCCGATTTATGATTACACAGTTCACAACAGAAGCCGTAATTTTCAGGTGATTTACCCGACAAATGTGATTATTGTTGAGGGAATCCTGATTTTTGAAAACAAAGAGCTGTGCAAGGAAATGGATATTAAGATTTTCGTTGATACAGATGCTGATATTCGTATTATCAGAAGAATCCAGCGTGATGTAATTGAGCGTGCGCGTTCATTAGAGTCTGTGATTTCACAGTATATGAATACGGTAAAGCCAATGCATGAGGAATTTGTAGAGCCGAGTAAGAAGAATGCAGATATTATTGTGCTAGAGGGTGGTATGAATCTGGTAGCAATGGATATGATTAAGAATCGCATTCGCCAGCATCTGTCTACACAAACACAAGTTTAATATTTTTGCTTTCAAATGTAAAATAAAAGAAGAAATTTTGAGAAAAACACGTAAGGTGACTGTTGACGACACAAAAGCAACGTGTTACAATGAACAAGAATCGGAGCGTTATCAAAAAACGCAGCATCTAATAAGGAGGAGTCGACGATGAGAAGGAAACAACTTTTTGCCGTTTTGATGGCAGGTTCTATGGCAGCATCTCTTGCTGCTTGTGGCAAGACTGACACAAAGAAAACTACAGCAGCAACTGAGAAGAAGACAGAGGCAGCAACTACTGAGGCTAAGACTGAGAAGGCTACTGAGAAGGAAACCGAAGCGGCAACTGAGAAAGAAACAGAGGCAGCAACTGAGGCAAAGACTGAGGAAGCATCCAGCGAGGAAGCAACCGAGGTTAAGACCGAGGAAGCATCTAGCGAAGAGGCATCTTCTGAAGAGGCAAGCAGTGAGGACGTTTCCGCACAGGCAGAGACAGAGGAAGAGTCCAGCGAAGTAGCAACTGAGGCAAAGACCGAGGAAGCATCTAGTGAAGAAGCATCTAGCGAAGAGGCTACTGAGTCAGAAACAGAGGAAGCATCTTCAGAGGAAGCATCTAGTGAGGAAGCATCTAGCGAGGAAGCATCTTCAGAGGAAGCATCTAGTGAGGAAGCATCTAGTGAGGAAGCATCTAGCGAGGAAGCAACTGAGGCTAAGACCGAGGAAGTGTCTAGTGAAGAAGCATCCAGCGAGGAAGCAACTGAGGCAGAGTCTGAGGAAGCATCTTCAGAGGAAGAGACCGAGGCAGAGACTGAGGAAGATATCGATGGAACTGGATTTAAGATCGGTATGGTTACTGATGTCGGTGGTGTAAATGATGGTTCCTTCAACCAGTCCGCATGGGAAGGCTTACAGAGAGCAGGCGAGGCATTCGGCTGTGAAGTTAAGTATATTGAGTCTAAGGGTGATGCAGATTATGTTCCGAATATCGAGAGCTTCTTAGATGAGGATTATGATCTTATTGTATGTGTTGGATACATGATGGCTGATGCTGTTCGTGATGCAGCAGAGCTTTACCCGGATCAGAAGTTTGCTATCATTGATGATGCTTCTAATGCAGATCTGGATAATGTAACATGTATGATGTTTGAGCAGGAGCAGGCTTCCTACTTAGTAGGTCTGGCAGCAGGCTATACAACCGAGAGCAATATCGTAGGCTTCGTTACTGGAGCAGCAAATGAGACAATGAACTCCTTCGGTTATGGTTACTGTGCAGGTGTTCTTGATGCAAATCCAGATGCAACTATCCTTCAGTACAATGCAAACAACTTCGGTGATGCAAGTGGTGGAAAGACTGCAGTAAATACCATGGTAACAAAGGGCGCAGATGTAGTATTCCATGCAGCAGGTGGTACTGGTATCGGTGTTATCGATGGATGCAAGGAAAATAAGATCTGGGCAATCGGTGTTGACTCTGACCAGAGTCCACTGGCACCTGAGACTATCCTGACTTCCGCTTTAAAGAGAGTTGATAACGCTTGCTACGATGCAACAAAGAAGACTATTCTTGGAACACTTGAGGGTGGTGTTGAGACATACGACCTGGCAGCAGGCGGTGTTGATATCGCTCCGACCACAGACAACCTGTCTAAGGATGTTCTTGAGAAGATCGAGGATGCAAAGAAGGATATCATTGCTGGTGATTTGGTAGTTCCAAAGAATCAGGAAGAGTTCGAGGAAAAGTACGGCGACGTATACGAGCTGGACTAATTGGTGGATAATGCCATAACGAGGTGGCAGTGACGTGGTCACTGCCATCTTTTTTGCACAGTAACTTATAAGTTACTGTGTGCAATTACGGCTGGGTGGTATCGTGATTAACGATAAACAGCCAAAAAGAGGAGAATAGATTATGAGAAAAGTATTTGCATCAATGACAGCAGTTTCAATGGCAGCAGCAGTAATGCTTGCAGGATGTGGCTCAAACAGCAGTGATAAGAAAACTACTACAGCAGCTTCAACAAAGGCAACAGAGGCAGCAACCGAGAAGAAGACTGAGGCAGCAACCGAGAAGAAGACTGAGGCTGTGACTGAAAAAGAGATAGAAAAGGTATCTTCAAAAGAGGCTTCTTCTGAGGAAGTTTCTTCTGAAAAGGCTTCTGAGGAAGCATCTAGCGAGGCAGCTTCTAAGGAAACAGAAGCAAAGGCAGATGAAAATGCAAAAGTCCGCGTTATTGATATTGACCTGACAAGTGAGCAGTATGCATTTGGCGTAGATAAAGAGCAGCCAGAGCTGTTAGAGAAGACAAATGAGTTCATCGCAAAGATCATGGAGGACGGAACATTTGATGAGATCTGTAATCATTACTTTGGCGATGGAGAGCCGGTTATGGTAAAGTCTGCAGAATATGATGAGTCTAAGGATCAGTTAGTCGTAGCAACTAATGCAGGTTTTGAGCCATTTGAGTATATGAAGGGCGAAGATTACTGTGGTATCGATATGGAGATGGCAGCACTTCTTGCTGATTATTTAGGCAAAGAGCTTGTAATTCAGAACATGGATTTTGATGCTGTATGTCTGGCTGTTGGACAGCAAAAGTGTGATATAGCAATGGCAGGACTTACTATTACTGATAGCAGAAAAGATCAGGTAACATTTACTGATTCTTACTATAATGCATCACAGAAGCTGATCGTTGCAGCAGATGATACGACGTTTGACGCATGCAAGACAAAGGAAGATGTAGAAGCTATCTTTAAGACCTTTGACAGCAAGACAAAGGTTGGTGCACAGAATGGAACAACAGCTCAGTTTTATGTTGAGGGAAGTGCAGATCTTGACTTTGCGGGATTTGATATGACACTTGTAGGATATAAGAATGCTTCCTTAGCTGTACAGGATCTTCTGAATGGAAACTTAGATTATGTCATGGTTGACGCAGCACCAGCAGCTAGCATTACGGCAGCAATTAATTCACTGTAAAGAATTAGTATAAGAATTAAATTTAGTAAAACAGGAGTAACAGGATGGGAGATTTTGGTCGTAAAATAGACCGTTTTATTGAGATTTTCGTGGAGCAGCGTGGATATGTCCGTGTGCTTGAGGGCCTTCAGAATACTGTTATGATTGCGGTAGTAGGTCTATTAGTTGGTGTTCTGATTGGAACATTGATTGCTTCGGTAAGGGTAATGCCAAAGTATAAGCTTCTTCCGCGTGTATTGAATGGCTTTTGTAGCTTTTATGTGGGGCTGTTTCGCGGAACGCCAATGGTTGTGCAGCTTCTGGTGTGCTACTATGTACTGCTTCCTCTTTTGGGAGCGCATATGACAGGTGTGCAGGTATCTATGCTTGTCTTTGGCTTAAACAGCGGAGCTTATATTTCAGAGATGATGCGTGCGGGCATTGAGTCCGTCGATCCGGGACAAATGGAGGCAGGAAGAGCAGTCGGACTTAGTTTTTCGGTCACTATGATCAAAATCGTCATCCCACAGGCTGTAAAAAATATTTTGCCGACACTTGGAAATGAGTTTATCGCACTTGTCAAGGAGACATCAGTTGTAAGCTTTGTTGGAGCTGCCGATCTTTATGTTGCATTCAACTATATCGGAACAAACAGCTACGAGTTTATGGTACCATATCTTGTAATGGCACTTATTTACATTGTGATTGTACTTTTGATCAGCCTTGGTATTAAATTAATGGAAAGGAGCCTGAAGAAGAGTGATAGACGTAATTGATTTGAAGAAAAACTTTCATGATCTTGAGGTTCTCAAGGGAATTAACTTTAAGGTAGAGAAGGGTGATATTGTTGCAGTTATTGGCCCTTCTGGTTCCGGAAAAAGTACATTCTTACGATGCCTGAATTGTATGGAAGACCCAACATCAGGAAAAATTATTTTTAATGGTGTTGATATTGCAGATATGAAGGTAGATATTAATGTTCATCGCCGTCATATGGGTATGGTATTTCAGCATTTTAATTTGTTTAACAATAAGACAGTGTTGGAAAATATTATGCTGGCACCAGAATATGTACGCTGTAAAGAAGCAAAAAAGCTAAAAACAGGAAAGAGCAAAAAGCAGATCCACGAGGAAGTAAAAAATGAGGCAATGGAGCTTTTAAAGCGCATTGGTCTTGAATCCAAGGCAGATGTGTATCCATCAACACTTTCTGGTGGTCAAAAACAGCGTGTCGCAATTGTGCGTGCACTTGCCATGAATCCGGATGTAATTTTATTTGACGAGCCAACAAGTGCGCTTGATCCAGAGATGGTAGGAGAGGTACTTGATCTTATGAAGAGCGTTGCTGCAGAAGGTATGACCATGATCGTTGTCACTCATGAGATGGGCTTTGCAAGAGAAGTTGCAAATCGTGTTATCTTTATGGATGATGGCCGTATTTTAGAGAGTGGTGATCCTAAGGAATTTTTTGCAAATCCGAAAACACAGCGTGCACGTGAATTTTTATCTAAAGTGCTGTAATATAAGGCAAAGAATCGTCACATGACATAGTGACGGTTCTTTTTTCTTGAAAAACTCTTTACTAAAAGCAAAAAACAGTATAGAATATAAACGAGAAAGTAGCGTTTAATACTAAACTCTTAAATAGAACAACACTTTAATGCGGCAACAAAAGCAGGCTGTATTAAAGTGTTGTACCAATTTAAGTAAGCTTAAGAAAGGATGGTGCCATTTTGAGACCAATATCAATGGAACGTGTGGAAAACACAAGACAAGAAATATTAAATATTATCACAAGCCGTAAGCTGACACATGAGCAGAAGCTGACTAACCTTGCAGGACAGGCAGACTCTTTGCTTGAGGTACTGGATCTTCCAGACGGACTCGAAGAGCTTCTTGAGCCGATTGAGGGAAAGCAGTGTATCTGTGATCTGTTTGAGGGTCATGCACCGGTAAGACCGAGATACATTGTCCCGGACTATGCAAAGTTTATGAGAGAAGGAAGCAAGTTCTTACAGCTTGACCCACCGAAGGATATCTACGAGGCAATCAACTCTCTTCTGATTTTCTATAAGAATGTTCCAAGTGTCACCAATTACCCGGTTTATTTAGGAAACATTGATGAGCTGCTTGAGCCATTTATGGATGATGTGGACGAGGCACAGGCAAAGAAGCTGTTTAAGCTATTCTTTACCCATATCGACCGCACTGTTCTCGATTCCTTCTCCCATGCGGACATCGGACCAAAGGCTACCAGAGCAGGACGTTTGATCTTAGAGGTAGAGCGTGAGCTTTTAGATGCAGTTCCAAATATTACGATGAAATATGATACTGATATCACACCAGATGATTTTGGTATCGAGTGTGTGAAAACAGCACTTAAGACGGCTAAGCCGAGCTTTGCAAATCATAAGATGTTTAAAAAAGAACTCGGTGAAAATTATGTCATTGCCAGCTGCTACAATGGTCTTTTATTAGGCGGCGGTTCCTATACGCTGTGCCGTCTGATTCTTGGCAATATCGCAAAGCGTGCAAAAGATAAGAAGGACTTCTTCGAAAATCAGCTTCCATATGTAATGGAGCGCATGGCACTTTATATGGATGAGCGCATTCGCTTTGAGGTGGAGGAGAGCGGCTTTTTCGAGAGCAACTTCCTTGCAAAAGAAGGCTTCATCCACAGAGATCGTTTTACCGCAATGTTTGGTATGGTCGGCATGGCAGAGTGCGTCAATATTTTGATGGAACTTGAGGGTAAAAAGGCACGTTTTGGTCACGATAAGGAGGCTGACGACCTAGGTGTTGAGATTATGGAGGCAATCAATGCATTTAATAATGCACATGTAAATCCATACTGTGAGGCAACAGGCGGTCATTTCCTTTTACATGCACAGGTCGGCATCGCACAGGATAAGAACATCACTCCTGGAACGAGAATTCCGATTGGTGAGGAGCCGAAGGAGCTGATTGATCAGTTGCGCCATTGCAGCCGCTTCCACAAGTACTTCCCATCTGGTACCGGCGATATTTTCCCAGTAGACGTGACAGTACACAAGAATCCACAGTTTGTTCTTGACATCGTAAAGGGGGCATTCCAGGCTGATCTTCGTTACCTGTCCTTCTATGAGAGCGACGGCGATGTAATTCGCGTCACCGGATACTTAGCAAAGCGTTCCGAGATTGAAAAGTATCAAAAGGGTGAGAGTGTGCTGCAAAATACAACGCAGCTTGCAACAGGTGCAACTGAAAATGGTCATGTTCAGGAAAGAAGGATTCGGTAATGATCACTGCACCGGTCAATAAAATTATTCCATTTAGCAGCGTAGATGGTCCGGGAAATCGCACGGCCGTATTTTTTCAGGGTTGTAACTGGGACTGCTGTTATTGCCATAACCCAGAGACAAGAAATATGTGCACAGGCTGTATGGCCTGTGTGCAGGTCTGTCCTGTGGGGGCACTTCAAAATGAAAACGGCAAGGTGCATTTCTTCCCAGAGCGCTGTGTAGGATGCGACACCTGCATCAAAACATGTCGTTTTGGAAGCAGTCCCCGTATCTGTAATTTGACATCAGAAGAGACCTTTGAACAGATCAAAAAGCAGATTCCATTTATCAGCGGCGTCACTGTTTCTGGAGGCGAGTGCAGTCTATATTGTGAGTTTGTCGAATCATTATTTAAGCTTTGCAAAGAAGCTGGTTTAAATACGATGATGGACAGCAACGGCAGCACACCGTTTGCTGGAAAAGACGATCTGTTAGCGGTTACAGACGGTGTTATGCTTGACATTAAGGCATTTGGCGAAGAGGATCATTTAAAAGTTACTGCGATGCCAAACAAGAACACACTTGAGAATGCAGTATTTTTAGCAAAGATGGGAAAACTTTTTGAAATTCGTACCGTCATTGTACCAGGTCTGTTTGACATTGAAAATACAATTATTAAAGCTGGAGAATTGTTAAGGCCATATCAGAGTATTCATCCAGTGCGCTACAAACTCATCTCATACCGTCCTTTTGGCGTCAGGGAAGAGTACAGGACTTATCAGAGTCCGTCAAAGGAGTATATGGAACAGCTAGAAGAGCTTGCTTATAAGAGTGGCTTTGATGATGTTGTTACCACATAAAGAAAAAATATAGTCGAAATAGACAATTGTTTTGAATGCTTATAACAGACGAAGGAGGAGGAAGAGATGGAGAGAATCAGTCATATGGACATGACGAAGCCAGCCATCGAAATGCGTGAAATTGTCAAGAAATTTGGCGATTTTACAGCGAATGACCATGTTAATCTGCTCGTTCACAAGGGTGAGGTTCATGCAATCCTTGGTGAGAATGGAGCTGGAAAGAGTACACTTATGAATGTGCTCTATGGCCTGTATCAGCCAACATCCGGACAGATTTTTGTTGGCGGAAAAGAGGAAGTGATTCACAGTCCAAGCCGCGCTATTGAACTTGGAATTGGTATGGTTCACCAGCATTTTATGCTTGTACAACCATTTTCTGTCACAGAAAACATTATCCTTGGAATGGAGCCGATGAAAGGTCTTACGGTAGATCTAAAGACAGCGCGCAAGAGGGTAGAGGAGATTTCAAAGCGTTATAATATGCAGGTAGATCCGGATGCCAAGATTGAAGATATTTCTGTTGGTATGCAGCAGCGTGTGGAGATTTTAAAGGTTCTCTATCGTGGTGCAGACATCCTGATTTTGGATGAGCCGACTGCATCGCTGACGCCGCAGGAGATTACAGAGCTTATGGAGATTATTTCCAATCTGACAGCCGACGGAAAATCCGTTATTTTGATTACTCATAAGCTAAAAGAGATTACAAGCTGTGCTGATTATTGTACGATTATCCGTCAGGGAAAATATATTGATACAGTCAAAGTCAGTGATGTTAATGAAAATGATCTTGCAGCCATGATGGTAGGCCGTAAGGTTGAGTTTAAGGTAGAAAAGAAGGATATCAAGCCGGGAGAGGTTGTTCTTGAAGTGAAGGATATTCATGGAAAGGATTACCGCGGTGTTGAGATTTTAAAGGGACTTAATCTGTCAGTTAGAAGAGGTGAGATTGTAGGTCTTGCCGGTGTCGATGGAAATGGACAGACAGAGCTTGTTGAAATTTTGACAGGATTGAAAAAGGGCGATTCAGGTGAAGTCCTCATTAACGGCAAGAATGTTTTCAACAAAAAAACAAAGGAAATCTTTGAGAGCGGCATCACAAGTATTCCAGCTGACCGCCAAAAGCATGGTCTGGTGCTGGAGTTTTCTGTTGCTGAAAATCTGATTTTGCAAAATTACATGAAGGAGCCGTACTCAAAGAAAGGTGTCTTGAAAAAGGATGCCATTATGGCTCATGCAAAGGATCTTGTAGAGAGGTTTGATATTCGTCCGGCAGGAAGTGAGTCTCGTCCGGCAGGAACGCTTTCAGGCGGAAATCAGCAAAAAGTTATTATTGCAAGAGAGATCACAAATGATAAGGATCTGTTGATTGCTGTTAACCCGACTCGTGGTCTTGACGTTGGTGCTATTGAGTTTGTACATCGCTACTTAGTCGAGCAGCGAAATAAAAATAAGGCTGTGCTTCTCGTTTCTTTTGAGCTGGATGAGATTATGAGTGTATCTGATCGTATCGAGGTTATCTTTGACGGACAGATTACAGGAAGTATGCCGGCGGCAGGTGCAGATGAGAAGACCCTTGGAATTATGATGGCAGGAGGAAAGCAGCATGAAGCATAAGAAAAGTATATTAGAAGGAAATATTATCTATACGCTGTTTGCAATCCTGATCGGATTTTTAACAGGTGCAATTATTCTGGCGATTGCAGGAATGAATCCAGGTGTTATTTACGCAAAGCTGTTTACTGGTATTTTTGCAAAACCGAAGTTTTTAGCGTGGTCAGTTGTCTATGCAACGCCTTTAATTTTTACAGGTCTTAGTGTGGCTTTCTCTTTCCGCACAGGTGTATTTAACATTGGTGCAGAGGGCCAGTTTGTAGTGGGAAGTCTTGCAGCGACTGTAATCGGAATGTTTTGTCCGCTTCCGGCAATAATTACAGTTCCGCTTTGTCTAATTGCAGCTGCAGCAGCAGGTGCTGTGTGGTCTGCATTTTGTGGTCTGTTAAAGGTAAAAAAGGGAATCAATGAGGTACTTTCCTTTATTATGATGAACTGGATTGCTTACTATCTCTCTAACTATATTGTAAATCTTCCTGGAATTAAGGCGCCGTCAAAGGAAGCAACCATTGATATTTTGGACAATGCCAAGATGCTGCTGCCGCTGTCAGTGCGTCAGATGACAGGATGTACAACAATAAATTATGGAATTATTATTGCAATTGTTGTTGCCGTGATTATATGGTATATCATCAATAAGACAACGCTTGGATATGAACTTAGAAGCGTTGGATTTAACAGTCATGCTGCTGAGTACGGCGGTATTAATTCTAGTGCATCTGTTATGAAGGCACTGGCTATCTCTGGTGCACTAGCAGGTCTTGGCGGTGCGGTACAGATTCTTGGAAATGCAATGCATATCGCACAGTTTGCCGGACAGGAAGGCTTTGGTTTCCAGGGAATTACAGTTGCGTTAATCGCAAGTTCCAACCCGATAGGCTGTATCTTTGCTGGACTTTTCTACGGTGCAATGAAGTACGGTGGTTCTAAGTTAAACCTTGTTGGTGCACCAAAGGAGGTTCTTGATATTATCATGGGTGCGATCGTTTTAATTATTGCGATCACACATGTATTCAAGGCATTTGCTCAGAAGAAGATGCAGAAGGGAGGAAAGTAAGATGAATGAATTTATAAAAGATTTCGGACTTTTAATTAACGCGATGCTGATCGCAACGCCTCCGCTTCTGTATGCGGCGCTTGGTTCTTGTATTTCAGAGCGAAGCGGTGTTGTAAATATTGGTATTGAGGGAATGATGACAGTAGGTGCATTTACAGGTGCAGCACTTTGCTATTTTATTCCAGGTTCACCATGGCTAGCTTTTGTACTTGCTGGAGTAGCTGGTGCGCTTGTTGCAGTGATTCATGCATTTGCCTGCATCACCTGCAACGCAGATCAGACAATTTCTGGTACTGCCATTAACTTTTTGGCACCTGGTATTGCAATTTTTATCTGTCGTGTATTATTCGCAGACAGTACTGATACACCGGCAATTACTGATGACGCAAGCCGTCTTCCGAAGCTTCTTGACGGTGTATTTCCGTCAGGTTCCTTCTGGAATAATGTATTAAATATCCATGTGGCAGGCTACATTTGTTTTATCTGTGTGGCGATTGTCTGGTTCTTGTTCTACAAGACAAAGTTTGGTCTTCGCCTTCGCGCAGTAGGTGAGCATCCACAGGCTTGTGATACACTTGGAATCAACGTAACAAAGACACGCTATATTGCCGTTATCTTATCGGGCTTTTTCTCAGGTCTTGGCGGTGCCTATATAACTATGGCAACTACAAACCAGTTTAAGCCAGCCGTTATCGTAGGTCAGGGCTTTATGGCAATTTCTGCTGTTATTTTTGGTAAATTTACACCTCACGGCGCCATGCTTGCATGTATGCTGTTTGGTCTTTGCAGCGGTGTAAAGGTTCTGGCAGGAACAAGCAATATTATTTCCCCGAACTTAATTTCCATGATTCCGTATATTGTAACAATTCTGGCACTTGTATTGTTTGTCGGAAAGGCAAGAGTTCCGGCTGCAAACGGAAAGCCATATATCAAATCTAAGTAATAGGAATATGTATATGAATATTGATGCAGAAGTTCTAATTAAGGAAGCAATTGAGGCTAGAAAAATGGCCTATACGCCGTATTCTCATTTTAAGGTAGGCGCTGCGCTTCTTACAGCTGATGGAAAAATTTATCGTGGCTGCAATATTGAAAATGCAGGCTATACGCCGAGCAATTGTGCGGAGCGTACTGCATTCTTTAAAGCTGTCAGCGAGGGAGAACGCTCTTTTGCGGCAATAGCAATTGTAGCAGGTCCAGAAAATGGCGATCTTGTGCTGACTGCACCATGTGGTGTATGCCGTCAGGTTATGATGGAATTTTGTGATTATGAGACCTTCCCAATAATTCTGGGAACCTCACCGAAAGATTATAAAATCATGACCTTAAAAGAAATTCTTCCGCTTGGTTTTGGACCGAAGAATTTAAACATTGAGCTTTAACAAATGAAAAAATTGAAAAATGCTGACCTAGGGGAAAGACTTTAGGTTGGCATTTTTTATTGGTTTTTATAACTTATTCAATGAAATTGGTAAAATTGAATTGAATTGTTTGAAATTTTGTGCTATGATAGGTGCAGAAATCACATAGAAAAAGCTGCACGGCAGCGAAAGAGAGGTAACAAATGGCAGAAGAAAAGATGCAGGCAGCAAAGGTTCTGCTTAAAAATCCATACAGACAGGTAATACTTCAGGATTATAATAAGACATTAGAAAGTCATAAATTCCGTAAAAAGGCAGAAGAAATTGAAAATGAGCTTTCATGGTTTACAGGAAAAAGCAGCCAGTACAGAGTAGAGGATCGTCAGGGCTTCTTTAAACATTTTCAGGAGCATTATGCAGGCAAAAAGCATGCACCATTAGCACCTATGTATCGCCCGCTTAGCTCCTACAAGTTTGGCGAGGAACCGCAGATTGTTTATTTCATGATGCTTTTTGTAAAGAAGGATGAGGATTTAAAGCAGTTCCAGAATGATCATCCGAATCGTCAGGAGGTGCTTTCTAGTGATGTGCTTCGTATTCGCTATCTGAAGCTTCGCAATGAATATCGTTTGCTTGGAGCTTTGCTTGACAGCTTAGATAAGGGTGTTGGTGCAATTGAGGTAACTATTGCAGAGCATTTTGTAACTGATTATACTCAGAACATGGATAAGTTAAGCATATCCCAGTTAAACAGCCGTTTCTTCCGCTCATTACGTGCACAAAAGACTGATCAGAGTTTTGCTCTGTTAGAGCTTTTAAAGGAGAAGGATGCACCGGATACAGATTACATGGAGCTGCTTGCAACATATAATGCAAGAGACTTTGAAAAGTTAGTTGAGCTCGCAGATAAGTTCCCAAAGGAAAACAGAAACTATCAGCCAGTTATGGTACTTCGCACAGAGGCACAGGCTCGTCTTGGAAATATCCAGGGATTTATTGACAGCTTTAAGGCAGTTGATGATGAGGTAGTTGATACAGTTCATTTCCTGTTCTTATTACAGGAGCTGATCACACATGCAGATTATAAGGAACTGGATAATGATGAATTTGATCTTTCTATTCAGGAGCTGTTAAAGAGCAAATTTAAGCAGGTAGAATCCTCTACATTTGCAGGTCCGGTTAGCAGAAACTTTGTAAACTTCCTGCTTGAAGGTCTTCCGATTGCAGAGGAGCTTGCAGCAATTAAGAAGGAAAAGGGTGAGGATGCAATTCCACAGGATCGCTTAGATCGTCTGTATCAGCTGCAGATGGCGCTCGATCTTTATCCAAATGAGGATGTGAGCAGCTTAATTGATATTGAAACTATTGAGGAAAATGGATCTGCAAAGAGCAGAGAGAAGATTGGCCGTCTGGCACTGAGTCTGCTTCTTGAGAAGAGCCAGGATAAGAGCTTTGATAATATTTATCTTGCATTCCAGGCACTGGCACGCATGGGACTTCAGAAGGCATTTGTAAGCAATGTTGAGAACAATTTGCCAGCACTTGTTCAGTTTGGAAGAAGCGGACAAAGAAGAGCATTTGATCTTATTAAGGCCGCTTATATCGCAAAGAAAGGTGCAGGTCTTGATACAGCAGAGCTTGAGAAGATTCTGACAGAAAATAATATTAGTCTTGAGACTGAAGAGAAATAAATCCGCAGCTATGCTGCCGGAATGCAAAAAGGGGCAGCTGCTTTTTGAGCAGCCGCTCTTTTTGTTACCATGATCTATGGATAAACGCCTTTTGATTCGTTCCCGGGCACGGCAAAAGACGATATGAAGACAGTATGTACAGAATATCTTGTTTTATTCTGTTTGACACGAGATTTTTCACCGGCATTTGTGCCTGAAATAAAAGGCACAGGAAGATATGAGGATTTAAGAATGGAAGAACGATATTTGCAGCTTTTGGCAAGAGAATACCCAAACCGTCAGGCAGCGTTGTGCGAAATCGCAAATTTGACAGCAATGAGCAGCCTGCCAAAAGGAACAGAATATTTTTTTAGTGATCTACATGGGGAGCATAAGGGCTTTTCAGAGTTGATGAACGGTGCATCAGGAGTAATTCGTGAGAAGATTCGTATTCAATTTCAGGATGTACTGACTAATCCACAGCAAAATCAGCTTGCTAATTTGATTTATGATCCAGTTAAGGTACTTAGTTTAATGCATGAATATGGCAGGGACACAAATGAATGGCTGAAGAATACTATTTTTTATCTGACGCAGCTGTGCCGCAGTGTCAGTGCTAAATATTCACGTGTGCATGTGAGAAGCAAAATTCCGCATGAGTATGATTACCTTATGGAAGAACTTTTATATCCAGGTCAGGACGAGGGCCGTTTAGAATATGGAAGCAGCATTATTGAGGCAGTTGTGTCAAGTGGGCTTGCAGATACGTTTATTCCCCAGTTTTGCAAGTTGATCCGCAGCCTGACAATGGATTGGATTCATGTAATTGGTGATATTTTTGACAGAGGACCACGCCCAGACAGGATCATGGAGGAGTTAATTGAATATGGCGATGTTGATATTCAGTGGGGAAATCATGATATTTCATGGATGGGTGCTGCATGCGGAAATCGCGTATTAATTGCAAATGTTGTGCGCATGGGAATTAGCTATAACAATTTTGACTGCCTTGAAGATGGTTATGGAATTAATTTGCGTCCTTTATCAGATTTTGCATCAGAGGTTTACCGTGATGATTTATGCGAGCGCTTTTTGCCAAAGGTATTAGATGAAAATGTCTATGATAAGGTGGCAAAGAGTCTGTCAGCTAAGATGCATAAAGCGATGGCTATTATACAGCTAAAACTTATTGGCCAGATGGTGCACCGTCATCCAGAATATCATATGGAAGATAGAAATTTGCTTGAACATATTGATTACGAGAAGGGATTATATAAGTATAATGGAATTACGTGTCCGCTAACTGATACGAATTTTCCAACGGTTGATCCTAAAAATCCGCTTGAGCTTACACAAAAGGAATCGCAGCTTATGGATGTGTTAGCTGCATCATTTGCACACAGCGAAGCTTTGCAGCGTCATGTGCGTTTTCTTTACAGCAGCGGAAGCATGTATTTATGTATGAATGGCAATTTGTTGTTTCATGGCTGTATTCCGATGAATGAAGATGGAAGCTTTGAAAAAGTAGAGGTCGATGGCGTCAGATATGCTGGCAGAGCATTGTTAGATCGCCTTGAGCGCTCAGCGAGAGAAGCCTATTTTCTTCCTAAGGATCACCCAGATAAGCAAAAGAATGTTGACAAGATGTGGCTTTTGTGGTGCAGTGCACAGTCACCTTTATTTGGTAAGAGCCGAATGTCTGCATTTGAACGATATTTTACAAAAGAGAAAGCACTGCATGAGGAGGTATATAATAGCTATTACCGTCTGAGTGCAGATTCACATGTGTGTGAGCAGATTTTAAATGAATTTGGTGTAGATCCTGTACATGGTCATATCATAAATGGTCACGTTCCTGTTCGTCAAAAAGATGGTGAAAATCCGGTTAAGGCAGATGGAAAGTTATATGTAATTGATGGAGGATTGTCAAAAGCTTATCAGGCCAAAACTGGTATTGCAGGCTACACGCTGATTTTTAATTCACATTATCTTGCACTGGCACAGCATCATGATTATATTTCACATCCATTGTCTAAGCCAGAATCAGATGATATGCCAACTCTTCAGATTACACAGAAAATGGACAAAAGAATACTTGTATCAGATACGGATGCAGGCAAGAAGCTTTCTCAAAGAATTGAAGAACTGCGCCTTCTTGTAAAGGCATATGAAAATGGCAGTTTTGTAGAGCGGGCTATCGCTGCATATCCAAAAACGATTCAGAGTCTTCATATGGAAACTATGGAAATTGTACGATAACGTCAAAACAAACACGAATATTCATAGAGATATTGACGAAAAACATAAAAAGGTGTATGATATATCTGTCTATTCGTAATTTCAGAAAAGGTTTTGTAGGAACCGGAAAGGTAAGGAAAGTTATGAAGTACAAGATTATGGAATACGATGATGTGCTGAAGCTTTATGAGGCTGACCTAGATCTGCGCGTCAATGATTATCATAAAAAAAGGGAGGAACTTATTGGCGCAAATGGATCAATTGTGGATTTTGCCAATGGACATGAATACTTTGGTATACACAGAACATCGGAAGGGTGGGTTTACCGTGAGTGGGCACCGGGCGCTTCTAAGATGTATCTGGCAGGTGAGTTCAATGGCTGGAATCACAGAAAACATCCAATGGAGCGTTTAGAAAACGGCGTTTTCGAGATAAAGCTTTCTAAGGATACGCTGTGGAATGGATGTAAGGTCTTAGCAATTGTAGAGCATGATGGTCAGGAGCTTGAGAGAATCCCACTGTATGCACGCAGAGTTGTTCAGGATCCTACAACCTATCTTTGGAGTGCAGAGGTTTATGATCCAGAGACACCATTTGCATGGACGGATCAGGATTTCCACAGTGAACTTCCGCCGTATATTTATGAGTGTCATGTTGGTATGGCTCAGGAGGAGAGAAAAGTTGGTTCTTATCTTGAATTTGCAGATAAGATACTTCCGCGCATACAAAATCTTGGATATAATACTATTCAGATTATGGCTATTATGGAGCATCCTTACTACGGTTCCTTTGGTTATCAGATCGGCAGCTTTTTCGCACCAGCTTCTCGAAGCGGTATGCCAGAAGATCTGAAATATCTTGTAAATAAGGCACATAGTATGGGTATTCGTGTGCTGCTTGATGTTGTACATTCTCATGCGGCAAAGAATACACGTGAGGGAATCAACGAGTTCGATGGAACAGATTACCAGTTCTTCCACAGTGGCGCAAGAGGCTATCATCAGGCTTGGGATACCAGATTGTTTAATTATGGAAAGAATGAAGTTATTCATTTCCTGCTTTCAAATTTAAAGTACTGGATGAAGGAATTCCATTTTGATGGTTTCCGTTTTGATGGTGTTACAAGTATGCTTTATCTTGATCATGGTCTTGGAACAAGCTTTGACAATTATGACAAGTATTTTTCCATGAACACAGATATTGAAGCAATTACTTATCTTACATTGGCAAATGAGCTTATTCATGAGGTAAATCCGAATGCAATGAGTATCGCAGAGGATATGTCAGGTATGCCAGGCATGTGTATTCCAATTGAAGAGGGCGGTATTGGTTTTGATTATCGTCTTGCAATGGGTATTCCAGATATGTGGATCAAGTTCTTAAAGGAATACAAGGATGAAGATTGGGATATGTGGAAGCTTTGGCATGAGCTTACCAGCCACAGACCACATGAGAAGGTAATTGCTTATGCAGAGTCTCATGACCAGGCACTTGTTGGTGATAAGACAATTATGTTCCGTTTATGTGATAAGGAAATGTATTGGTCTATGGAGAAGAATACCCAGAACTACATCATTGACAGAGGTGTGGCACTGCACAAAATGATTCGCTTTATTACGATGACACTTGGCGGCGAGGGCTATTTAAACTTCATGGGCAATGAATTTGGTCATCCAGAGTGGATTGATTTCCCGAGAGAGGGCAATGGCTGGAGTTATCATTATTGCAGACGTCAGTGGAGCTTAGTTGACAATCCAAACTTAAAGTACTGCTGGCTTAATGATTTTGATAAGGCAATGATTTCCTTCACAAAAGAGCATCATATCTTAGAAGATGAGAACCCATACAATATGTGGGTACATCAGCAGGATGATATGATGATTTATGAGAAGGGAAATGTTGTATTTGCATTTAACTTCCATCCAAATCGTTCTTTTGAGGGTTATTTTGTTCCAGTATCTAAGGCTGGAAAGTATCATGCTGTATTGACATCAGATGAGAGCAGATTCGGTGGTCAGGATCGTATTGCGAAGGACGTTGTCTACAATACGGTTGAACTTCCAGATGGAAGAACAGGCTTCTTTGCTTATCTGCCAAGCCGTACAGCAGCAGCATTTTGCAGAATCGAGGATGCAGTATCAAAAAAAGAGACTGCCGCAGCTAAGGATGGGGCAGAAAAACCAAAGAGAGGCCGTCCGAGAAAGGCAAAGACAGAAGAACTCACAGAGGCAGCAAAGACAACAGAAAAGCCAACTAGATCAAGAAGAGTAAAAAAGGAAGCTGCAGAAGAAGTACCGGCAGAGAAGCCAAAGAGAGGTCGCCCAAGAAAGGTTAAGGAACAAGAACCAGAAGTGACGCCAAAGAAAGAGGCAGCAGAGGTACCAGCAGAAAAACCAAAGAGAGGCCGTCCGAGAAAAAAGCCAGTTGAGGCAGCGGCACCTGAAAAATAATTATTATATAATGATATGAAAAAGAGGAACTGTTTTGCAGTTCCTCTTTTTGATGACAGAATTATCGTTCTGCTTCCATCCAACCATTAAATTTCATGATCTTAGATTTTTGCAGTCGTTCATCCTGACTGTCACAGCAGCGGTATTCTCGTGGTGACATGCCGATCATACGGCTGAAATAACGGTTAAAACTGGAAATTGAGTGAAAACCAACATCTTCCGATATATTTAATATAGAGTTTTCAGTTGAGCGAAGCAGATAGCACGCTTTATTGATACGTACTGTATTTAAATATTCGAGTGGGCTGCGTCCCATTGCCAGATTAAAAATTCGGCGAAAATGCGTTGGACTTAATCCACATAGCTCTGCTAAATAATCCATTGAAAAGGTTGTCATATAATTTTGCTTGATATACTCAAGTGCCGGGACGATTGAGAGCGTAGAGGCACTGTCTAACGTTTCTGGTGCAGTTTCCTGCTTAGGAAGAAAATTAACGGCGTCAATCAGTAGTGAAAGAAAATCAGAACGAACCTTTAAGTGATGATTAGAAGGCTTTTCCTGCATTGAATAGCATATTTGGTTAAAATAAAATGAAACAGAAGGGCTTTGACCTGCAGGAATTAAAAAGGCAGAATTTATTTTTCGAAGCAATTCTGATGTTTGCTTAGCATATCCGCCAGTCAATGGGTCAAGAAGCTCCTGCGGATCGACAAATAGGTATGTCCAGAGACTTTGTGTACCAGGTGCACTATATGTTGTGTGAGGAATGTTTCGTGCAATTATGGTAATATCGCCAGCCGAAAAATGGCGGCTTTCTTTTTGGATAATTAGTGTACCTTCTCCTTCGTGACAAAGACCAATTTCAAGACAGTTATGAAAGTGAAGATTGGCACTTGGAACATCAGAAATCCACCACTGGTTTCCTGTCAGCAGCAGAATAGGAAATTCAACACGAAGCGGGTAATTACGAAATTCAGTAATAATATTTTTTTGTTTAGCCATAGTATACTCCATTAATGATAATGATTTTGTATAAAATCATCTGTTAGTGTTACTTCTATTCTAAAGTAACATGTCATCTTTGTCAAATTAAAAAGCAGAGGGCGGCTATGAATACACAAAATATATGAAAAGGGTTGAAATTGCATAGTATATGGAAAGGCTTGATTAGAAAAAATGATAGAGTGTGCTACAATGAAGACAATCAAGGGCAACATATTGCACTATAAAAAAGAGAAAGGAGGAGACAAACTATGGCAAAAGCTACAATTAGCAAGGGCGTAAAGACAAAAACGACCTGGGCAAATGCTTTGAAACGGGACTGGCAGTTATATCTGCTTTTGATGATTCCGGTTGCTTTAGTTGTGATCTTCAATTATGCATCATATGGCGGCATTCGTATGGTATTTATGGACTATAAACCTGCAAAGGGTTATGCCGACAGTAAATGGGTAGGTTGGGCAACGTTCCAGAAGGTGTTTAAGGATAAGGATTTTATCCGTGCGTTAAAGAGTTCTATCGTATTTAACCTCTTGGATCTGGCAGTTGGTTTTCCAATGCCAATCATTCTGGCATTGATTTTAAATGAACTTCGCTTTCCGCGTTTTAAGAAGGTTACGCAGACAATTCTTTATCTGCCTCATTTCCTTTCTTGGGTTATCGTCGGAAGCGTTGCTTATCAGATGTTCCGTCCAACCACTGGTATGGTAAACGTATTCTTAATGAATGCAGGTATTATCCAGAATGGTATTCCATTTTTGACCGAGAAATGGCACTGGGCAGTAACCTACCTGTTAATCGGTGTATGGCAGGGAATGGGCTGGGGTACCATTATTTATCTGGCAGCAATCACTGGTATCAGCGGTGAGCTTTACGAGGCAGCCATGATTGATGGTGCAAACCGTTGGCAGCGTATGTGGAACATTACACTTCCTGGCATTAGAGGAACTGTTGTCACTCTGCTTATCATGAATCTTGGTAAAGTTATGGGAAGTAACTACGAGCGTCTGGATCAGTTTGGAAATACGCAGGTTAAGGATTTCTCTTATCAGCTTGCTATCTATATTTATGATAAAGGTCTTGCAAGTGCAAAGTTTAGTATGGCAACTGCAGTTGGTCTGTTCCAGTCTCTGGTAGGACTTGTACTTGTTTTGTTATCTGACCGCATTGCAAAGATGCTTGGTGAGGAAGGATTATTATAAGGAGGGTGAATTGTCATGGCAAAGAAAAATAAAGAAAATGACATTGTTACCGATGGTAGCAGAGCCATAACTAAATTTCATGTCAGCGACGTCGTGATGGTGGTCATCCTTGTGATCCTGTGTGCGACTTGTGTAGTTCCATTTATTCACTTGCTGGCAAAGTCTGTTTCAAGTAATACAGCAGTTCTGGCAAAAAGAGTCAGCTTTTGGCCGATTGGCTTTAATCTGGATGCATATACATCCATTTTTGAGGATGGTTCGATGGTTAGTTCCTTCCTGTACAGTGTAATAGTTACATTAGTGTTTACCTTAATGGGTATGATTGCTTGTACATGTGCAGCTTATCCACTGTCAAGAAAGAGATTAAAGGGAAGAACATTCTTTACCTTTATCCTGATGTTTCCTATGTATTTTAGTGCAGGTTTGATTCCTACATATCTGCTGTATTCTGATTTACATATGCTTGATACTGTGTGGGTATTGATCTTACCATTAATTTATGCGCCATACAACATGTTAATTATGAAAACCTACTTCCAGTCCAATATTCCGGACAGCTTGGAGGAGGCAGCATTTCTTGACGGTGCAACAAACTTCCAGATCATCTGGAAAATTGTACTTCCGCTGTCAAAGCCAATTTTGGCAACTTTGTCACTGTTCTATGCAGTAGGACGTTGGAACGCTTATGCAGATAATAAATACTATATCCGTTCTGAGGGTTTAAAGATGGTTCAGTATAAGCTGTCACAGCTTGTATCTTCTGCATCAGAGGCACAGACAGCACAGCTTTCTGGTGAGGTTGTTGTTACAAGTACACCAGAAGTACTTCAGGCAGCATGTATTATGTTTGTAACTATCCCGATCATTTGTGTATATCCGTTCTTACAGAAATATTTTGTAAAGGGTGTTATGATCGGAGCTGTAAAGGGCTGATTGGGATTCAAAAAGATTTTATTACAAATCGTTACGTGAATTATAGAAATGACATCAAAGGAATTTGACAACAAGGGGAAATAAGATACGATATAACGTCGTTGTCTGCTGAAGGCGGCGGCAAAATATATAACGATCTTTATATAAGGAGGAATTTTACTATGAAAAAGAATCTTCGCAAGGTATTCGCCGTATCAATGGCAGGTGCTATGGTAGCAGGATGCATTCCGGCTATGGCAGACGAGGCAGCTTCTACCACAAATTGGGAGCCATTTGCAGAAACCGTGACTCTGAGAGTTCCAGTTTATGACAGAGGTGCAGAAGGTGTTCCGGATGTTTCCAACAACTATTGGACCGGCTGGATTCAGGAGAATTTTGGAGATCAGTACAACATTAAGGTTGAGTACGTTCCGATTACAAGAAGTGATGTTATGACATCATACGCACTGCTTGCAGCAGATCAGAACCTGCCGACAATCCTGATGGAGTATGATTATCCGAAGGTAGCTCAGTGGGCAGATGATGGTTATCTTGCAACATTTAGCATGGATGATTTTAAGGAGGTAGCTCCTACATATTATGCATCCATGGAAGAGGGCGGACGTCTGATGTACAGCACACTTGGCGGTGAGACATACTTTGCACTTGCTGAGAGACCATATTATGATACCGTTTATTCATTCCAGACATTTGTTCGTATGGACTGGTTAGAGCAGGTAGGATATGATCATGTACCGACTAAGCGTTCAGAGTATCTTGATGCTATGAACAAGATCATGGAGGCAGGTCTTTGTGAGCATCCAGGCGGCGGTGCAATGCTGACTGGTGTTGGATCTGACCAGAATCAGGCATACAGAACTTATCCTTGCAACGAGGAAGAGTGGGCTATGTACGGCGATTACAACATTCCAGCACTTGGATGGGAGCCAAACTACAACTTGTTAAAGAGAGCAAATGAGGATTACAATTCTGGTATTACTGATCCAGAGTATTACATCATCGACTCTGAGACAGCAAAGGCAAACTTCGTAAATGGCAAGAGCTACAGCTACAGTGGCTATGTAAGTGCAAGCACAGATTTCCTGAATGCATTCTATGATCAGAATCCAGATGGAAAGTTAGCAATCACTCCAATCAGCAGTGAAGTAGATGAGTCTGGTGAGGACGGAATCGTAACAGTTCCGGCATGGAGAGCAGAGAACCCATTTGGTATGATCGTTGGATTCTCCAACACTGCAACTGAGGATGAGTTAAAGGCTGCATGGATGTACATGGAGTGGTTAAGCCAGCCAGAAAACCTGTACACCTTCCAGTGGGGTATCGAGGGCGAGAACTACAACTTAGACGAAGAAGGCAACCCAGTTACCGTTAGTGATTATAATGGTGATTACAAGCAGGGCTTCAACAACAGCAAGGACTACTGGTGTATCGTAAAGGAAAAGAGAACATTTGATACTGTTGAAGAGAACATCAAGGCTGATACTCCGCAGGATCTGCCGCAGAACTTCACAGATGATATCATTAAGTACTACTATGATCGTCTTGCAATCGCTGATCAGTATGGTTTAAGTGACTGCCAGTTCTCAGTAGTAATCGCTGCACAGTCCGAGTATCAGAATACCTTAGGTGAGCTGTACAAGGAGTTTAGAGATGCGCTGACCATGTGTAAGCCAGAAGAATTTGATGCAATGTATGAGGATTATGCACAGCAGTATGCAGATCAGGGATATCAGGAAGTTGTTGATGAGAGACTTGAAGCATTCCAGGCAGGAAACAGCACAAGACTTCCAGAGAACCAGAAGGCAGCTGACGCTGAATAATTCTGAAAAGTTATTCAAAAATGAATTAAAAGTGAAATAAAAAAGAATCACCCGCTACTGATTTTATGATCGGCAGCGGGTGATTTTTTATTGTGAAATAATCGGCACAAACTTCGCGCGGTTGCGAAGTGGATGATTCAGACTGATTGCACCAGGACGCGGACAAGCTTTTCTGTGATACCTGTTTCATTGGCATATGGCCAAGAAGTGGTATGTATCATAACGCTTGTTCCCCCTTAAATCAGAATTGAAATTCATATTTTGAAAATGCAGTACAAAGACGAATGCCAGACTCTGCATCTTCCTTTGAGATAACGCTGCTGCTGCAGTGAGCGTAACGAGTGACAACAGAAATACCGCCGGAACGGACACCAAAGTTTGAAAGATTCATACTAGAAGCATCGCAGCCGCCTTTATCAATAACCTCATACTGGAATGGAATATCTTTGTGACGGCAGCACTGCTCCATGACAGCAATGACGTCCTCATCACACAGAACAGATGGATCAGCCACTTTAATGCCAATACCTTCGCCGATTGCATTGCTTCCAGTCAGATCACAAGGATAATCATGTGCCGGGGTAACGTCAACAGCGATGCCAATATCTGGTTTAATAAAGGCAGCAGTTGTCTTAGAGCCGCGGCAGCCAACCTCCTCCTGAACGGTAAATACATAATAAATGTCGTTAGGATAAGTTCCGTCATTTTCACGAAGTGCTTCAATTAACTGAAAGCAGCCAACTCTGTCATCAAATGTCTTTGAGCAGACAAGATCATTTGCAAGAGGAAGATATTCGCCGCAATATCCGCATACAGAACCAACATGGACGTATTTAAGCGCATCCTCCTTGGATTTGGCACCGATATCAATAAATAGTGCATTAGGATCATTGTGTGCATCCTCAATATTTTTCATACTGCTAACAACACCATAGATTCCATTTCTAAAAACGACTCTCGTGTTGTAGGCAGAAGCAGTCCAGTTCCAACCGACATTGCATACTAAAAGACGTCCATCCTCCTCAATTTTCTTTACCATGAAGCCTATTTCATCCATGTGAGCGGCAAACATGATTTTTTTTGGGTGTGGTCCGCCTTTGCCCTTTTTAACGGCAATCAGACTGCCGAGCGGATCAACAATCAGCTCATCTGCGTATGGACGCACTTCCTGTTCAATCAATTCGCGTACCTTTTTTTCGTATCCAGCGATGCCCTGAGTTTGGGTTAAGCGGATTAGAAGTTCTTCATTTCGCATCGCAAATACCTCCCTATTTTTGACTGCATAATTAATGATACAAATATTTGTGCAAGCCTATGAAGATTTTATCACCTTAAAAAATGGAATGCAATACGTGATTACCGAGTTTGATTTTTTTTATAAATTAGTGCAAGCCCCTTAAGCATTAAGTCAGGATCGTAGGAAATAGTTTCCTCACAGTATGGAAGGATTGCCGGTGCGATCCCGCCTGTAGCTACTACAATAGCGTTCTCGCCAAGTTCTTTTTTGATGCGGCGAATCATGCCGTCAATCATTGCGGCATTGCCAAAGAGAGAACCGCTTTTCATGCAGTCAATTGTATTGCTTCCTATCACGTGCTTTGGCGCCTCTAAACTGATAAAAGGAAGCTGAGATGTCTGTGAGGAGAGTGAGTTTAATGCGACAGCGGCACCAGGGGCAATAGCACCGCCTATATACTGGCGCTTATCATTTATAACGGAAAAAGTCGTTGCAGTACCCATATCAATAATAATAGAAGGAACTGTATAAGCAGCTATAGCGGCAACGGCTGTCACCACAAGATCGCTGCCAAGCTGGGTTGGATTATCAATACGAATAGAAAGACCTGTTTTTACGCCAGGTCCGACAATCAGAGGTTCTTTAGGAATTAATTTTGTCAGCGCGGTCTTTATAATATTCGATAAAGGAGGAACAACAGATGAGATAATGCTGCCATCTACCTGTGCGTGTGAAATAGAGTGAAGTTCAAAAATTAGCTTAAAATCAATGGCATATTCAAGCTCTGTCTTATCGGTACGTGTAGAGAGGCGTTCTGTAAATAGAACGTGATCAGCTTCAATTCCTCCGACTACAATATTTGTATTTCCAATATCAACTGCAATAATCATAACAATCTGCCTTTCTGTGAGAACAACATTATGCAGAAAGAATATCATGATAAAACAGGAAAAACAAGTATCATTTTGGGTATAATAAAAGAAAAAAGGAGCTGCTTACATGAAAAATATTAAAAGAAAAACAAAGCCTGATTGGAATAAGCTGACAGCAGAAGATCTGCAAAAGCTTGAAATTGCAGAGGAGATAGGTGTGATTGACAAAATCTATGCAGGCGGATATGGAAATCTTACATCAAAAGAATCAGGGAAAATCGGAGGGATTCTTGCTGCCAGAAACAAAGCAAAGAAGAAGTAAAGAAACAGGTTGAAAGAAAGTGCGGAATCCATTATACTAAAAGTATAGAGATTATTATGAAGAAATGGAGGATTCAAAATGGATCACGCAAAGCTGTTAAATAAAGTAGACCACACACTGTTGGCACAGGGAGCAACATGGGAGGAAATTCGTCAGATTTGTGACGATGCTATCCGTTTTAAGACAGCATCAGTATGTATTCCGCCGTCATACGTAAAGCAGGCAAAGGGTTATGTAGGCGATAGAATGAAGATTTGTACTGTAATCGGTTTCCCAAATGGTTATAACACTACGGCTGTAAAGGAGTTCGAGACAAGAGATGCAATCGCAAATGGTGCAGATGAGATTGATATGGTAATCAATATTGGATGGGTAAAGGACGGCAGATATGATCTTGTTGAAGAGGAAATCCGCTGCATTAAGGCTGCATGCGGTGACAAGATTTTAAAGGTTATCATCGAGACTTGTCTTTTGACAGATACAGAGAAGATTCGCATGTGCGAAGTGGTAACTGCGGCAAAGGCAGATTTTATTAAGACCTCTACTGGATTCTCCAAGGCAGGTGCAACATTTGATGATATCGCACTTTTTGCTTCACATGTAGGTGAGAATGTGCAGATTAAGGCAGCCGGCGGAATTTCATCCTTTGCAGATGCAGATGAGTTTGTAAAGCTAGGCGCTGACAGACTTGGAACAAGCCGTCTTGTAAAGATTGAAAAACAGCAGTAAATAAGATTGACAAAGACTACTGTAAGGACGTATACTAGCAATGTTGAAAAAATGGATTATGGTGCGTTTATGCGCATCATGCAGAGGAGGAGAGGTTATGAAAAACAACAGCATTAAAACCGTTGTTGCCGTTGGAATCGGCGCAGCATTGTTTTTTGTACTGGGACGTTTTGTGGCAATTCCAAGCCCGGTTCCAAATACAAATATCAGCTTGCAGTATGCAGTACTTGCATTGTTAGCAGCAATGTATGGACCAGTAGCAGGCGGTCTGATCGGATTTATCGGACATGCACTGATCGATTTATCATGGGGCGGAAGTCCATGGTGGAGCTGGGTAATCACATCCGCATTTGTCGGCGTTGTGATTGGTATGTTTGCAAAGAAGCTCAATGTACAGGAAGGTGTATTTGATAAGACAAAGACAGCTATCTTCGCAATCGCTAATGTGGTAGCACATGTGATTGGCTGGGTAGTCGTAGCGCCAGTACTGGATATTTTAATTTACGCAGAGCCTGTAAAAAAGGTATTTGCGCAGGGCGTATTTGCTGCAATCTCCAATAGTATCACAGGAGTGATTGTTGGCGGACTGTTAATTGTGGCATATACAAAGACCATTGCAAAGAAAGGTTCTCTCGATAGAGAATAAAACTTTGACAAAGCCTTCTCATTTAGCTGAAAAATTTTCGGCTTGTGAAAAGGCTTTGATTTTTATTGTTTTTAAGAGGTATTTACATGACGAAGAAAAAGTCATCTGTTATTTCATTTGAAGGTTTTTCATTCCAATATCGGGCGCAGAAAAAGCCAACATTGACAGGGATCAATCTGAATATTTATCCGGGAGAAAAGGTACTGATCGCAGGACCTTCCGGCAGCGGAAAGAGTACGCTGGCAGGCTGCATCAATGGGTTAAATCCATTTTCTAATCCTGGTGAAAGTACAGGTAAGCTGATTGTAGATGGTGTAGATGCGATGCACAGCAGCATTTTTGAACTGTCAGCTCATGTGGGAACAGTGTTACAGGATCCAGATGGACAATTTATCGGTCTGACGGTAGGTGAGGATATTGCGTTTGCATTGGAAAATGGTTGTACACCTCAGGATAAAATGCATGAAATTACAAAGCATGCGGCAGAGTTAGTTGGAATTGAGAATCATTTAGATTATGCACCGCATGAGTTATCAGGCGGACAAAAGCAGCGCGTCAGCCTTGCTGGTGTTATGGTTGATGAGGTAAAGATTCTTCTCTTTGATGAGCCACTTGCTAATCTTGACCCGGCAGCAGGAAAGCAGGCAATTGAACTGATTGATGAGATTCAGAAAAAGACGGACACCACTGTTTTAATCATTGAACATCGACTAGAGGATGTACTTTGGAGAAATGTGGATCGTATCGTGCTTGTTAATGAGGGTACAATTCTTGCCGATATGACGCCAGATGAGTTGCTTTCAACAAATCTGCTCAGGGATAATGGTATTCGCGAGCCACTCTATATAACTGCCATGCGTTATGCAGGAATTGATATTACAAAAGAAAAAAAGCCATCTCATGTGGACTTTGTTGATTTAGATGAGCATGATAAAGAAAAACTAAGAAACTGGTTTTTTGCACAGCCATTATCATATAAGGAACCAGAAAAAGAGACACTTTTGGAAGTGAAAAATTTAAGCTTTGGCTATAATAGGGGGCAGCAGACGCTGAAAAATGTCAGTCTGTCAGTAAAAAAAGGCGAGATGGTCAGCATTGTGGGGCGAAACGGTGCCGGAAAATCAACCTTTTCAAAACTAGTGTGCGGTTTTGAGGATCCTAATCAGGGAGAAATATTTTTTGAAGGACAAGATCTTTTGAAGGAAAATATCAGAAGCCGTGCCAAAAAGATTGGATATGTCATGCAAAATCCTAATCAGATGATTTCTAAAACAATGATTTACGATGAAGTAGCGCTTGCGCTTCAAAAGTCTGGAAAATCTGAGGAGGAAATTCGCAGGAAGGTCGAAGATACTTTAAAAGTTTGTGGTCTGTATCCGTTTCGTAACTGGCCAATTTCGGCACTTAGTTTTGGACAGAAAAAGCGTGTGACCATCGCAAGTGTTCTAGTGCAGGATCCTAAGTTAATTATTCTAGATGAGCCAACGGCAGGACAGGATTTTAAACATTACACGGAAATTATGGAATTTTTGCGTGGATTAAATGAGAAAGGCGTTACTGTTATTATGATTACACATGATATGCATCTGATGTTAGAGTACACACCAAGAGCGCTTGTATTTTCTGATGGACAGCTGATTGCCGATTGCAGAGCATCACAGGTGCTGTGTGATCCATCACTTGTAGCGCGCGCCGCATTAAAGGAAACGAGCCTTTTTACGCTGGCAAATCGCTGTGAAATCACGCCGCCGGAAAGCTTTGTAGAGAGATTTATTCATGAAGACAGGGAGGTTCGCAGCCATGGCCGCTAAAACGGTATTAAATTATCTAGAACGCGACAGTGTGATTCATAAAATGACGGGAACGACCAAGCTGGCGTTTTTCCTGCTCTTTACCTTTGCCAGCATGATTACATACAACACCTGGGTATTGCTCGGATTGTTTGCTGTAAGTCTTGTTGCATTTAGGCTAAGCCATATTAAGTACCGTGAAGTGCGCTTTATGATGATTTTCATGCTTGTATTTTTGGTACTCAATAATTTATTTATTTTCTTATTTGACCCGAATCAGGGAACAACTCTTTATGGCACCAGACATGTACTGTTTCATTTATTCTGGCGCTATGATGTGACAGCAGAACAGTTATTTTACATGCTGAACATTTCACTGAAATATTTTGTGGCGCTGCCAGTTGCAATCCTTTTTATCTCGGCAACCAATCCAAGTGAGTTTGCTGCCAGCTTAAATAGTATCGGAATTTCCTATAAAGTAGGCTATTCTGTTGCAATTGCACTTCGCTATATTCCTGATATTCAGAGAGATTATCACAGCATAAGTCAGGCGCAGCAGGCAAGAGGAGTGGAGCTTGGCAAAAACGAACATTTCTTTGCTCGACTGAAAAACTCAGTCAATATTTTATTGCCGCTTATATTAACAAGCTTAAACCGAATCGACACGATCTCTAATGCAATGGAGTTGCGTGGCTTTGGTAAAAATAAAAAGCGCACCTGGTATACAAAAAGACCATTTGCAAGAAGAGATTTTATTGCAATTGCAATTGGCGTGGTGCTGCTTGCCATAAGCTTATTCGTGACAATCCGGTTTGGAAGGTTTTATAATCCATTTGTGGGTTAATTGATTTTAACACTAATCATTAATGTGAGTTTAAGTAGAGAGGAGAACAATAAATGGAAGTATTCGAATGCATCAAAACAAGAAGAAGTGTAAGAAGATTTGAAGATCGCCCAGTAGAGCGTGAGACGATTCAAAAAATCGTAGATGCTGCAATTTGGGCACCATCATGGAAAAATTCTCAGACACCGCGCTATACTATGGTAGACAAACGAGAAATCATTGATGATATCGCAGAAAATGGCTGCTGCGACTTTGCCTTTAATACAAAGACACTTAAGCAGACACCAGTATTGATTGTGGTATCGTATGTAAAGGGCATCTGCGGTTTTGAAAAGGATGGCTCCTACAGCACCGACAAAAAAGAAGGTTGGCAGATGTTTGACGCTGGAGTAGCAGCACAAACATTCGCACTCGCTGCTCATGCACAGGGAGTTGGAACGGTTATGCTCGGTATCTATGACGCAGCGTATATTCAGGAAAAGCTTGGCATTCCACAGACAGAGGAAGTTGCCGTGTTACTTGCTGCTGGATATGAAAAATTTACACCAGATGCACCGACAAGAAAGACGGCAGAGGACGTGCTTCGCTTCGTGTAAATGA
>ERZ772854.291-NODE-291-length-62379-cov-13.233377_pt1 | contig 62379 bp, 58 predicted proteins | sample MGYA00580844_ERZ772854 | MGnify/ENA primary metagenome ERZ772854 (study PRJEB29015, sample SAMEA2737727) | human gut metagenome | biome: human gut; feature: human-associated habitat; material: faeces | place: China | collected 2012 ...
TATTTTTTATCATATACCAGAAGTCTAAAGTGTGGACAATTACAAGATTGAAAAATTCAAGTGGGGGTGTATGGAGAACAGCATTGATTGTAAAATAGGAAATTTTCAGACAGAAGGTGCTTGTAGATTTTAGCTAAACTTCTGTTAACGAATACAAAAATTATCAATCAATACCATACAACATACACACTGTATAGTGGCTTGAATCAAATAATTTCCGTCATTCAAATCACAATTGTCTTGATAAAAATACATAAATAAATCTTGCATTTTAAAACACCTTTTGTTACTATAAACGTGACGAAGGAGTCAAAGCATAAAGAAAAGTGTGCTTTGGCTCCTTTTTTATTAGCTAGAATTAGTTAATAAAAACATTCTCTCGAGAGATTTTCAATAATGTCAGAACCAGCTACTCTGACGAGCATAGAAGCATAGTTGAAAATGAGAATGGAGGAATATACTATGAACGCAGGAGATACAGCATTTATTCTGCTATGTGCAGCATTTGTATTTATTATGACACCAGGCCTTGCATTTTTCTATGGAGGAATGGTACGAAGGAAAAACGTTGGGAACACGATGATGCAGTGTGTATTTATCATGGGAGTTTCCGTGATCATGTGGGTACTTGTTGGATATGCACTATCTTTCGGTGGAAACCATGCAGGGATCATTGGAGGAGCAAAATGGTTTGGTTTTAACGGAGTTGGAATGAAACCAGGACCATATGCAGATACGATTCCAAACCTTGCATTTGCAGCATTTCAGATGATGTTTGCAATGATCACACCAGCACTGATCACAGGATCTGTTGCAGGAAGAATGAAATTTAAAGCATTAGTTCTTTTTATTATCTTATGGTCATTGATCGTGTACTACCCAATGGCACATATGGTATGGGGAGAAGGAGGATTCTTAGCAGAGATCGGGTCTGTCGATTTCGCAGGAGGAAATGTCGTTCATATCACATCAGGGGTCAGCGGTCTGGTATTAGCTTTAACACTTGGAAAACGTCGTGGATATGACCAGGGAGTCTACCACGTACATAATACACCATTTGTATTTTTAGGAGCTGCACTGTTATGGTTTGGATGGTACGGATTCAATGCAGGAAGTGCTCTTGCAGCAAATGGACTTGCAGCACATGCATTTATGACAACATCTGTTTCAGCAGCCGCAGCTCTTGTTTCATGGATGTTGATCGAAGTATTTTCAGAAGGAAAAACAACTTTAGTCGGAGCTTCCACAGGATTAGTTATCGGACTGGTAGCAATCACACCGGGAGCCGGATTTGTTCCAATGTGGGCAGCAGTGATCTGTGGATTATTAGTAAGCCCAATCTGCTACTTCGGTGTAAAACTGATCAAAGGAAAATTAAAGATTGATGATGCATTGGATGCATTTGGATGTCACGGAATCGGTGGTATCTGGGGTGGTATCGCAACAGGATTATTTGGAATGACATCCATCAATGGAGTCGCAAAATGGAATGGATTAGTGTTTGGAGAAACAAGATTGTTTGTAGCACAGATCATAGGGATTCTTGTATCTATCGCAGTTGCAGTAGTCGGAAGCCTGATCTGTATCGCGATTGTCCGTATCTTTACTCCATTAAGAGTTGAAGAAAGAGCCGAGAAAGTCGGATTGGATGTATCAGAACACGGAGAGAATGCTTACCCAAGTTTTAATGGTTTAGATTAAAAGAGGTGAAAATATATGTTGATCAAAATTAATGCAATTGTTCGAGAAGAGAAATTCGAAGATGTCAAAGAAGCTTTAAATAAAATCGGAGTTAATGGAATCACAGTATCACAGGTTATGGGATGCGGAGCACAGAAAGGTTTTACAGAAGTTATCCGTGGAACAAAAGTTGATATGATGATGCGTCCAAAGATTAAATTTGAGATCGTCGTATCTTCTGAAGAATGGGAAAGAAAAACGATCGATGCTATTCAGAAATCTGCATTTACAGGAGAAGTTGGTGACGGGAAGATCTTCAGTTACGAAGTAAGGAATGTAGTTAAGATCCGTACCGGAGAACGTGATGTAGATGCATTACAGGATTAGTTCTTAAAATATCTACTATTATATAGAAGAAACAGGTGATTTTTGTGGAAAAAAATAAAAATCACCTGTTTTATTGTGTATAAAATTATAAAATATAATAAGAAAGATTCATTTCTTGTAATGTGATAAAATTCGTGATAAGATGATAGCCAATCAGAGAAATAATTTTGACATTAGGAAGAGAAACATATTATATAGAAGAAAGAAGACAAGGAAAGAATGAAATTAGTAACACTAGTATCAAATAATGTAGGAGTTGATACGTATCTGGAGTTAAGAAAAGCGGTCAACTTTAAACCATTATCAAGAACACAGGCGAGGAAAGCCTTAGACAATAGTTTGTATATCGTCTGCGCATACATTGATGCCAAGATCGTTGGAATGGGACGACTTGTAGGTGACGGGGCGGTCATTTGTTACATTCAGGATTTAATGATTCATCCAGATTATCAGCATTATGGAATCGGAAGTGCAATCATAGAAGATCTGATCGAGTATGTAGAGAATCTTTGTGAAGAAGGAACCGAGATCATGCTGGATCTGATGTGTGCGATCGGAAGAGAACCATTTTATCACAAACATGAATTTATTTCTCGTCCAACGGATAAATTAGGGCCAGGAATGATTCGCTACATTAGAAAGTAGAGGAAAAAAATATGGAAGATAAGAGATACGATCCGTATACTGGATACGAGATCAAAGATGAAGATTCAACACAAGAATATCATACACAAGATGATGATCCATACAGACGATATCGTTACGAAGATGATCACATAGAACAACCACAGCAGGAGCAGACAAGTGGAATTGCGATCGCAACAATGATCCTTGGAATCATAGCAGTTGTATGCATGGTCAGTTGTTGTTGCACGCCAATCGCGATCATCATTGGGATTGCAGCGGTCATTTGTTTTGCGGTGACACCAAAAGTTAGAGGAACAAGAGGAAATAAAGCGAAAGCAGGATTGATCTGTGGGATTATAGGCATCATTGGTTCTGTGATCTTGATCACAGTTTTTGTTGTGAATATTTTGCTTAGTTCGGATTTTCAGAATGAAATGAAAGAGTTTAATACACATTATGATACATATATCGATGAAAATGATGACTCTATATAAGATCATAAGAAGTATGCCATGCTTCTTTAAGGAAGTAACACATTTCTATTGTCCGGCATGCGGCGGTACAAGAAGTGTGATCGCACTGCTGCATTTGGATATTGAGAGAGCATTTTTATGTAATCCAACCGTTGTATATACCGGGGTTATGTTTCTATGGTGTATTGCAGGATGGATGGTAAAGAAACTGACAGTCAGAGAGATTAAGAGCATGAAGCCGAGATTGTGGATGCTGATTTTTGGAGCATGTATTTTCTTTGGATATGCGGTGATCAGAAATATACTGGTGTACCAATTTGGATATGATTATTTGGGAGATCTCATTCATTACATAAAATTTAATTAAATATTTGTCACAGATTAAAAGTGCCATCTTTTTTGTAATAGAAAAAGATGGCACTTTTTAATGCTGCCAAAGTAAAAGGTCTATTGCTTGTACTTGTATAAGAACACATTGTATAATAAACATAAAGAAAGAGGTGTCATATGAAAGAATGGAAAGAATATTTATTTAAAGTCAATGGATTTGAAATGACAGCGGTCTATAACGAAGACACGATCCAGAAAGTTTTTCTTCCTTTATTAAAACAATTACAGCAGTTACAAAAGGGAAAAAAGGAACGGATCATTGTATTTATGGCAGCACCGCCGGCCGTTGGAAAGACAACATTATGTGAGTTTTTGGAATATTTATCAAAACAAGATCAAGAGTTTACAGACATTCAAGCATTAGGATTAGATGGATTTCATTATCACTCTGATTACATTAATTCTCATGATGCGATCGTGCTTGGAGAAAAAGTTCCAATGAAGCAGGTAAAAGGATGTCCGGAAACATATGACACAGAAAAATTAAGACAGAAACTTGAAAAGATAAAAATAGAAGATATTTTATGGCCGATTTATGATAGAAATCTTCACGACGTTGTGGAAAATCAGATTAAAGTTACCAAAGATATCATTTTGATCGAAGGGAACTGGTTACTATTAAAACAAGAACCATGGAAATCCATGCAGCAATACGCAGACTATAAAATCTTGATCCTGGCAGAGGAAGAGATGTTGAAAGAACGTCTGATCTCAAGAAAGGAAAAAGGAGGTCTCACAAGAGAAGAAGCTGTGGAATGGTATCAAAACAGTGACAGTAAAAATGTGACAAGAGTTTTAAAAAATTCCTGCCGGAAACATTTGAATCTGCTGTTACAAGTGGAACAGGATAACGATTATTTGCAAGTAAAATAATGACCAAATTTTTGCAAGAAAACAGAAGATATTAGTAACAAGTGAAAGCTTGCAACCCACGTATAAATAGAGTATAATAAACTCGATGTGAAAAAGTTAACGAATTATATGGAGGACAAACTATGTTAGTATCAGCAAAAGAAATGTTAAACAAGGCAAAAGCCGGACATTACGCAGTTGGACAGTTCAACATCAACAACTTAGAGTGGACAAAATCCATTTTATTAGCAGCAGAAGAAACAAGATCTCCAGTGATCCTTGGTGTTTCTGAAGGAGCAGGAAAATATATGACAGGATATAAAACTGTTGTAGGAATGGTTAACGGAATGTTAGAAGAATTAAACATTTCTGTACCAGTAGCTCTTCACTTAGACCATGGTTCTTACGAAGGATGCTACAAATGTATCGAAGCTGGATTCTCTTCTATCATGTTTGATGGATCTCACTATCCAATCGAAGAAAATGTTGAAAAAACAAAAGAACTTGTAAAAGTTGCAACAGGAAAAGGAATGTCTATCGAAGCTGAAGTTGGATCTATCGGTGGAGAAGAAGACGGAGTTATCGGTAAAGGTGAATGTGCAGATCCAGAAGAATGTAAAGCAGTTGCAGATCTTGGAGTAACAATGCTTGCAGCAGGAATCGGAAACATCCACGGAAAATACCCAGAAAACTGGGAAGGATTAAGCTTCGATACATTAGATGCGATCCAGCAGTTAACAGGAGATATGCCATTAGTATTACACGGTGGTACAGGAATTCCTGATGACATGATCAAAAAAGCAATCTCTCTTGGAGTAGCTAAGATCAATGTTAATACAGAATGCCAGCTTGCATTTGCTGACGCTACACGTAAATATATCGAAGCAGGAAAAGACCTTGAAGGAAAAGGTTTCGACCCTCGTAAATTATTAGCACCAGGTGCTGAAGCTATTAAAGATATGGTAATTACAAAGATTAAATTATTCGGATCTGAAGGAAAAGCTGACGAATAAGATTTGCCATTTTTTGACGAAATTGAATATTGATGATGTAAATATCGATAAAGTAAGAACTCCACAGCGTATGCTGTGGAGTTCTTTATTAATCTTCAGTTTTATCAGGCGAGATGTAGATTTTGTAGATTTCTTCAGTTGCTAGATTGATATTTTGTGAAACACATTCATAAAGTGATTGAATAGTATCAGGTTCTTCTTCTAACTCATCAGCAATTTGAATTAAGGTTTTTGATTTTTGAATTTTCTTTTTCATCTGTTGAATTAATGTTATAGTTTGTCCCTCAGTACGTCCCTCAGCTCGTCCCTCAGCCAATCCTTCAGCACGTGCTTTTCGCTTCTCAAGAATCTTTTCTTCCCATTCCTGCATATATTTCACTCCAATCTCTTCGCTAGATTTTACAATATTTACATGATTTTTAATTTGCTGAAGGCGTGAAGTAGAGCAAGATATTTCTTCAGTAGTATGTTCCATATAGTAAAGAAGCTCCTTTAATTCAGGACTAATATCTTCTGAATTTTTACCATGCGTATTTAGAAAAATTCGCGTAGCACCATCTTCTAATGGTTGACCAGTTTCAGCACAAGTCATTTGAAAAGTATATTGATATAATCCTCTTCCAAACAGATCGAAAGGTGCAATGATAATAGAATAACAGTCTTTCATATTCGAAAAATCTACTTCTCCAGGATCTAATAATTTGGAGTCAATCAGAGCCTGATAAAAACGACTTCTATGAGGAAGATTTTTCGTATTTTCTTTTTGAGCTTCTATATTATAAACAGCATCGGTTTCATCCTCTGCCCATACGTCAAGTCGCACTTGCCGTTTTAGAGGCGAAGTTCGATTTTCGTGTTCAGATTGTGGACGGCCTTTGATGGAGATATCTTCTCCAAGAATAATAGATAATATATTCTCAAATGTCTTAGGATCCTCCATAACTTCAGCAAATAAAAAGCGGTCAAGTAAAGTTAAATCTTGCAGCGATTTTTTATTTTTACTCATAAGTTTCTCCTTTCATTGTATTAGAAAATACAGAGAGTGGCAAGCACTATTAGATAAGAAAATAAATTAATTGATACATAAACTCATGATATGATAAATATTTGATTGGCAAACAGACGAAAGAAGAAACTCTAACATACTGTAAAATATTTACATGGAATATATTAACAATTATAAACATAAATGTCAATACAAAAAGATAGACAATTAATTACGTACCAGATATACTAAAAATATCTTTTGAATAAAGATATGAAAAAGAGGGAGAGGAGGGAAAATATGCAAGCAATCAAAAAACAATGGTTCACATTACTCCTAATGATCATTCAGGCAGTTATAATCATCTTTATACAGCCAGAGATAGGATCTGTAAGTTTATGTAACCTTATGTTTATTGCAATTTTTGCAGAAGACGAGAGAAATGTATTCTTAAAACTTGCTTGGGAAGATAAGTTTTACTTTTATGTGCAATGCATTGTCATGTATTTGATGACGCTGATCTTTGGACTTATCCTTGCACTGGATCATGGTTCAGGATCTATTACAGTAACAACGAAGGCATTTAATGCATTGCAGATGATCAATATTATCCTAAGGTTTATTATGACATATGGACTGATCGCACAAGAAGAAGACCGAAGAAAATTATATTTTCACAGTGTGCTAATGTTGGTATTCTTTGTTCTTACAGCAATTGCATATAGCTAGATTTTACATAAGATCATAAGGAGAGTGGAATGAAACAAAATAAAAAAACAGTCATGATCATTGGATGTATCATAACAATCTGTACATTCATAGCAGCAGTTTTGATCGGCTGGAATCATATGGTCAAGATCACAAAAGGACCAAAGAATGAAAAAGAGATCGGATATTATCAATGGAATCATGATCAAATGGATTCATTTTTAGATATTACAACATTTACATATTACGGAGACCGTTATGAGACAGCTGATGGCGGTGGAGATGGAGCCATGAGTTTTGGTTATCTGGAAGCTTCTATGAAAGGCAGAAAACCAGCATTTTGGCTGAAAGAAACGATGAATCAGACAGACAAAAAGATTGTCAAAACCATTTCTTGGTGGAAAGCTGCAGCAGAACCTGTTTATGCACTTTCATCAAACAGTGGCTGTGATATGGTCTTTCTTGATCCAAGTGATAAAGCCATGATGCAGACGGTATTTTGGAAAGTAAAAGACAGACAGAAGCTAGAAGCGTATTATACAAATTTTGATAATTACAATTTTAAACTTACAGAGTCCAAAACAAATGAACGAAAGACGATTTCATCAAAAGAAGCGAAACAGTATGCCAGATTGCAGCAGATTCGAAAAGATGCTCAAAATGTTAAAAAACAATATACCATTTATGGAGAAAGCAAAGATCATATCGCATATGTCGAATTTGATATCATGACAGTTGGTGGGAAACAATATCTAGGAAAAGACGAAGAGTGGTAGGAAAACTCAAGAAAAATTCTCAGAATGTCAAGGAAACCTTGACATTCTTTTTTAATTCGACTATAGTAGTCCTAGATAGGAACACGAGGTGAAAGTGATGGATAATGTAGAGCGTCTGATGGAATTCGGACTTACAAGACACGAAGCCAGTCTTTACATTTTACTGACACTGGAAGGAAGCCTTAACGGATACGAGGCAGCCAAACAAAGCGGGATCTCAAGATCGAACGCTTACAATGCACTGGCAGGCTTGGTAGACAAAGGCGCAGCCTATATACAAGAGGAAGATACAGTTCGTTACACACCGGTAGCGATCGAAGAATTCTGCAGTAATAAGATCCGGCATCTGGAACAGAAGAAGACAGAGCTGATCGCGGAACTTCCGGGCAAACGCAAGAACGAAGGCGGGTATCTGACGATCAAAGGCGAAGAACATATTTGCGATAAGATCATTGATATGCTGCTTTGTGCAGAAGAGCGTGCGTATATCTCTGTATACAATGAACGACTGGAGATGTTTCGGGAACACTTAGAGAAGATGGTAAGTGAAGGAAAGAAAGTCGTGATCATAACGAATGAACCATTTGATTTACAAGGAGCAACTGTTTATCTGACAGAATGTAAGAAAGAACAGATCCGATTGATCACGGATTCCAAAGACGTTTTAACAGGCGCGATCACAAATCGTTACGAAGCAACCAGCCTGTATTCCAGTAACAATAATCTGGTGGAAGTATTTAAAGATGCACTGGCCAATGAAATACAACTATTAAAAATGAAATAAATATACAAAAAGTATAGAAGAAAGGAACCAAACACCATGGCAAAAGTACCATTTGTAACAAAAGAACAGTTAGATGAGATCGTAAAAAAATATCCAACACCATTTCATTTATATGATGAAAAAGGAATCCGTGAAACAGCAAGAGGATTATACAAAGCATTTTCATGGAATAAAGGATTTAAAGAATATTTTGCTGTAAAAGCGACACCAAATCCAACAATCTTAAAGATTTTAAAAGAAGAAGGATGCGGAACAGACTGCTCATCTTTAACAGAACTTATGATGTCAGATCGTTGTGGATTCGATGGAAGCGAGATCATGTTCTCTTCTAACGATACACCAGCAGAAGAATTTATTCTGGCAAAACAGTTAGGTGCAACGATCAACTTAGATGACATTACACATATCGAATTCTTAAAAGAATGTGCCGGAATCCCAGAAAAGATTTCCTGCCGTTATAATCCAGGTGGAGTTTTCGCATTAGGAACAGATATCATGGATAATCCAGGAGATGCAAAATACGGAATGACAACAGAACAGATCTTTGAAGCTTTCAAACAGTTAAAAGAGCTCGGTGTCAAAGAATTCGGAATCCATTCTTTCCTTGCAAGTAACACGGTTACAAATGAATACTATCCAACACTTGCAAAACAGTTATTTGAATTAGCAGTTAAATTAAAAGAAGAAGTTGGAGTTCATATCGGATTTATCAACTTATCTGGTGGAGTTGGAATCCCTTACCTTCCAGATCAGGAAGGTAATGACATCGCTGTCATTGGTGAAGGTGTACACAAAGTATATGACGAAGTATTAGTACCAGCCGGAATGGGAGATGTGAAGATCTTTACCGAACTTGGACGTTACATGCTTGCACCAAACGGACATTTAGTAACAAAAGCAATCCATGAAAAACATACACATAAAGAATACATTGGTGTTGATGCATGTGCAGTCAACTTAATGAGACCTGCAATGTATGGAGCGTACCATCACATCACAGTTATGGGTAAAGAAAACGAACCAGCAGATCATGTATATGATATTACAGGATCTCTTTGTGAAAATAACGATAAATTTGCGATCGACCGTAAATTACCAAAGATCGACATGGGAGATCTGTTAGTGATTCATGATACAGGAGCACACGGATTTGCAATGGGATATAACTATAATGGTAAATTAAAATCTGCAGAAATCTTATTAAAAGAGGATGGAACAACAGAAATGATCCGTCGTGCAGAAACACCAGAAGATTATTTTGCAACGATCAAAGGATTTAATTTCTAAGAAAAATTAACAGATCAATATGAGATGTTCCAAAGCAGGGCAAGTATAGGAAATTCTATACTTGCCTTTTTCATATATTACGAGTAAATTATATACAAGAAACAAAATGATACACGGCAAAACAGCATTTCAAAAGACGAAAGGCATTTATAGACAGGAGAAATCACATGAATTTATTTGACATCGTAGGACCAGTGATGGTCGGACCGTCGAGCTCTCATACAGCAGGTGCTGTAAGGATTGGACAGGTATCAAGGCACCTGCTCGGAGAATCGGTAAAAGAAGCTAAAATACTATTACATGGATCATTTCTTGCAACAGGAAAAGGACATGGTACAGACAAAGCATTAGTGGCAGGATTACTTGGCATGGCAGCCGATGACATTCGGATTCCAGACAGTTTTGACATTGCAAAAGAATCAGGAGTGAAATTTGAGATTGGAAAGATTCAATTAAAAAATGCACATCCAAACAGTGTAAAATTATTACTTGTCGGAGAATCAGGAAGAAATCTTGAGATTGTAGCCTGTTCCTTAGGCGGTGGACGAATTAAGATCTGCACGATTGATGGACTGGAAGCAAACTTTAGCGGGGAGTATACAACATTAGTCGTACACAATGACGACCAGCCAGGACATGTAGCAGAAGTAACATCAATGCTTGCTCATAAATCGGTTAATATCGCAACGATGCAATTATACCGTGATCACAGAGGTGGAAGTGCAGTCATGGTCATTGAATGTGACAAAGAAATACCAGAAGAAGGTCTGAACTTTTTGGAACGTCTGGAAGGAATCCAGAAAGTTACATATCTTGCTAAGATGAAGGAGGACTAGAGTATGGGATTTGCATCCGTAGAAGAGATAGAAACAAGAGCAAAAGAACAGGAATGTCAATTATGGGAAACAATTTTACATGATGATATGACAGAACGACAGGTAGACCGCCTAGAGTCTATCGGGAAAATGAGCAGTATGTATCTTGCAATGAAAGATGCCAATGAAAGTTACGATAAAGACTTAAAGTCACAAAGCGGTCTTTCTGGCGGCGACGGTGAAAAGATGATGGAAGAAGTTAGAAAAATGCAGAATCTGACCGGTGAATTTGTCGGGACCGTCATGGCAAATGCTTTAAAAATGGGCGAATCAAATGCCTGTATGAAACGTATCGTAGCAGCACCGACAGCCGGAGCATGTGGGGTGCTTCCAGCAGTATTGATCACATATGAACAATTTCATAAAGTACCAGAAGCAAAGATGCTAGAAGGAATGTATATTGCGGCAGGAGTCGGACAAGTTATCGCAGAACGTGCCTGTATCGCAGGGGCACAAGGAGGATGTCAGGCAGAGATCGGTTCTGCCTCCTGTATGGCAGCAACAGCTATTACGTACATTCGTGGCGGCAGCACAAAGCAGATCTTTGATGCAGGAGCATTTGCCTTGAAATCATTATTGGGATTGGTATGTGATCCATTAGGTGGTTTGGTAGAAGTACCATGTATCAAGAGAAATGTCATTGGATCTGTCAATGCGATCACAGCCTCAGATATGGCAATGGCAGGCATTGAAAGCAAGGTTCCATTGGATGAAGTGATCGATGCAATGGCAGAAGTCGGAGACCTCTTGCCATGTTCTTTAAAGGAAACCAGTCAGGCAGGTCTTGCCCAGACAGAAACAGGCAAAAAATACATGCCGGAATTATAAAATATTTGTGAGTAAAGGAAGAAAAAAATGATAGAAGTATGTTGTGGAAGCTTCGAAGATGCCATGATGGCAAGCGAATGCGGAGTCAAAAGAGTAGAATTAAACAGTGCATTAAGTTTAGGTGGATTAACACCATCTTTAGGAAGCTTGATCATGATCAAACAATACAGCGATATTGAGATCGTATCTATGGTAAGAGCCAGAGCAGGGGGATTCTGCTATACAAATTACCAGTATGAACAGATGCTTGAGAATCTTAAGCTACTATTAGCATATGGGACAGATGGAGTATCTTTCGGTTTCTTAAATGAAGACCGAACAATCGATAAGAACCGTTGTCAGGAATTCTTGGAAAATGTAAAAAATGAAGGACGCAAAGCAACATTCCATAGAGCATTTGACTGCACAAGAGATCCATATGAGGCAATCGAAACACTGATCGATCTAGGATTTGATCGATTACTGACAAGTGGGCAGGAAGCAACCGCAGAAGAAGGAATTCATCTGTTAGCAGATCTTCAGAAAAAATATGGGAACCAGATCGAGATCATCGCAGGATGTGGAGTCAACGAAAACAACGCCCAGAAGATCATAGACAAAACGGGAATCAAACAATTACACAGCACATGCAGAGGCTGGGGAGTCGATGCGACTGGAATGGGAGAGAGAGTATCATTCCAGGTATCCGATGAAGATGGAGATCGGTACCGAAGTGTTTCTGTAGATAGAATTAAGAAATTTGTTCAAATTTGTGGATAAATTTTAATTTGCATAACGGAAATGTATCGAGTATTCATAAAAACATAAAAAAAGATAGAGGTACGAAAAACGAATTCCATTGACGGATTTTTTGCAAAACGCTGATCCGCCAACACTCCTGCACAACTCACTGCGTTCAAACAGTGCCCGTGTTGGCTGCGATTTTGCAAAAAATCCTATGGAATCCTATCATTTCGTACCTCTATCTTTTTTTATGTTTTTATGAATACCTGAAGACATTCTCGTATAAAATTAAGAATTTTCAAACGGAAGGGTGTGTATGTTAGACGTTATTGGTTTTCAATTTTTGTAATGGTAGACAGATATTTATTATATTCCAAAACACTTCAACAAATTGGTGTTTATAAATTTCATTGACCTTCTTTCTGACTCATACATGCAACACTATTACAATCAAAACTTGTCATGAAATAATACTGACAAACTATAAATACTGACAACAAAATGTCACTATTGAATGTCGTCAAAACCATCATATCAATCGCTTGTCCAAACCACCCATTGTATATATAATAATACGTGAAAGGGGATGATACAGAGTGTCTAAGAAATCCGGATTAACAAAAAGACAGAAACTTATCATTGAGATGTTAGCAGCTTTTAATGCTGACGATCCAATTACAATACAGGCAATATCAGAAAAACTGAAATTAAGTTCAAGAACCGTATTAAGAGAAATGCCTCGCATCAACGAATGGTTTGAGGAGAATGACTTCAAACTAGTCAAGAAACCAAGAATCGGGATGTATGTGGATGAAGATGCAGAAACAAGAAACTATATTAAAGAACTCGTAGATATGGATGAGAACAAGCCAGTATACAGTAAAGCAGATCGCCAGATGATCATATTACTTGAACTGTTAACGATCAACGAACCACTCAAATATTTTTACTTTACATCCCTTTTTCATATTTCGGATGCAACATTAAGCAACGACCTGGAAGAGGTTGAAACATGGCTTGATCACTATAATCTGACTCTTTACCGAAGACCGGGAATGGGAATTTACTGGGAAGGAAAAGAGGAAGATTACCGTCAGGCAGTGACAATGGTATTGAGACAAAAGTTAAGAGGACATTCCTTAAAAGTATTGTTTGATAAAGAGAAAAAACTCAAAGAACGAATGTTTCCGAATCTTACGCAAGAAGTGTTAGATGATACAAGAGATATCATTAAAAATATGCAGGGAGTGTTAGATATAGAATATACTGACCATTCCATTAGGCATTTAAGCTTGTATTTATTGATCACACAAAACAGGGTAAGAACGGGACATGAGATCAAAGAAGAGAAAGACGTCAAATCGATCACTCATTTACCAGAATATCAGATTGCAAAATGGCTGGGAGGCAAGTTAAGCAACTTTGAAAGACATCAGCTCTCACAAGGAGAAGTATATAACATAGCAATGCAGCTTTTGGCAGCGAAGATCTGGAAAAACAAAAGTGAGAATAAGATCGATGAAGAAAGTTTTAAAGTCAGGCAGTTGGTCATGCGGATCATTGCTGAGATGGAAATACTTTTAGAAATGGAATTTTTTGAGAATGCAGTGTTGATCGATGGATTATGTAATCATATGAAACCAGCGATCAATCGAATGAAACAAGGTGTATTTACGGAAAATCAATACATTGATTTTTTAGAAGAAAAATATTCCAAAGTGTATGTGGCAACGATCAAAGCGTGTGAGTTCTTAAAAGAAGAATTACATATAAAAAAACTCCCGGAAGGGGAGATGGGGTTTATCGCATTATACTTCTGTGTAGCGGTTGAACAGCAAAAAGATAAAGAAGAAAAGTTATCTGTTTATGTTGCCTGCCCACATGGAGTTGGGACATCCCATATGCTAGCCGTTCATCTGAAAAAAGAATTTCCGCAGCTGATGGTACAAAAGATCATCTCGACAGCAGAGATCAAAGAAGAGGAGCTAATCGAAGAAGGAATTGATTTTATCGTTTCCACAGCAAAATTAAATCTGACATTTCCAAATGTCTATGTGAACTCTATTTTAACAGAGACAGATAAGAAAATGATCAATGCCATGATCAAAAATATCGACAAGAAGAAAAGAAAAAATCCCATAAAGACTGTAAAACCAGTCAAAAGGATTGGAAGAGAAGACATCGAGTATATGACACTTCTTGGAGAAGAAATCTTACAGGTATTAGATAACATTAAAATATCAACAGGTGAAAACATTAAGAATAAGAAACAATTGATCGAATATGCAGGAGAATTATTTGCAAGAAATGAAACGACAGCAACAGAGATTACTTTTGCATTAAACAAACGCGAGAATATCGCAAGCACATTTATTCCGAGTATGAATGCATTATTTTTACATTGTGAAACAAAAGCCATCAGACATTGCAGATTTGGTTTTGTCTATTTAAATGATGAGATCATTGAAGATGGGCAGCCAATCAAGGGTGCGATCTTGATGCTTGTTCCACAGGGAGATGGAAGTAAGGTTTATCGCGAAGTTATGAGTGAAATAAGCGGAGCATTAGCCGAGAAAGACCAGATCATCACCTACTTATTTGACAAAAACAGAAATGCAGTCGAGGCAGAACTTGAAACAAGCCTTGGCAACTATTACGAAAACAAAATGAAGAGAAGATAGAAAGCAAAAGGAGGATATTGTAAATGAAAAATGGATTACAAAAATTCGGTAAATTTTTAAGTGCAATGGTAATGCCTAATATCGGAGCATTCATTGCATGGGGATTCATTACAGCATTATTTATCGCAGATGGATGGATTCCAAATGCGAAGTTAGCATCAATTCAGCCATACATGTTAACATTCTTATTACCAATGCTAATCGCCTACACAGGTGGTAAACAGGTCGGTGGAGACCGTGGAGGAGTTATGGGTGCAATCGCAGTCATGGGTTGTATCGCCGGAGTTGGTGGATTTGATGGACAGCCAATGTTAATGGGAGCCATGGTAATGGGACCATTTGCAGGATGGGTCATCAAGAAATTTGATAAAGCAATGGACGGACATATGCCAGCCGGATTTGAGATGTTGATCAATAACTTCTCTGTTGGTATTTTAGGAATGATCGTAGCGATCATTGGATACTTTATCATTGGACCATTTATGTCAACCGTATTAGCAGTGTTAACAGCAGGAGTTAACGTACTTGTAAAAGCAAAATTAATACCTTTAGCAGCAATCTTTATCGAACCTGCCAAAGTATTATTCTTAAATAACGCGATCAACCATGGTATCTTTACACCAATTGGTATTGAACAGGCAAAAGAAGCTGGTAAATCTATCATGTATATGTTAGAGGCAAACCCAGGACCAGGACTTGGAGTATTATTAGCATATGCAATATTCTCTAAAGACAAAGTAACAAAATCATCTGCACCAGGTGCGATCATCATTCATTTCTTCGGTGGTATTCATGAGATTTACTTCCCATATATCCTGATGAACCCAATCGTGATCATCGCTCCGATCGTTGGTAACATTTGTGCGATCACATTCTTCACATTTACAAAATGCGGACTTATTGGACCATCTTCACCAGGATCAATCATCGCTTATTTATCAATGTCACCAAAGAGCCAGATTCCATTAACGATCTTAGGTGTACTGATCGCAACTGTAGTATCATTCTTGATCGCATCACCTATCATTCGTATGTCAGATGGTAAGAGTCTTGAAGATGCACAGGACGATATGGCAGCAAAGAAAGCAGAATCTAAAGGAATCACAGTTGACCCAGGAGAGAAGAAAGACGCAGATAAAGTTAAGAAGATCGTATTTGCATGTGACGCAGGAATGGGATCTTCCGCAATGGGAGCTACGAAATTCAGAAACCGTGTGAAAGCACAGAGACCAGATCTTACAGTTATCAATACATCTGTAGATAATATTCCAGCAGATTGTGATATCGCAGTTGTTCAGGCAGTTTTAGCAGACAGAGCTAGAAAATCTGCACCACAGGCACAGTTAGTAATTATCAATAACTTCTTACAGGATCCAAACTTAGATGGATTATATGAACAGATGACAGCAAAAGTTGATGCATCAGCACAGACAGCTGCAGCTGTTGAAGAAGTTGAAACACCAGTAGCTACTGGAAATGCAAAGATCCTTGTAGAAGAAGGAATCAAAACAGGATTAAAACCAGTCGACAAATTCGAAGCGATCAAAGCAGCAGGAAAACTGTTAAATGAACTTGGATATGTTGAAGAAGGTTATATTGACGCTATGGTAAAACGTGAAGAAACAGTTACAACATACATGGGATTAGGTGTAGCAATTCCTCACGGAACAGGAGATGCCAAGAAGAAAGTACAGAAAACTGGTATCGTAATGCTTCAGTATCCAGAAGGTGTAGACTTTGATGGAGAAAAAGCTCAGTTAGTCTTTGGTATTGCTGGAATCGGTGATGAACATCTTGGATTATTAGCTAAGATCTCTGAAATCATCGAAGATCCTGAAAGATTAGAACAGTTAAAAACAACAAAAAACGTTGACGAAATCATGGAAATGTTTAAATAAAATTTAAACAAAAAAAGGTCAATTTAATAAGCGGGAAATTCTTCTCGCTTATTGAATACCTAAGATATATACTTATAAATTTATATTTTAATTTTAGGAGTGAGAAAAATGAAGAAAGCAATTCAGTTTGGAGCAGGAAATATTGGACGTGGATTTATCGGTGGACTGTTAAGCAAAGCAGGATATCATGTAGTATTCGCAGACGTAAATCAGAAAATCATTGATAAGATCAACGAAGATAAGAAATATACAATTTTTGTAAAAGACGTAGAAAGCAGCGAGATCGTGATCACAGATATCAGCGGAGTAAATTCAACAAAACCTGAACTGATCGATGAAGTAAAAGAGGCTGAGATCATCACAACAGCCGTTGGAGTAAGAATTCTTCCAATCATTGCTCCATCTATCGCAGAAGGAATCAAAGCAAGAAAAGAAAATGGTTCTGAAGAATACTTAAACATCATTGCTTGCGAAAATGCAGTCAAAGCAAGTTCTCAGTTAAAAGAAGCTGTTTATGGAAACTTAAATGACGAAGAAAAAGCATATGCAGACAAATATGTAGGATTCCCAGACTGCTCTGTAGACAGAATCGTGCCTCCAGTACGTTTAGATAATCCAATCGACGTCGTTGTAGAAAACTATTATGAATGGAATGTCGAAGAAGCATCCTTTAAGGGAGCTGTTCCACAGATCGAAGGAATGAATCTTGCAGATAACTTAATGGCATATATTGAAAGAAAATTATTTACATTAAACACAGGACACTGCATCACAGCATATCTTGGAAACTACAAAGGATTCAAAACAATCGATGAAAGTATTGCTGATGAAGAAATCTTTAAAACTGTAAAAAAAGCAATGCAGCAGAGTGGTATGGCATTAGTCAACAAATATGGATTTGACAAAGATGCTCACTTTAAATACATCGACAAGATCTTAAATCGTTTCAAAAACCCATACCTTGTAGATGATACAGCTCGTGTAGGTAGAGAACCATTAAGAAAATTAAGTGCAACAGATCGTTTAACAAAACCAACAATGACAGCATTAGAATATGGTCTTCCAGTGGATGCATTATTAGCAGGAATGGCAGCAGCATTAAAATATGATAATGCTGAAGATCCACAGAGCGTAGAATTACAGGATAAGATCAAAGCAAACGGAGTAAAAGCAGCATTAAAAGAAGTATCTGGAATCACAGATGAAAAGATTTTAGATGATGTCGTAGCAATCTACGAAGCAATGTAGTCGAAATAATATCAATAAAATCAACCAAAAATCAAATTAACAACCTTTTTTCTTAACTCATATAATCATATGAAAAGAGGCGGCCGAAAATATTTCGGTCGCCTCTTTTGGCATTATAAATACAACTGTCTATTCAACAATTTCAATTCCATCAATATTCGGAACACACATCATAGAATAGTTTGTATGATAAATGACAAATCCAGGTTTTGCCTTTGGCGGCTTTCTTAGTTCTTTTCTCTGAACATAATCAATCTCAACCTTCGGTGCCTGACGCCCCTTGGAATAATAAGCTGCAAGGCGGCCAGCTTCTTCAAAGGTAGCATCTGGAAGAGTCTCCGCTTGTTCCTTTCGTACAATAACATGGGACCCAGCCATATTCTTTGCATGGAACCACCAGTCCCCGCCATTTGCAAACTTAAAACTTAATTCATCATTCTGATAGTTATTTTTCCCAACATACATATGGAAACCATCAGAAGAGACAAAATGTAATGGTTTGGATTTTGCCTGTTTCTTTCCCTTTTTCTTCCCATGGCTCTTTATATAACCATAATCAGAAAGTTCATCTTTGATCAGCTGCAGGTCTTTCTCATCTTCGGATAAAGAAAGAGCAGTAGAAATCGAATCGAGATGATCAAGATCAGCTTTTGTCTCCACGACAAGCTCAGAAAGAGCTTCATAAGTACGTTTTAGCTTATTATATTTTGCAAAAAACTTTTTGGAATTCTCCAAAGGAGTCTTTGTTGGATCAAGAGGGATCGTAATCTCTTCGTTTGTGTAATAATTCATGCAAGTTAAAGATTTTGCATTTGGCTCTAGTCCATATCCATATGTCTGTGTAAGTTCTCCATAAACTTTGAATTTCTCACGCTTCTCGGTATCCTTTAACTGACGAAGCTGTAGATCATATTTCTTGCTTGTCCTCTCAAGAGCAGTCTGCACGATCTTACGAAGGTCAGAAGATTTCTGCTTCATTCTTGTATATTTTTCCTTCTCAGAATAATACCCGATCAGCACGTCAAAAATAGAATCATATGTTTTCTCTGTACAGTCAGGATAAGAAGTTAAAGGAATACAAGAAAATTCCTTAGGTTCTTCCCCAGAATAAATGATATTTGGCTGATATGCCTCATCTTCTACAAGAGCATTTAATTTTACAAGCTGGCCATATAATCCAGCAGCACTATCATCGGTCAAAGAATCAGTAGATGCATTCCCATCGAGCCCTGCACGATAACAAAGTTCATTTGCAATCAAAGGACTCATGCCTGTGATGGAAGTATAAAGTGCTTTGCAAAGATTCAGTGGTTTTGTGATGATATGCTGATAAAAATCCTCTGTAGTCAGACTTGCTAAAGGATGTTTCCCTTTAGACGGTGGAAATGTGTAAGTACGTCCAGGTAAAACCTCTCTGACAGAACTAATATTTGCAGAGATATGCTTGATACTATCTAAGATCACATCATCACTGTTTACAAAAATGATATTACTGTGTTTTCCCATGATCTCAACGATCAGACGTTTCTGGCAGACATCTCCAAGCTCATCCAGATGCTCAATCTTAATTTCGATAATACGCTCAAAATCAGGCTGTGTGATCGAAATGATCCTTCCACTACTAATATGTTTACGAAGCAGCATGCAGAAGTTTGGAGCCTGCATAGGATTGGCTTTTCCTTCTTTCGATAAATAGACAAGAGGAAGAGAAGCACTGGCTGAGAGATGAAGTCTTGTTGTCAATCTCTCTTTTTTGATCACAAGCGTGATCTCGTCGGCCTCTGGCTGATAAATCTTATAGATTCTGCCACCGATGATCTGTTTATTAAGTTCTGATATAATATTTGAAATGACAAATCCGTCGAATGCCATGATAAATACCTCCTGGTAATAAAATCAGTTATCTAATTTAAAATAATAAGATAAATCCGTCAAACAATTATATCAGAAATTCGAAAAAGTATAAAGAAAAAACGATCAAATTCACAAATCATAGAAAGATAGTCGGGATTTTGTTGTAATTAAAATCATTTCTTATTATAATGAATATTAAGTGTACAATAAAATAATCTATGGAGGACAAGTCATTGAGAAAAGAAGCGTCAAAGAATGCATGGAAGCAGTTATACGACATTACATTAAAACTAGACAAATTAGAGCCTTGGAATTACCTTGGTGACACACAACTTGTAACCATTCAGCTAAAAGACAGAGAAGAACCTGTATTTTGCAGTGTGATGGGAAAATTCAGCGGAGAAAGAGGAATTGCAGTCTTTGATGGAGTTGAAGGCTTAGGAGATTTCTATATGATCCTTGGAAGTGAAGAAGGGGATCTTCCAGCACAGTATCTGATGGATGAACATTCAAGTCTTACATGTTTCTGGGGAAGCATGATGAATGTGCCAGATGAACAAAGAAAAGTTATCGATGAATTAGATATTCGTTTTAAGACGATCAGTGACTGGATTTACTTTGTTTCTTATAAGAAAGGTTACAAACCATATCAGTTAGATGAAGATGAAGTTGCACTTCTTATAGAAACTTATGAGAACCTGTATATGGTAGTGGAAGCAGTCAGACAGGGAGAATTAAACCCAGAAATCGAACAGGCAGAAGGTATCGTTCGCCGTTATAATACTGAAAATGATACTTGGGAAATGTTTGTAAAAGAGATACCAGAAGCTGAAAAAGAATTTCCGTCAGTGATGTTAGAAGATCAGGAATTAAAAGATGAATTAAAGAATCAAAAACAAATCGATCTTGAAGTGATTTTAGATTTTACTTATCTTCCAGTTATGGTAGAAGGGGAAGAAGAAGGGGAGCGTCCAAAGAATCCACTTTTATTTATGGCATATGATAATACCGATGGCGGTGTGATCACAATGGATATTTTAGAAGAGGGTGATGATGAGATCAGCAGAACATTAGGATTCTTTATCAGTTTTGTGCAGCAGAATGGAAGAATGAAGACGATCAAAGCAAGAAATCCATGGATTTTTGGAGCATTAGAGGATATTTGTGAATATTGCAGCGTGGACCTTGTATATGATCCGGTAGAGATCATGGATCAGGTGATCGAAGAAGTTGTTTCTCAGTTGTAGGAATTTCATGTAACATATCAAAAGATGAATTAGAGTGAACGAGGTTGACAAATAAGTTAAGGATTGGTAAAATACAGATAATTTGATGTGCTACCCAAGTAGCGCTTTAATTCGATAAAGTATCAAGGAGCGGCAAAAATATGAATAAAAAGAGAGTCCACACACCAGAAGGTGTCAGAGATGTATATGGAACAGAATATGGACAGCGAAGTAAGCTGAAGGCAAAATTAAACAAAGTCTTTGCATCTTACGGATATGAAGGGATCAGAACTCCAGGATTTGAATTCTTTGATGTATTTAACAGTGAAAAAGGAACCGTATCCGCAAGGGAAATGTTTAAATTCTTTGATAGAGAAGGAAATACCTTAGTTCTTCGTCCGGATGTCACACCATCCATTGCACGCTGTATTGCAAAGTATTTTAATGAAGAGAATATGGGAATCCGTTTATCTTATGCAGGAAATGTATTTTTAAATAACTCAAGCTATCAGTTGAAGTTAAAAGAAACATGCCAGTTAGGTGCAGAATTAGTCAATGATGCGTCTGTACAGGCAGATACAGAATCTATTGCAATGGCAATTGATTGTTTTCTGGCAGCTGGATTGACTGATTTCAGACTTTCTATCGGAGAAGTTGAATTCTTCAACGGATTGACACAGACGATCAAAGATGAAGAAGTCAAAACACAGCTTCGAGAGCTGATCTTAAATAAGAATTATTTTGGATTAATGGAATATGTAGAGACATTAGATCTGTCTGATAAGATCAAAGATGTATTTTTACATTTTAACGAACTGAATGGAGATGTAGCGATCTTAGATCAGGCAGAAGCAATGGTTGAGAATGAACAGTCTAAGAAAGCGATCAAAAGACTTCGCGATGTATATGATATCTTAAAATTATACGGCAAAGAGCAGTATGTAAGTTTTGATCTTGGAATGTTAAATAAGCATAATTATTACACAGGAATCATTTTCAAAGGTTATACTTATGGAACAGGAGATGCAGTTCTAAAAGGTGGACGATATGATAATCTGATCGAACAGTTCGGAAAGAAAGCCCCATCAGTTGGATTTGCGATCGTATTAGATGAGCTGATGATGGCATTAAGCCGTCAGGGAATTCATATGGAAGCAGATCATATGGATACAATGATCATTTATAAAGAAGCAACAATGAAAGATGCGATCCTTCGAGCAGAAGAATTAAGAAAAGAAGGAAAGAAAGTCATCTTAGAGAGAAAGAATGATCTGTGCAGCAAAGCAGACTATGAAAGATTTGCTAAAGAGCATCGCCTCGGTGGAATTCTTTATTTCATCTAATCAACAAATCGAGCAAAAGAAGGGAAACAAAAGACCATGAGATATATTACATTTGCCCTGGCGAAAGGGCGCCTTGCAAAGAAAGCGATGGCTTTATTAGAAGAGATCGGGATCACATGCGAGGAAATGAAAGACGAGAAAACAAGAAAATTAATCTTCGTAAACGAAGAATTAAAATTAAAATTTTTCTTATCCAAAGCAAGTGACGTGCCAACTTACGTGGAATATGGAGCAGCTGATATCGGTGTTGTTGGAAAAGATACGATCCTTGAAGAAGGAAGAAATCTATACGAAGTATTAGACTTGAAATTTGGAGCTTGCAAGATGTGTGTGTGCGGACCCAAAGAAGCGAAGAAATATTTAAACAGTAATGAGATCATCCGTGTGGCATCCAAATACCCACATATCGCTAAAGAATATTTCAATAATCAGAAATTACAGACAGTAGAGATCGTTAAGTTAAACGGATCTGTTGAACTTGCACCGATTGTTGGATTATCAGAGGTGATCGTTGATATCGTTGAGACAGGAACAACCTTAAAAGAAAATGGATTGGAAGTCTTAGAAGAAGTTTGCCCATTATCAGCAAGAATGGTAGTGAATCAGGTAAGCCAGAAGATGGAACAAGAACGAATCAGCAAGATCATCGTTGCACTAAAGAAGATCTTGGATGAAAAAGAATAGGCCGGAGGAGAGAAACATGAGAATAGTAAAAGTTAACAAAGATTCCATTGCAAATATTTTATCAGATTTATTAAAAAGAAGTCCTACAAACTATGGGGATTTTCAGGATAAAGTCGATGCGATCATCAAAAATGTCAGAGATAATGGAGATAAAGCTGTCTTTGATTATACAGCACAGTTTGATAAAGCAGAGATCAATGCAGAGAATATTTTAGTTACAGAAGAAGAAATTAAGGAAGCTTACGAAGAAGTGGACGATGAATTGATCAAAGTTATCCGTAAAGCGATCAAGAATATTCGTGATTTCCATGAAAAACAGATTCAGAAGAGCTGGTTTGAGACAAGAGAAGACGGAGTAATGCTTGGACAGAAAGTAACACCAATGGAAACTTGTGGTGTCTATGTACCAGGTGGAAAAGCAGTTTATCCATCTTCTGTTTTAATGAACATTGTTCCAGCACACGTTGCAGGAGTGAAAAATATCATCATGACAACACCTCCTGGAAAAGACGGAAAAGTTACAGCAAATACATTAGTTGCAGCGAAAGAAGCTGGAGCAACAAAAGTATATAAAGTCGGTGGAGCACAGGCAATTGCAGCGATGGCATTTGGAACAGAGTCTATTCCAAAAGTAGACAAGATCGTAGGACCTGGTAACATTTTTGTGGCTCTTGCCAAGAAAGCAGTTTATGGAAACGTAAGTATCGATTCCATTGCAGGACCAAGTGAGATCTTAGTGTTAGCTGATGAGACAGCGAATCCAAGATATGTGGCAGCAGACTTACTTTCCCAGGCAGAACATGATGAGATGGCAAGTGCGATCCTTGTTACAACAAGCGAAGAATTAGCACATAAAGTATCTGATGAGATTGACGGATTCTTAAATCAGTTATCAAGAAAAGAGATCATGGAGAAATCTTTAGATTCCTTCGGATATATTCTTGTTGCAAGCGATATGAAAGAAGCAATTGATACGGCAAACGCTATTGCGTCTGAACATATGGAGATCATGACAGCAAATCCATTTGATGTTATGACAAGGATCAAGAATGCAGGAGCGATCTTTATCGGAGCATACAGCTGTGAACCTTTAGGAGATTATTTTGCAGGACCAAACCACGTACTTCCAACAAATGGAACAGCAAAATTCTTCTCTCCATTAAGTGTTGATGATTTCATCAAGAAATCAAGTGTCATCTACTATTCAAGAGAAGCCTTAGAGCCAGTACACAAAGACATCGAATTCTTTGCGAATCAGGAACAGCTGACAGCACATGCTAATTCCATGAAAGTAAGATTTGAAGATAACCAGGAAGGATAAAAATATGAGTAGAAGTGCATCAATTGAGAGAAATACAAGTGAGACAAAGATCAAACTTTCCATTGATCTTGATGGAAATGGAAATGGAAATATCCATACAGGAATCGGTTTTTTTGACCATATGTTAAATGCATTTGCACGTCACGGATTTTTTGATCTTGATGTGGAAGTTGAGGGAGATCTCTATGTAGACTGCCATCATACGATCGAAGATGTCGGAATCGTACTTGGAGAAGCGATCAAACAGGCCGTTGGAGATAAGAAAGGGATCAAACGTTATGGATCATTTATGCTTCCAATGGATGAGACATTAATGTTATGTGCGATCGATCTGTCTGGAAGACCATATTTTGTGATGGATTGTGATTTTACGGTTGATCGCGTTGGAGAATTTGACACAGAGATGGTAAGAGAATTCTTTTATGCAGTATCTTACGGTAGCATGATGAATCTTCATTTGAAGAAATTACATGGAGAGAATAATCATCATATGATCGAAGCAGCATTTAAAGCATTTGCAAAAGCTTTGGATGAAGCAACCAGTATGGATCCAAGGATCACAGATGTACTTTCCACGAAAGGAGCCTTATAAGATGAGTAATGAGGCAAAACCATTAAATAGCAAGATGAGTTTTGATGAATTCAAATTAAACAGCGACGGAATGTTAACCGTTGTTGTACAGGATCATAAGACAAATGAAGTTTTGATGGTCGCATATATGACAAAAGAAGCATATGATAAGACGATCGAGACAGGGATTATGACTTATTACAGCCGAAGCCGTGATGAATTATGGATCAAAGGGGAGACATCCGGACATTATCAGTATGTCAAAGATTTATATATTGACTGCGACAGAGACACCTTACTTGCTAAGGTAAAACAGATCGGGGCTGCCTGCCATACAGGAAATTATTCTTGCTTCTACACAGATTTACTAGAAAAAGAAGATTAAGAACGTAATCTTTGTGAGAAAATATTTGTGTTTCTAAGTTCGATTTGGTATAATCGACTTTATAAGATAAGGAGGCAAGATTATGACAGCATTTTTATCAGAATTAGTCTCTTATGTATTGAAGTTTGCGATTCTTTTTGCATGCTCTGCGGCAGGAATTTATTTCGGAGTCGGTCGTGCGAAGGCAAAGAAGAAAGAATCATAAGATCATACATGATTAAGAGAAGATCATTTAGCTGCATGAGAATACAGGCTCATGCAGCTAAAAAGCCGTAAAGGCAAGGTCTTCTTAAATATAATGAAACGACACTAGGAGGATGAAACGTTGAGAGCATATGGAGTCAACGAACTCAGGAAGATGTATCTTGAGTTTTTCGAAAGTAAAGGACATTTAGCATTAAAGAGTTTTTCACTCGTGCCAAAGAACGATAACAGTTTATTACTGATCAACGCTGGTATGGCACCACTGAAACCTTATTTCACAGGACAGGAAGTACCACCAAGAACAAGAGTGACAACATGTCAGAAGTGTATCCGTACAGGAGATATTGAGAATGTTGGTAAGACAGCAAGACATGGTACATTCTTTGAGATGTTAGGAAACTTCTCTTTTGGAGATTACTTCAAACATGAAGCGATCGCATGGTCTTGGGAATTTTTAACAAAAGTGATCGGATTAGATCCTGACAGATTATATCCATCTGTATACGAAGATGATGATGAAGCATTCGAGATCTGGGAGAAAGAGATCGGAATCGCACCAGAGAGAATCTTCCGTTTTGGAAAAGAAGACAACTTCTGGGAGCATGGGGCAGGACCTTGTGGACCATGTTCAGAGATCTACTATGACCGTGGAGAGAAATACGGATGCGGAAGCCCAGACTGTACGGTAGGATGTGACTGCGACCGTTATATGGAAGTATGGAACAACGTATTTACACAGTTTGAGAATGATGGGCACAACCATTATACAGAATTAGAGAATAAGAACATTGATACAGGTATGGGACTGGAACGTCTTGCAGTCGTTGTACAGGAAGTAGATTCTATCTTCGACGTAGATTCTATCAAAGCGATCCGCGATGAAATCTGTAAAGTTGCAGGAGTTACTTATGGTACAGACCACGAGACAGACGTATCGATCCGTGTGATCACAGACCATATTCGTTCTGCTACATTTATGTTATCTGATGGTATCACACCATCTAACGAAGGACGTGGATATGTTCTTCGCCGTCTGATTCGCCGCGCAGCAAGACATGGAAGATTATTAGGGATCGATCATCTGTTCTTAACAGATATCAGTAAAGTCGTGATCCGTGAATCTAAAGATGGATATCCAGAATTAGAAGAGAAAGCAGAATTTATCTTCAATCATTTATCTCAGGAAGAAAAACAGTTCAACAAGACGATCGATCAGGGACTGTCTATCTTAGCAGATATGGAAAAAGCTATGAACGAGAAAGGCAGCAAAGAGCTTGCTGGTGCAGATGCGTTCAAATTATATGACACATATGGATTCCCATTAGATCTGACGATCGAGATCTTAGAAGAAAAGGGATTTACTGTAGATAAAGAAGGCTTTGAAAAAGAAATGCAGGTTCAGAGAGAGACTGCCAGAGCTGCAAGAAAGACAACAAACTACATGGGTGCAGATGCAACTGTATACGAACAGTTAGATCCAGCCATGACAACAAAATTCGTTGGATATGATGAACTTACTTGTGAAGGTGAGATCACAGCTATGACAACAGAGACAGAAGTTGTTTCAACTCTGAACAAAGGAGACAAAGGAACGATCGTCGCTGACCAGACAGCATTCTATGCTACAAGTGGTGGTCAGGAAGCAGATAAAGGTGTGATCATCAGCGGAGATGCATCTTTTGAAGTAGAAGATGTCATTAAATTATCCGGTGGTAAGTTTGGACATGTTGGACATGTAGTCGAAGGAACATTCAACGTAGGAGACAAAGCAGTCTTTACAGTGAATGAGAAGAACAGAGCATTAGGTGCAAAGAACCATAGTGCAACTCATTTATTACAGAAAGCATTAAGAGAAGTGCTTGGAACTCATGTAGAGCAGGCAGGATCTTTAAATAATGCGGAACATTTAAGATTCGACTTTACACATTTCTCACCATTATCTGATGATGAGATCGCAAGAGTTGAGAAGATCGTCAACGAAAAGATCGCTCAGGATCTTCCAGTTGTGACAAAAGTTATGTCTATGGAAGAAGCTAAGAAAACAGGAGCTATGGCACTGTTTGGAGAGAAATACGGAGACGAAGTACGTGTTGTATCCATGGGAGATTTCTCTGTAGAATTATGTGGTGGTACTCATGTGAAGAATACAGGAGCGATCACAGCATTCAAGATTTTATCTGAAACTGGTGTTGCATCAGGAGTTCGAAGAATCGAAGCAGTGACAGATCAGGGAGTATTTAACTACTACCATAAGCAGGAAGAAGAATTAAAAGAAGCAGCCAAAGCATTAAAAGCTACACCAGCAACACTGCTGACAAGAATTGAATCACTTCTTGCAGAAGTAAAAGAATTAAAGAGCGAAAACGAATCCTTAAAGAGCAAACTTGCAAAAGACGCTCTGGGAGATGTTATGGATCAGGTAGAAGAAGTAAAAGGAGTGAAACTTCTTGCAACTTCTATAGAAGACGTTGATATGAATGGACTTCGTGAACTTGGAGATAACTTAAAAGAGAAATTAGGAGAAGGTGTCATTGTCCTTGCTTCCCAGAAAGACGGAAAAGTATTCTTAGTTGCCATGGTAACAGACGAGGCACAGAAAGCAGGAGCACACGCTGGAAACCTGATCAAAGCGATCGCCGGATGCGTTGGAGGCGGCGGTGGAGGACGTCCAAATATGGCTCAGGCCGGAGGAAAGAATCCAGCCGGAATTCCAGAAGCAGTAGCAAAAGTAAAAGAAATTTTAGAAAGTCAAATTTCATAGTTGACAAAAATCTAAAATGTGATATACTAATCTAGTGCAAAAAATTAAAACCCAAACAGTCCTATGCACAAGTACAAGACTGGAGGGGAGGTCGGGAATAGAATGTCAAACGTAATCGTTAAAGAAAATGAATCTTTAGATAGCGCTCTTCGCAGATTCAAGAGAAACTGTGCAAAAGCAGGAATTCAGCAGGAGATTCGTAAAAGAGAACATTACGAAAAGCCAAGCGTAAGACGTAAGAAAAAGTCTGAAGCGGCTCGTAAGAGAAAATCTAAATAATTTTTACTTGATTGAAAAGATAAGCATCATTTACCTGGGAACAGGTATATGGTGCTTTTTTTCGGCATATATTAAACCAAATGCCACAAAAGGAGTTTTGCATGAAGAAGAAACCAAAAGAAGTGATTGCTAAAGGACTTTCTCTTCCAAGAGATGTGGTGTTTGGAGATTTCATTATAACCTTGACAGGAAACTGTGAAGCATACATAGAAAATTACAGGGGGATCGTATCATATGATGAGAATAAGATCTCCATTCAGGGGAATCATGTTATATTAAATATCTGTGGATGTGATCTGGAGGTTGATTTTTACTCACAGGAATCAATGAAGATCAAAGGAAAGATCAAAAGGCTGGAATATGTATGATATTCTTTGAAAGGAGCATGAGAAATGCTTAAAATTCTGCACTTTATATTTGGAAGGCTGTATTTTCAAGTCAAAGGATATCAGACAGAGCGTTTTTTGAATCTCTGTGCAAAAAATCATCTTGTATTGTGGGAATTAAAACCAGTATCAGACGGCTATGTGTTTTTTATCAGAAGAAGTTCTTATCAAATGTTGGAAGCATTAGCAGAGAAAGCAAATGTTGATCTTGCGTTACAAGGACAAAAAGGACTGCCATATTTCTTAAAAGAACATAAAAAACGTAAAATATTATTTTTTTCCATGTGTTTGTGCGGTTTAATGATCCTTTCGCTGAGTCAGTTTTTATGGGAGATTACAGTTTCTGGAGGAGAAGTATATTCAGAAAGTGATATATTAAAGTATGTTACGGATAACTACTACCATATTGGAACATTAAAATACCAGATTGACTGCGATGCATTGGAAGACCATCTGAGGGAAGATTATGCTGAGATTGCGTGGGCATCCTGTTCGATTCAGGGAACAAGACTGCATATTGAGATAAAAGAAACTTTAGATCGTAAAACAAAGCAGAATCCAAAGAAACCATGTGATATCGTGGCAAATAAATCAGGGATCATTACAAAAATGGCGGTCAAAAGTGGAACACCGCTTGTAAGTGTTGGGGACAGTGTCAAAAGCGGAACAACTTTAATTTCTGGATTGATCTATTACTACAGTGATGATTTTACCGTGACACAGACGGATAAGATCAAAGCGGACGGAGAGATTGTGATGCGTACTAAAGAGGTGTACAACAATTCAATTCCCATGGAATATTACGAAAAGCTGATCACAGGCAAGAAAAAGAGCATCAAAAATTTATATTTTGGACAGTATCAATTCGATTTTCCAGAAAAGAAAAGACAGAATCATACAAATGTTGTGACAAAGAGAAGATCATTAAAGATAGGGAAATCTTTTTATCTGCCCATTGGGATCACGATGCAGATAACTGAAAGATACAGGCCAAAGAAGAAAATCTTGACAAAAAAAGAAGCACAGTTAAAATTAAAAAAACAGCTGGAACGATATCTTATGAAGAAAGCAAAAGCAGGAGCAAAGATCGTTCACTGTGAAGGAAATTATAAAAAAAAGAACAACCGATATGAAGTTAAGGCATCGATCATCAAAGAAGAAAGTGTCGGAAAGATCCGAAATATCAAGAAATTAACAAAGAAACAAGAAGAAATGATCACACCAACAACAGCGCAGCAATAAATAAAAGTTATGAATCAGGCCATATGGATTTTGCCACTCAGGTTGAAAAACTTTGTAACAGATGGTAGAATACATAAGGAATATACACAAAGAAGGAGACTGAGAATTAGATGAATCCAGTTGAAATAGAAATGAATTTTCCGGCAGAACATGGCGGGAATGTATTCGGGCAGTTTGATGCCTATATGAAGAAAATCGAAAAAACACTGCATGTGAGTCTGATCCTGAGAGGTGATCATTTAAAATGCATTGGAACACAGCAGGCAGTTAATCATGCGATCTCCGTGATCGATGAATTACTCGAATTATCCAAACGAGGAAATGTGATCACAGAGCAGAATGTAAACTATGCGTTATCGTTATCAATGGAAGAGAAATCTCCAAGTCTTTTGGAGCTTGATAAAGATGTCATCTGTCATACGATCCAGGGCAAAGCAGTCAAACCAAAGACTTTAGGACAGCAAAAATACGTCGATGCGATCAAGAATAAGATGATCACATTTGGAGTCGGTCCTGCAGGAACTGGTAAGACATATCTTGCAATGGCTATGGCGATCACAGCATTTAAGAATGATGAAGTCAGCCGTATCATTTTAACAAGACCAGCAATTGAGGCAGGAGAGAAGCTAGGTTTCTTGCCTGGAGATCTACAGAGTAAAGTTGATCCATATTTAAGACCATTATATGATGCATTATATGAGATCCTTGGGGCAGACGCATTTATGAAGAATATGGAGAAAGGCTTGATCGAAGTCGCTCCATTGGCTTACATGAGAGGACGTACACTGGATAATGCATACATTATCTTAGATGAGGCACAGAATACAACACCTGCTCAGATGAAGATGTTCTTAACACGTATTGGATTTGGGTCCAAAGCGATCATCACGGGTGATTTAACACAGAAAGACTTGCCATTTGACAGTATTTCAGGATTAGAAGAATCTCTAAGAGTGTTAAGAAAAGTTAAGGAGATCGGGGTCTGTGAGCTTACCAATAAGGACGTTGTCAGACATCCATTAGTACAGAAGATCGTTGCAGCATATGATCAATATGAAGCAGCCAGATCTGCGAAAAAGAATAAGAATAACAATAACAAAAAGAACAGAAGATAGGAATGTTATGAGTATTATAATCGAGAATGAATACGAAGGGGAGATCAATATCCCTTATGAAAAGATCGCACATGAAGTGATCGAGGCAGCGATTGATTATGTGGACTGCCCTTATGAGTGCGAAGTGAATTTAATGCTAACCAATAATGAAACGATTCATGCGATCAACAAAGAACAAAGAGAGATCGACCGGCCAACAGACGTACTGTCTTTTCCAATGGCAGAATACGAAGAACCAGCGGATTTCTCAAAGATTGAAGAAGATCCGATGGCATTTGATCCAGAGAGCGGTGAATTTCTGCTTGGAGATATCGTGATCTCCATGGACAAGGTATGGGAACAGGCTGAGAATTATGGCCACAGCCGAGAGAGAGAATATGCCTTTTTGATCGCTCACAGTATGTTACATCTGTTTGGATATGACCATATGGAAGAGGAAGAACGAAAAGATATGGAAAAACGTCAGGAAGAGATTTTGACAAAGACGAAATATACAAGAGATGAAAGAGGTTTAGTATGAGTAAAAGCAGCAAAAACTCATTTTTAATGCAAGGAATGATCTTAGCCGCAGCATCCATTGTCTGCCGTGTGATCGGATTATTATATCGTAGTCCACTGTTTGGGATCATCGGCAAAGAAGGTATGGGGTACTATTCTTATGCATATAATATCTACAATATTATTCTGCTGATCGCATCCTTTAGTATTCCACTTGCGGTATCCAAATCAATTTCTGCAAGACTTGCGAAGAAAGAATATATCAATGCTCAGAGAATCTTCTATGGAGCATTAGTTTATGCAGTTGTCGTTGGTGGTATCGCGTCCATGATCGCATATTTTGGAGCACCAACCTTTGTCGGACATCAAAAAGGTGCAGCACTTGCCCTTCAGGTCATTTCCCCAACGATCTTTTTCTCTGGGATTCTTGGAGTACTTAGAGGATATTTTCAAGGACATAATACAATGGTGCCAACATCCATTTCCCAGATCATTGAGCAGATCTTGAATGCGATCTTTAGTATTTTGATGGCATATGTACTGATCTTACCATATCTGCCATCTAACAAGATCACATATGAGATCGCAAGACATGGGGCAGCAGGTAGTGCGATCGGTACAGGAGTCGGTGTTTTAACAGGATTGATCTTCTGCTCTATCATTTATCGTGCATACCAGCCAAAGGTCAAGATTCAGATGAAACATGACCGTACAAAATATATTGAATCTTATGGGAATATCTTAAAGATTTTATTATTAACGATCACACCGGTTATCTTTAGTACAGCGATCTATAACTGTAGTGCAACGATCGACCAGACGATCTTTAGTAATATCTTAGTAGGAAAAGGAATTACGGCGAAAGTAGTTTCAGAATTTTATGGTTTGTTCAGCGGTCAGTATAACGTGCTGATCAACGTTCCAGTTGCGATGGCATCTGCACTTTCTAATGCGATCGTGCCAAATGTTTCTGCAGCTTATGCGTTAGGCAAGAAGGACGATATGAACGACAGTATCCAGATGGCGATACGTTTTACGATGATGATCGCGATCCCATGTGCGGTTGGACTAGGTGTGTTGAATAGTTCGATCAATGGATTGATCTTCGGTGCAACATATGCTAAGGGATTAGGAGCTGCCATGCTTCGGATCGGTGCAGTTTCCGTTATTTTCTACTGCCTGTCAACGTTGACAAATGGTATCTTACAGGGAATGGGAAAGATGAGAGTGCCAGTCAGACATTCTGCGATTTCCGTTGTGGTCAATATCGTTGTATTATGGCTTTTATTAACATACACAGATTGTAAAACATATGGATTGGTATTTGCGACTATGGCATTTTCCCTTGTGATGTGTCTGTTAAATGCACACTCCATCAAGAAATACACAGGTTTTCATCAGGAGATCACAAAGACATTTATCAAGCCTGCATTAAGTGCAGCAGTGATGGGTGTTGTCTGTTTTCTGATTCAGTATGCGGTTCAAAGCGTTCTTCCATTCGGGCGAGTATGCTTTGCGGTCTGCGTGATCATTGCAGTGCCAGTTGGAGCACTGATCTATTTTGCAGCGATCATTAAGTTAAGAGTATTTACAGAAGAAGAACTTACTAAGATTCCAAAAGGAAATCTGATCGTCAGATTAGCAAAGAAATTACATTTGCTGTAAGGATCGTAAGGGCTTCCATTTATAAAAGGAAGAAAAAGTCCAGATCTGCTATGATTTGGGCTTTTTGTATAAATTCCCTTATCTTTGGTAACAATATAGCCAAAGGAGGGTTGCATTATGAAGAAGATCAATCGATTTTTGATGATATATATGGTTGTGATCACAGTTTTGTGCATCTGTATGTGTTATCTTGCATTCTCAGCAAATGAAAAGAAGGACAACCTCAAGGAAGTTCGTTCTCAGATAACAACAACAGCTGAAAAAAAACAGACCAAAGCAGTCAAGAAGGTTAAGGCAACGTACAGTCTGAAGATTCTTGATGGAAGTCTGGCTGTGATCAATAATAAGACCAAAGAAGTTTTTGAATATACAGATATGAAGAAAGAGAATCTGCCAGCAGACATCAAAAATATGCTGAAAGAGAATTTTATCTTTGAAAACAGAGAAGAAGTATATCATTTTCTGGAATCATACAGTAGTTAAAATAAAAATTTGGAGAAAAATAACGAATGAAATATGATGTGATCATCGTTGGAGCAGGGGCTTCTGGTATGATGGCAGCGATCACAGCAGCTAGTCATCATAAGAAAGTTCTCTTGCTTGAACGGATGGATAAATTAGGAAAGAAAATATTAGCAACGGGAAATGGAAGATGCAATCTGTCAAATGCTTACATGGACGAGAATTGCTACAGAGGGCAGAGACCTTCCTTTGCCTATCCGATGATCGAGGAATTTGGATTAGAAGATCTCATTCAGTTCTTTGAATCTCTCGGAATGCTTGTGACAGAGCAAAATGGATATTATTATCCTGCATCTTTGCAGGCAGCAACTGTTGTTGATACATTGACACAGAAATTAAAGCATCTGCACGTGGATATTCTGACAGAATTTGAAGTCACGAAAGCAGAGAAACGTAAGTCCACATTTTATGTCTATGGAAATGACAAATGTTTTCAGTCAAGCAATCTGATCCTTGCAACTGGTGGATGTGCACAGCCAAACTTAGGAAGCAACGGAAGTGGATACAAGCTTGCCAAAGACTTTCATCATAAGATCACGGATACATTCCCGTCTTTGGTAGGATTAGAAGCAGAAGGAAAATATTTAAAAGACACCTCTGGAGTTCGAAATGTCAGTAATGTCAGCGTTTACGCGAATAATGAATTGATCGCCAAAGAACATGGAGAAGTTCAGTTTACAAAATATGGGGTTTCAGGGATCCCGATTTTCCAGATCAGTCATTTTGCGATCGAAGCATTAAGAAGAAAGAAAAAAGTAAAAATCTATTTAAATCTCATGCCACAGATGGTAACCTTAGAAGAAACAACAGAAGTATTCTTAAAGAGCTGCAATTATAAGACAGTCGAAGAATTCTTCCAGGGATTTTTAAATAAAAAACTGGTATATGCAATCTTACTGAGATTAAAGATTGATCCAAGAAAACCGGTTGCTCAGATATCCAGGAAAGATCTTAACAGGATCTTAGATATGATCCAACACTTTGAAGTTGAGATCAAAGGATATAAAGGATATGATATGGCACAGGTAACAGCCGGAGGCGTATCCACAAAAGAAATCATACAAGGAACATTAGAATCAAAGTTATTAGAAGGGCTTTATGTTGTCGGTGAATTACTAGATGTCGATGGAACATGCGGAGGGTATAATCTTCAGTGGGCATTTACATCTGGATACATCGCTGCAAGCCAGATAGGAAGACAATGATAAGAATCAACCAGATCAAGCTGCCGATCGATCACAAAGAGGCAGCACTTGAGAAGAAGATAAAAAAAGCATTACATAATACAGAATATAAACAATACAAGATTGTAAAACGGTCTATTGATGCGAGGAAAAAAGAAGAATTATCTTATGTGTATGCAGTTGATGTGACATTAGGTAAGGGTCAAGAAGAGAAATTCCTCAAAAAGAACAAGAATCGTAATATCATGACAGTAAAAGAAAAGAAGTTTGAATTTCCAGAAAATCAGCGGGAATTTAAATATCCACCGGTTGTGATCGGAATGGGACCGGCAGGTCTGTTTGCAGCACTGATGCTTGCAAGAGCCGGATTACATCCGATCGTCTTAGAACGAGGGAAAGATGTCACAAACCGTATGAAAGATGTAGAACATTTCTGGGAGAGTGGTGAACTGAATCCTGAATCTAATGTACAATTTGGAGAAGGAGGAGCAGGAACATTTTCAGACGGAAAATTAAATACCTTAGTAAAAGACAAATTCGGAAGGAATAGATTCGTTTTAGAAACTTTTGTAGAACATGGTGCACCAGAAGAGATCTTATATGAAAATAAACCACATATCGGAACGGATCTTTTAAGAAATGTCGTTGCAGGGATCAGAGAAGAGATCAGATCTCTTGGCGGAGATGTCCGTTTTGAGGCGAAAGTGACAGATTTCGTGATCCAGGATGGAAAATTAACAGGGCTGATCATCAATGATAAAGAAGAAATTAAAACAGAAGCAGCGATCTTAGCACCGGGACACAGTGCCAGAGATACATTTAAGGTCTTATCAGATCGTGATCTGGAAATGAATCCTAAAGCTTTTGCGATTGGACTTCGTGTGGAACACCCGCGTGAGATGATCGACCATTCGCAGTATGGAAAGGGAGCAGATCAATATGATCTTCCAGCTGCATCATACAAACTAACATATCATGCAAACAATGGAAGAAGTGTGTATTCCTTCTGTATGTGTCCGGGAGGTTTCGTGGTCAACGCGTCTTCAGAGCCAGAACGATTGACGGTCAATGGAATGAGCAATCACGATCGAGCAGCAAAGAATTCCAACAGTGCGATCATCGCAAGTGTTACACCAGAGGATTTTGATGGAAATGACGCATTAGCAGGCGTAAGATTTCAGCAGAAATGGGAAGAAAAAGCTTTTAGCGAAGGAAAAGGAAGAATCCCGGTTCAGACATTAAAAGATTTCAGAGAAGGAAAGATTACAGAATCCTTTGGCGAGATCACACCGAATACCAAAGGATTGACAAGTTTTGGAAACTTAAGAAACTGTCTTCCAGAACCGGTCAGTGAAGCGATTTCGGAAGGAATGCAATATTTTGATACAAAGATCAAAGGATTTAATCGAGAAGATACGATTTTGTGCGGAATTGAAGCAAGAACATCTTCTCCGTTAAGAATCGAGAGAGATCAAGGATTTGAGAGCAATATCAAAGGAATCTACCCATGCGGAGAGGGAGCAGGTTTTGCTGGCGGCATCACTTCTGCGGCAATGGATGGAATTAAGGTTGCACAAGCCCTCGTTACAGTGTAAAATACCTTTCAAGGAGTGAATGTAAAATGAATAATCGTGAAAAACTAAAAGATAAACAAAGAATTGTCGTCAAAGTAGGTACATCTTCTTTGATCCATAAAGCAACAGGAAACATCAATTTATTCCGATTAGAGAAATTAGTCCGTGTTTTAACAGACTTACATAACAGCGGAAAAGACGTGATCCTGGTATCTTCAGGAGCGATCGGTGTAGGATTTAAAGCCCTGGGATTAGAAAACCGTCCGACATCCCTTCCGATGAAGCAGGCATGTTCTGCTGTAGGACAGGGACAGTTAATGATGATCTACCAGAAACTGTTTGCTGAATACAATCAGGGATCTGCACAGATTCTGATCACAAAAGAGACGATGCTCAATGACGAGAGAAGATATAACGCCAAGAATACATTTGAAGAATTACTAAAACTCGGCGTGATTCCGATCGTAAATGAAAACGATACGGTATCTACAGAAGAGATCGAGTTTGGTGACAATGATACCTTATCTGCTGTCGTAACAGCGGTTGTACAAGGCGATCTATTGATCCTCCTGACAGATATTGACGGACTTTATACGGATGATCCACACAAGAATCCACTGGCCAAACTGATCCCAGAAGTACCAGTCTTAGATGAAAAGATCGGAAGAATGGCAAAAGGAGCTGTAACTAAGGTCGGAACTGGCGGAATGGAAACGAAGATCGCAGCAGCTAATATCGTAACAGATGCTGGAGCAGATATGGTGATCGTAAACAGCAATAATTTAAATAATGTCAATAAAGTTGTTGCAGGAGAAGAGATCGGAACATTATTCTTAGCACACAAACGACCAGACTTTGATTTCAAGAAATATTTAACAGAACGCCCATATTTTAAGGCATAATAAGATAAAACAATGTATTATATAGAAAGGAAATATTACAGATGAAAGAAAAAGATATTCAAAGAATTAATGAATTATACAATCTGGATAAATCCATTGGGTTAACACCAGAACAGAAAGAAGAACAGAGAAAGTTAAGACATGAATACGTCCAGTCTGTTCGTGCAAACTTAAGAGCGCAGCTTAATAATGTAAGTATCAAAAATGAAGATGGATCGATTACTCCATTAAAACCAAAAGGATTAAACTAGAGCAGATTAGATAGAACATATTGATGATAGATGCAAACCGCACCGAAAAGGAGGCATTCATAATGTTGGAACAACTAGGAAAACAGGCAAAAGAAGCATCGATAATTCTTGGAAAAGCAGGGATTGAAGATAAGAATGAAGTATTAAGAGAAGCAGCCAAATGTCTGGTACAGAATCAGGAATATATCTTAAGTGAGAATTATAAAGATGTAGAGAATGCAAAAAGCAATGATATGAGCGAGGCGTTGATCGATCGTTTATCCCTGAATCCTGACCGTATCGAAGCAATGGCAGAAGGACTTCGTCAGGTAGCTGAACTACATGATCCAATTGGTTCTGTAGAACATATGCAGAAAACACCGAATGGACTTTTGATCGGTAAGAAAACAGTACCATTAGGAGTTGTCGGTATCATCTACGAATCAAGACCAAACGTAACAGCAGATGCATTTGCACTATGTTTTAAGACAGGAAATGCATGCCTTCTTCGTGGTGGAAGTGATGCGATCAATTCAAATCTTGCGATCACAAATGTGATCCAGAGTGCACTAGAATTCTGCAATATGCCAAAATACAGCATTCAGCTGCTGACAGATACAAGCCGTGAGACAGCTACAAAGATGATGCAGTTAAATGAATACTTAGATGTTCTGATCCCAAGAGGTGGTGCAGGACTCATTCAGAGTGTTGTAAAGAATTCTACAGTGCCAGTGATCGAGACAGGGACAGGAAATTGTCATGTATACGTAGATGAATTTGCCCAGAAAGACATGGCAGTTAACATCATCATCAATGCAAAGACACAGAGGCTTGGAACATGCAATACATGTGAGTCTCTAGTATTACATAAAAATATCATAGAAAGCCATGGTCCAGCGATCATTGAAGCTTTATTAGCCAAAGGTGTGCAAGTACGTGGAGATGAGAGGGTTTGTGCTTTAAATGACCAGGTCATTCCTGCAACAGAAGAAGACTGGGGAACAGAATACTTAGATTCTATCATTTCTGTGAAAACTGTCGACAGCTTTGACGAAGCAGTGGAACATATCAATCATTACAATACGGGGCATTCGGAAGCGATCGTCACAGATTCTTACCAGAATGCACAGGAATTCTTAAATCAGATCGATGCAGCAGCTGTTTATGTTAATGCATCCACAAGATTTACTGATGGATTTGAATTTGGATTTGGAGCAGAGATCGGAATCAGTACCCAGAAGATTCATGCCAGAGGACCAATGGGATTAGATGCACTGACAACCAGCAAATTTATTATTTATGGAAATGGACAGATCCGTAAATGATAGAATATAAAAGCCAGAATTGTCAAATCATTTCAGAATCTTAAGAAAATCTGAAGAAAAACATAGAATTTTGTATGCAAATGCAAAGAAATTGTTAAAAAAACATTGAAAAATAAAAGAGACTGTGGTATTATAAGTCTTGTGTTCAAAGGAGTTTTCATTTTATGAGAACTCTTTTTTTTCGCAATGGAAAAAAATGTAAAGAAGAAAGGAAGGCTTAAAATGGCATTGTTTACATTTAGCGGCGGTGTTCATCCGGCAGATGGTAAAGAATTTGCAAAGAATTCACCAATCACCGAATACCTGCCAAAAGGAGATGTTGTTTTACCTTTAGGTCAGCACATCGGTGCTCCTGCACAGCCAATCGTTAGCAAGGGAGACCAGGTGTTAGTAGGCCAGAAGGTGGCAGAAGCTGGAGGATTTGTATCCGCGAATATTTTCAGCTCTGTTTCAGGAACTGTAAAGGCGATCGAGCCAAGAATGACTCCAGCAGGAGCAAAAGTTAACTCTATCGTAATTGAGAATGATGGAGAATTCAAAGAGGCTGCCTTTGAGGCAAAACCTTATGATCAGATGTCTAAAGATGATGTTTTAGCAGCGATCAAAGAAGCTGGAATCGTAGGACTTGGTGGAGCCGGATTCCCAACACATGTGAAATTAGCGCCAAAAGATCCAGATGCGATCGAATATATCATCGTAAATGGAGCGGAGTGTGAACCTTATATCACAGGTGACTACCGCATCTTAATGGAGACACCAGAACTTTTAATTGAAGGATTAAATATCGTACTTGATATGTTCCCAAAAGCAAAAGGTATCATTGGTATTGAAGATAATAAAAAAGATGCAATTGCTAAAGTAGAAGCATTAGTAAAAGGTGATGCAAGAATCAGCGTTGCTACATTAAAGACAAAATACCCACAGGGTGCAGAACGTTCTTTGATTTATGCAACAACAGGAAGAAGCATCAACTCCAGCATGTTACCAGCAGATGCAGGATGTATCGTAGATAACGTAGCTACGATCGTAGCGATCAAAGAAGCTGTCAAAGATGGTAAACCATTATACGAACGTGTTGTGACAGTTACTGGAGATGCGATCAAGAATCCAAGCAACTTTAAAGTACGTACAGGAACAAACGTACAGGAACTGATCGAAGCAGCCGGTGGATTTAAGACACAGCCTGAGAAGATCATTTCTGGTGGACCTATGATGGGTATGGCAATGTTTACAACAGATGTACCAGCTGTCAAAACATTCTCATGCTTCTTAGCATTCACAAAAGATGAAGTTGCTGCGAACCAACCAAGCAATTGTATTCGTTGTGGAAGATGTGTGAGCGTCTGTCCACAGAAGCTGATGCCAGCAAAATTATCTGTATTAGCAGATCATAATCAGTTTGACGAGTTTGAGAAACTTTATGGAGCAGAATGCGTTGAGTGTGGATCTTGTTCATTTGTATGTCCAGCAAAACGTAACCTTGCACAGTCCATGAAGACAGGTCGTAAACAGGTATTAGCTAACCGTAGAAAGAAATAAAGGAGAGATACATATGAGCGAAACATTATATCATGTGTCAGCCAATCCTCATGTAAGAGATAACGGCTCAACACAAAAGATTATGTTAGATGTTATCATCGCATTACTACCCGCTACAATTTTTGGTATCTATATCTTTGGAGCATCTGCGGCACTGACAGTTGCAATTTCTGTTGCTACCTGTGTTGTCGTTGAGTATATTTACCAGAAACTTATGAAACAGCCAATCACTGTAGGTGACTTAAGTGCGGCATTGACCGGACTGTTACTTGCATTAAACTTACCATCAGGAGCACCATTCTGGATGCCGATCCTTGGTGGAATCTTCGCGATCATCGTTGTAAAACAGGTGTTCGGTGGATTGGGACAGAACTTTATGAACCCAGCCCTTGGTGCAAGATGTTTCTTAATGATCTCATTTGCAGCAAGAATGACAACATTTACATATGATGGTGTGACAACAGCAACACCACTTGCTGTTATGGAACAGGGAAAAAGCGTAGATGTTATGAAATCATTCTTAGGATTCGTTCCTGGAACAATTGGTGAAACATCTGCATTATTACTGATCATCGGTGGAGTATACTTAGTATTTAAGAAAGTCATCTCTCCGATCATCCCATGTGTTTACGTTGCAGTTGTAGCAATCTTCGTACTGATCTTCGGTGGTCATGGATTTGATCTATCTTACATGGCAGCACAGATCTTCAGTGGTGGATTAATGTTAGGTGCGATCTTCATGGCAACAGACTACGTAACATCTCCAATTACAAAGAACGGAAAGATCATCTATGCGATCGTTCTTGGTATTTTAACTGGATTATTCCGTCTGTTCGGACCAATGGCAGAAGGTGTATCTTATTCAATCATCATTGCGAACTTATTAGTTCCACTGATCGAGAGAGTGACAGTACCAACTCCATTTGGAATCGTAAAAAAAGGAGGTAAGAGCAATGAATAAGAATCTCGTAATGGATTGTATCAAATTATGTGTGATCACATTAATTGCAGGACTCCTTTTAGGTATCGTATATAATGTAACAAAAGCACCGATCGCCGCACAGGAAGAAAAGACAAAACAGGAAGCTTACAAAGCCGTATTCAAAGATGCAGCGAAATTCGATACAGTAAAATTAGACCAGAAAGACGTAGCAGCTGTCTTAAAGAAAAATGATCTTGGACAGAACACGATTTCTGAAGTTGTAAAAGCAGTTGACAAAAACGGAAAAGAACTTGGATACGTATTCTCTGTAACAAACCCAGAAGGATACGGTGGAGATGTATCTTTATCTGTAGGTGTTAGAGATGATGGAACAGTTAATGGTTATGAAACATTATCCATCAGCGAAACAGCTGGTTTAGGTATGAAAGCCAAAGAACCAGAATTCAAGAGTAACTTTAAAAACAAAAAAGCAGACAAATTTGAAGTTGTAAAAGATGGATCTGGTAAGAACGATGATTCTAAAGTAGATGCCATCAGTGGTGCAACAATTACTAGCCGTGCTGTCACAAGTGCAGTTAACAGCTGTGTTGCATATTCAAAGAGCCTGAAGGGAGGTAATTAAACATGAAACCAAATCCAATGGAACGATTGATTAATGGTATCGTAAAAGAAAACCCTACCTTCGTCTTAATGTTAGGTATGTGTCCTACATTAGCAGTAACAACATCTGCGATCAACGGTGCAGGAATGGGACTTTCAACAACAGCCGTATTAATGTTTTCTAACATGATCATTTCCGCATTAAGAAATGTCATCCCTGATCGTGTACGTATCCCAGGATATATCGTAGTTATCGCATCTCTGGTAACAATCGTACAGTTCCTATTACAGGGATATGTTCCAGCAGTTAACGACGCATTAGGATTATACATCCCACTGATCGTAGTAAACTGTATCATCCTTGGACGTGCAGAATCCTTTGCAGCAAAGAACGGACCGATCAACTCCTTCTTTGACGGACTTGGAATGGGACTTGGATTTACTGTAGCCTTAACAATTTTAGGAGCATTCCGTGAATTATTAGGAGCAGGTCAGATCTTCGGAATGCAGGTAATGCCATCTGCATACGAACCAATCACAATCTTTATCCTGGCACCTGGAGCATTCTTCGTACTTGCATGCTTAGTAGCGATCCAGAATAAAGTTAAGAGCAAAAAACCTAAAAAAGCCGGAGAAGCACAGAGTGGTGGATGCGGAGATTGTTCTCACTGCGGAAACAGCGCTTGCGGTTCCAGAAGCTTTTTTGATACAACTGTAGATGACAAATAAGGAGGATTAAGATGAAAAGTTTACTGTTAATTGCCATCGGTTCAGCGCTGGTAAATAACGTCGTATTAAGCCAGTTCCTTGGTTTATGTCCTTTCCTTGGAGTTTCTAAGAAAGTTGAGACAGCAGCCGGAATGGGTGCAGCCGTTCTCTTCGTTATTACTATCGCATCAGCAGTTACAAATTTAATTTATACATTTTTATTAGTACCAACAGATTTAACATACTTAAATACGATCGTATTTATCCTGGTAATCGCAGCATTAGTACAGTTCGTAGAAATGGTATTAAAGAAATCTATGCCAGCATTATATGAATCTCTGGGAGTATTCCTTCCACTGATCACAACAAACTGTGCAGTTCTTGGTACAGCATTAACAAACGTACAGAACGACTATAGTTTCATCGCCAGCGTAGTCAATGGTATCGGTATCTCTTTAGGATTCCTGATTGCTATTGTTATCCTTGCTGGTATCCGTGAAAAGATGGAATACAACAACATCCCAGAATCTTTCAAAGGAATGCCTATCACACTGTTAACAGCAGGATTAATGGCAATCGCATTCTTCGGATTCTCAGGACTTATTTAGGAGGTAAAGAAGATGAATATATCAGCAATTTTACTTGCCATGGTTGTTGTCGGAGGAACCGGTCTGCTTATCGCAATCTTACTGGGAATTGCCTCAGAGAAATTTAAAGTTCCTGTAGACGAGAAGGAAGTAGCCATCCGTGCAGAACTTCCAGGAAATAACTGTGGTGGTTGTGGATACGCAGGTTGTGATGGACTTGCAAAAGCAATCGCAAATGGAGAAGCACCAGTGAACGGCTGTCCAGTTGGTGGAGCAGCTGCAGCTGAGAAGATCAGTGCGATCATGGGTGTAGAAGCAGGAGAATTCGTGAAGAAAGTCGCATTTGTAAAATGTGCCGGAACTTGCGAAAAAGCATCTGACAAATACCAGTACTCAGGAGTTCAGAGCTGTATCGAAGCGATGAACGTACCAGGTGCAGGACCAAAAGGATGCGAATTTGGATGTATGGGATTTGGAAGCTGTGCAGCAGTATGTCCAGAAAATGCGATCTCTATCGTGAACGGAATCGCTCACATCGATGAAGAAGCATGTGTAGGATGTGGAAAATGTGCAGAAACATGTCCAAAAGCATTGATCGACCTTGTACCAGAAAACAAGAAAACAAGAGTACAGTGCAGCTCTAAAGAATTCGGTAAAAACGTTATGTCTGTATGTAAAGCAGGATGTATCGGATGTAAAGCATGCGAAAAAGTATGTAAACTTGGAGCGATCAAAGTTGAAAACAACATCGCACAGATCGATTATGATAAATGTGTAGGTTGTGGATTATGTGCAGGTAAATGTCCAAAAGGAATCATTACAGGAAAGAAATTAGTTCCTAAGAAACCAGCACCAAAGAAAGAAGCTTAATCTTTCTTTATATCATTATAATAATAAAGAAGCAGGAGATTCGAGAGATCAGAATCTCCTGCTTTTTTCTGCTTCTATTCATGGAAAAAAAGAATACTATTATAATAGGAAGAAAAAGGATTCCTGACATGAAATTTCTCGAACTTCGGCAAAAAGATGTGATCAATTGTAATACAGGAGAATGTTTAGGCCTTGTCCTAGACCTCGAATTTGAAATCCATACGGGTAAGATCTGTTATCTGATCGTTCCCAAAACAACGAAGATGTTCATATGCGTTGGTAAGAATAAAGTTTACAAAATCCCATACAAATGTATTGTAAGGATCGGCAGAGATACGATTCTAGTCGATATCAACGAAAAAGAATGCCTGAAATAAAAGAAAAGCTTTCTTTTCTACAAAAAAAATGATATACTTCAAGCAGTAAAAACACGGAGGTACAAGAAGATGAGATGCCCATATTGTGGAAGTGAGAATTCCAGAGTCGTAGATTCCAGACCGGCAGAAGACAACAATGCGATCCGTAGAAGAAGACAATGTGACGAATGCGGAAAACGTTTTACAACTTATGAGAAGATAGAGACAGAACCGTTGAGTGTCATCAAGAAAGACAAGACACGACAACTCTACGATCGAAACAAGATCCGGAATGGAATCGTACAATCCTGTCACAAACTCCCAGTATCCATGGGGCAGATCGAAGCAGCGATCGATGAGATTGAGACAAAGATCTATAACATGGGAACAAGAGAAGTCGAAACATCCGTGATCGGAGAGATGGTCATGGACAAATTAAAGGATTTGAATGAAGTTGCATACGTAAGATTTGCAGCCATTTACCGTGAATTCAAAGATGTGAACACATTTATGAGTGAATTAAAGAAATTATTAAAATAATCACAATTGTTTTGAATAAACAAGATTGTAAAAATATTACTTTTGTGATAAACTAACCATATCATTTTGAAACCAGCTTCCTTTTTGAGAAGAGAAGGAGTTGAGTATTATTTATCAGGAAGTAATCACAGGAATCGTCAGTGGAGTGAGTGGAAAGCTCATCCACGTAGAAGTAGAAATCAGAAACGGCCTGCCATATTTTACAATGGTAGGCTATCTTTCCAAAGAATCCATGGAAGCAAAAGAGCGGGTTGCATCAGCACTGCGCTCCATCGGCCATCCCTTACCGTCGATGAAGATCACCGTTAATTTATCCCCAGCCAATATAAGAAAGAACGGAACCGCGTTCGATTTCCCAATCGCCGTGGCCTTTTTAGGATGCCTGAATTTAATCGATGCAAGCAAGTTAGATGACATCTGTATCATGGGGGAATTAGGACTAAACGGCAAGATCAGAGGTGTAGGAAACTGTCTTCCAATCGTTTTAGAAGCAAGAAAACAAGGCATTCACAAGTTCTTTGCGGCAAGTGAAGATGAGAATTCTCTAAGAGGGATCGAAGATATTGAAGTGGTATTTATGGACAGTTTACAGGATGTCCTGGACTATTTTCATGGAACATATCATCAAAAAAGTTGCAGAAGTGCAACAACTTATCAAAAGGAAGAGTCAGAAGAAGACTTCAGTGATATCATCGGACAACAACATTTAAAAAGAGCGATGGAGATCGCGGTCACTGGAAGACATCATCTATTGATCATTGGTTCCCCAGGTTCAGGAAAAACAATGGCAGCCAGAAGGATCCCGACCATTCTTCCACAACTATCAAAAGAAGAGAAGATGGAAGTTCAGGCAATCTATGATGCCACTGGAATTCCACGGTATTTAGAAGATGATACCAGACCATTTCGCCAGCCACATCCAATGATCCCGAAAGCCGCATTCCTTGGAGGCGGCAAGACGCCGACGGCAGGAGAGATCACATTAGCACATCATGGCATTTTATTTCTGGACGAATTTATGGAATTTAAAACAGAATGTATCGAGGCACTCAGACAGCCATTGGAAGATGGAACGATCGATATCACCAGAAATGGGATCTACCACAAGTTTCCGGCAGATTTTCAACTGATCGCCACCATGAATCCATGTCCTTGTGGTTATGGATTGGAAGATGGGATCTGCCGATGTACTTATCATGAAAAAAAGCGTTATCTAAAGAAATTGTCCGGTCCGATCTTAGACCGTTTTGACATGGTCCTATGTCTAAGTAAAAAAGAGGCTGATACACAAAAGATACAAAAAGAGAGTCAAGAAACATCCAATCAGATCAAAGAACGCATCGAAACAACTATCCAAAGAGAAAAAAAGTTATTAAAAAACTATCAATGCAGTGATACCAGCCATTTAAGCCACATACAGTTAAACAAGTTCCTTCATTTATCCAAAGAATGCAAAGAGATTTTAGATATGGCCTATCGATCTGGCAAGATCACAAGACGAGGAATGGATAAGATTTTAAAAGTAGCCCTGACGATCATGCTTATGGAAAATGAATCAGAGATCAAACCGATCCACCTGATGGAAGCCATGACTTTCAGAAATACAGGGTTTATCAAAGAGGTGCTTGAATATGGAAGATAAATTATATTGGTATTGGCTATGCGGCAAAGTTCTATTACCGATCAAGAAGCAAAAAGAATTGATGGATATCTTCATTCATCCAAAAGAACTCTATAAGATCAACCCAGAAATCTTAAAAGAACACATGACAGAACTTGAATACAATCGTTTCGTTCATTCAAGAGATGAAACAGCGATCCAGAAAGACTATGAAGCCCTGCATCGTGAAAATATCCGTTTTATCATTCAAAAAGAAGCTGCTTACCCGAATCGATTAAGAAAGATCTACGATGCGCCATATGGGATTTTTCAAAAAGGTCAGCCATATGAAGAAAAAGAACTGTCAATAGCGATCGTTGGATCAAGATATCCGACAACTTATGGATTCGAAATCTCAAAAAAGTTCGCAAAAGAGCTGGCTCAGCAAGGCGTACAGATTGTAAGTGGACTCGCAAGGGGCGTAGATGGGACGGTTCACCGTGAAATAATCGACAAAAAAGGACAGGCTGTTGGGGTTCTAGGATGTGGGATCGATCTCATTTACCCAAAAGAAAATTTTCAGTTATTTTATGACATGTATGCGAATCAGACAGTTATTTCTGAGTACCCGCCAGGCAGTGAACCGCTCAAATGGCATTTTCCAGAAAGGAACCGCATCATCAGTGGATTAAGTGACGGAATCCTCGTCACAGAAGCCAGAGCAAGGAGCGGATCGCTGATCACGGCGGATTGCGGGCTTGATCAGAACAAAGAAGTGTTCGCAGTTCCCGGAATGATCACAGACAAACATTGCCAAGGGTGTCATGGATTGATCAAACAAGGTGCAAAATTAGTTGAAAATGTCGACGATATTTTAACAGAATTTTCAGAATTCACGGGATTTTCACGAAAATTTCCAAAGCATAGTGTAAAATCTCTTGCAAAGGCAGAAAAAAGGGTGTATGATATGTTGAGTTTGAAACCGAAATATATTGATGAGATCTTAAGTACATCCCAAGATTCTTATGAAGAAGTGATCCAAGCTTTATTTCAATTAGAAGCGAAAGGATATATCAAACAGATCCATCAGAACTTATATATCAAAAAAATGTAAACAAGGGGTAATACTATATGCCAAAATATCTAGTTATCGTCGAATCACCGGCGAAAGCCAAAACAATCAAAAAGTTCCTGGGCAGGAATTACGAAGTGATCGCGTCCAACGGGCATGTTCGCGATCTGCCAAAGAGTACCTTGGGAATAGATATCGAGAATGACTTTGAACCAAAGTATATTACGATCCGTGGGAAGGGTGAAGTATTAGCAGCTCTTCGCAAAGCGGTAAAAAAAGCAGACAAAGTATACCTCGCGACTGACCCGGACCGTGAAGGAGAAGCCATCTCATGGCATTTATATTACGCATTAAAACTGGAGAACAAAAACTACAGCCGAATCACATTTAATGAGATTACAAAAACAGCTGTCAAAGACTCCATCAAACACGCAAGAGACATCGATATGAACTTAGTCGATGCACAGCAGGCAAGACGTGTTCTGGACCGAATCGTAGGATACCAGATCAGTCCGATCCTCTGGGCAAAGATCAAACGAGGTTTAAGTGCTGGACGAGTTCAGTCCGTAGCTCTACGCCTGATCTGTGACAGAGAAGAAGAGATCAATCTGTTTATTCCACAGGAATACTGGTCCTTAGAAGCCTTATTAGATGTCAAAGGAAGCAAAAAGCCATTAGAAGCCAAACTGATCGGCAATAAAGAACAGAAGATCGAGATCCACAGCGAAGAAGAGATGAATGAGATCTTATCCTATTTAAAAGGAAAAGAATTTACCGTCGAAGGAGTGAAAGTCACAGAACGATTAAAGAAGAGCCCACTTCCATTTACGACAAGTACTCTTCAGCAGGATGCATCCAGTAAGTTAAACTTCGCACCACAGAAAACAATGCGTATCGCACAGCAGTTATATGAAGGTGTCAATATCAAAGGACAGGGGACTGTCGGTCTGATCACATACTTACGTACAGACTCCACACGTATCTCTGTAGAAGCCGATGCAGCAGCGAAAGAATATATCAAAGAAGCTTATGGAGCCGAGTTCGTTGGAACAGGAACTGTCGCCAAGAAAGACGACAAGAAAGTACAGGATGCACATGAAGCCATCCGACCAACCTACATGACAAATTCACCAGCAAGCATCAAAGATGAACTATCAAGAGATCAGTTCCGTTTATACCAGCTGATCTGGAACCGTTTCATGGCAAGCCGTATGGCACCAGCCAAATACGAGAATACATCTGTAAAGATCGCTGCCGGAGATTATCGTTTTAATGCATCCGCAAGCAAGATCGCCTTCGATGGATTCCTATCTGTATATAACATTAACAACGAGAAATCCGAAGGAAATGTAATGTTAAAATCCATCGATGAAGATACCAAACTTACATTAAATGATTTAGAACCAAAACAGCATTTTACACAGCCACCAGCTCATTATACAGAAGCATCTTTAGTTAAGACACTAGAAGAGTTTGGAATCGGACGTCCAAGTACTTACGCACCAACGATCTCAACGATCACAGCAAGACGTTATGTTGTCAAAGAAAAGAAGAACTTATACGTCACAGAGCTTGGAGAAGCAGTCAACAACATGATGAAGAAAGCATTCGCAAGTATTGTCGATGTGAACTTCACAGCGATGATGGAAGGCCTGCTTGATATGGTAGAAGAAGGTAAAGTCCATTGGAAATCCGTCATTGAAAATTTCTACCCAGACTTTGAGACCGCAGTGAAGAATGCAGAAAAAGAATTAGAGAAGATCAAGATCGAAGACGAAGTCACAGACGTTATCTGCGATGAATGTGGAAGAAATATGGTCGTGAAGTACGGACCATATGGGAAATTCCTTGCATGCCCTGGATTCCCAGAATGCAGAAATACAAAACCACATTTTGAAAAAGTCGGAATCCCATGCCCAATGTGTGGCGGAGAAGTTGTCTTAAAGAAAACGAAAAAAGGAAGAAAATATTACGGATGTGAAAATAATCCGGAATGTGAATTTATGTCATGGCAGAAACCATCCACAGTCAAATGTGAAAAATGCGGAAGCTATATGATCGAAAAAGGTAAGAAGCTTGTATGCTCTAGCAAGGAATGCGGATTCGTATGCAGCATGCCAGAAGATGCAAAAGAGAAAGAGACTTCTGGGGAGTCAGTGTCAAAATAAGGAGAAAAAATATAGATGAGTAGTATACAATTACTAGATAAAACAAGAAAGATCAATAAATTACTTCATAATAACAATTCACAGAAAGTTGTATTTAACGATATCTGTAAAGTTCTGACAGAAGTAATGAATTCAAACGTCCTTGTCATCAGTAAAAAAGGAAAGATCTTAGGTAAAAATGAAGCAGACCACATCGAAGTGCTTCATCAGCTGATCTCAGGAAATGTCAAAGATTATGTTGATTTTTCATTAAATGAAAGACTATTAACGATTCTTTCCACCAATGAAAACGTCAGCCTTTCCACACTGGGATTTGAGTCAGACGTTGATGATTACTATGCGATCATCGCACCAATCGATATCGCAGGAGAGAGATTCGGAACATTATTTATGTACCGCCAGAGAGAAAATTATTCCATTGATGATATTATCTTAGCGGAATATGGAACAACCGTTGTCGGACTTGAAATGTTAAGATCTGTAAGCGAAGAAGTGGAACAGGAACGAAGAAAGAAAGGAATCGTTGATTCCGCGATAAGTACGTTATCCTTCACAGAACACAAAGCAGTGATCCATATCTTAGAAGAATTAGAAGGCAATGAAGGAGTCTTAGTTGCAAGTAAGATCGCAGATAGATTCGGGATCACAAGATCTGTTGTCGTAAACGCACTAAGGAAACTAGAAAGTGCCGGAGTTGTTGAGACAAGATCCTCTGGTATGAAGGGAACATATATTAAAGTAGTGAATGACTTTATATTTGACGAGATCACAAAGCTTGATTAATTCTTTTAGAATTACAGAAAAAGTTCTTGCAAAGAAGGACAAGGTTTGATATACTGTCATAGGTAAAAATAAACACGCTATTGGAATTCTGGTAAGTGCCCAAGAGGTTTGTCAGAACGATGAAAATAGCGGAAGCAAAAACTAAAGGAGATTTAAAATGAGCGTTATTTCAATGAAACAGTTACTTGAAGCAGGTGTACATTTTGGACATCAGACAAGAAGATGGAACCCTAAAATGGCACCATACATCTACACAGAGCGTAATGGTATCCATATCATCGACTTACAGAAATCTGTAGGAATGGTTGACGATGCTTACAACGCAGTAAAAGATTGTGTAGCACAGGGTGGAAAGATTCTGTTCGTAGGAACAAAGAAACAGGCTCAGGATTCTATTCAGGCTGAAGCAGAACGTTGCGGAATGTTCTACGTAAACCAGAGATGGTTAGGTGGAATGATGACTAACTTCAAGACAATCGAATCTAGAATCGCTAGACTGAAAAAGATCAAAGAGATGGAAGAAGACGGAACATTTGACGTACTTCCAAAGAGAGAAGTTTTAGAACTTAACAAAGAAAAAGACAAATTACAGAAGAACTTAGGTGGAATCGAAGAAATGGGTGGACTTCCAGACATGATCTTCGTTGTAGACCCTAAGAAAGAAAGCATCTGTGTACAGGAAGCACATACTTTAGGAATTCCTCTTGTTGGAATCGCAGATACAAACAGCGATCCTGAAGAATTAGATTATATCATCCCAGGAAACGATGATGCGATCCGTGCAGTAAAACTGATCACATCTGCTATGGCTGATGCAGTTATCGAAGCAAACCAGGGAATCGATGCAGACTCTGAAGAAGTTGCAGAAGACGCTGAATAATTTATTCACACTTTCAATTTAGGAGGAAAAAGAATCATGGCTATCACAGCAGCAATGGTAAAAGAATTAAGAGAAATGACTGGTGCCGGAATGATGGATTGTAAGAAAGCTCTTACAAACACAGACGGAGACATGGACGCAGCAGTTGAATTTTTAAGAGAAAACGGTCTTGCAAAAGCAGCAAAGAAAGCTGGACGTATCGCAGCTGAAGGACTTGTTGCAGTAGCAGTATCTGAAGATGCAAAAGAAGCAGCAATCGTTGAAGTTAACTCTGAAACAGACTTCGTAGCTAAGAATGATACATTCAGAACATATGTAGCAGAAGTAGCTGATCAGGCTCTTACAACAAAAGCAGCTGATATCGAAGGATTCTTAGCAGAAGAATCTAAAGCAGAAGCTGGAAAAACTGTTAAAGAAGCATTAGATGGTAAGATCGCCGTTATCGGAGAGAACTTAAACATCCGTAGATTCGCTAAAGTATCTGCAGCAGACGGATTTGTTGCATCTTACATCCACGCTGGTGGAAAAATCGGTGTATTAGTAGAAGTTGCTACAGACGTAGTTAACGACGAGATCAAAGAGATGGCTAAAAACGTAGCAATGCAGGTTGCAGCTATTTCTCCAAAATACACAAGCAGAGATGAAGTTTCTAAAGATTACATCGAACATGAAACAGAAATCTTAAAAGTTCAGGCTATGAACGAAAACCCAGACAAACCAGAAAACATCATCGAAAAGATGATCGTTGGACGTCTGAACAAAGAATTAAAAGAAGTATGTCTGTTAGATCAGGTTTATGTTAAAGCTGAAGACGGAAAACAGGCAGTTGGAAAATACGTAGAACAGGTTGCTAAAGCAAACGGAGCTAATGTTACAATCAAAGGATTCGTTCGTTTTGAAACTGGTGAAGGTATTGAAAAGAAAGAAGAAGACTTTGCGGCTGAGGTTGCTGCTCAGTTGAAATAATTTGATTCTTTGTTTTGGAATTGAATAGAATTTGATTTTTTATGGCACACATCGTTTTTAGGTGTGTGCCTTTTTATTTTACCGATAAATATTAAAATAAAAAGGTATTTTTGTAGCATTGACATACTAAGTAAAAATTGTTATATTATTTACAAAAATATACGAACATATGTTTAATATTTTGATAGATGACAAAAAATAAAATATTTAAAAAGGATGGTAATAATTGGTGAGACAATATAATGTGATAGATTTATTTTGTGGAGCAGGAGGACTTTCTTATGGATTTGAAAGTGCAGGATTTAATATATTACTTGGAATAGATAATGATCAAAAAGCATTGGAAGTTTTCGAGAAAAATCATAAAGGATCAAAAAGTATTTGTGGTGATATAACAGAAATTACCTATTCTGATATAAAAAAAATAATAGGGAACAAGCAAATAGATATTATTATAGGAGGCCCTCCTTGCCAAGGAATGTCATTGTCTGGACCAAGAAAATTTGATGATCCAAGGAATAAATTATATATATCATACATACGACTTGTAAAGGAAATTCAGCCAAAGTTGTTTGTTATAGAAAATGTTCCTGGTTTGGTTAGTTTATTTGGAGGAAAAATAAAAGATAATATAATAGAAAGATTTACTGAAATGGGATATAAAATAAAATATCAGGTACTTTGTGCTGCTGATTATGGTGTTCCCCAAAAAAGAAAAAGGGTCATATTTGTAGGTAGTAAAGAAGAAAAAGAATTTATTTATCCAGAAAAGAAATCGGAGCAAGTAACATGTGAAATGGCATTATCAGATCTCCCAACATTAGAAAATGAATTAGGCGAAGAAATTTCAGAATATATTTGTGAGCCACAGAACCATTATCAGTATTTAATGAGAAAAAGATCAAAAAAAGTTTATAATCATATAGCGGCAAATCATTCAGAAAGAATAAAGAAGATTATTTCTATGGTCCCAGATGGGTGTAATTATAAGAGTTTACCAGCTGAATATCAAAATACAAGAAATTTTCATGTTGCGTGGACTAGGTTTGCTAGCAACAAACCAGCTCCAACAATTGATACTGGACATAGACATCATTTTCATTATAAGTATAATAGAGTTCCAACAGTTAGAGAATGTGCAAGATTGCAATCGTTTCCAGATGATTTTATTTTTTTGGGAACAAAAACGCAACAGTTTAGGCAGGTAGGAAATGCAGTACCCCCATTAATGGCAGAAGCTATTGCTAAATGTGTAAGAAAAACATTAGGAGAAAAAGATGAGTAAATATGAAATCCCAGAAGAATATTATTTTAGAATTCATCATTGTAGACCAAGGTTTAAAGGAAATGTTGAAAATGTGCTGATTTATATGGCAACAGAAATTACACGAATAGGTGATAAGCCCAAAAAAGAATTTAATGATGAATTAAATAATGCTATTAAATGTTTTCCAGGTAATGCAACTTTGAAAATAAAAACAATTGACAATTGGCGAACAGAGATTTCTTCATTATTTGGACTATTTTACGAAGATGATAATCATTATAATCATGCAATGAGAAGGGCTAAGGAATTAGCTGAAAACAATGATTTAATACAGTTTTTTAAATTATTTTTGTATTATTTTCAATATCCGGGAGCACATATAAAGGCACAAAATATTTTAGAACAGATAAAAGCAGGAATTCATTTCAAACCGGTGCAATATATTTTAAAGCTTTTAAAAAGTGCGGAAGAGTTAACAGGAAAAAGATGTGCTGTAACTAAAGAGGAAGTTTGCTATTGTATTTTCAATGATTTACGTTGTACAAGGGATAATGAAGATGTAATAAAGACATGGAATAGAATACAAAAAAATCGTGAGTTAGAATTAGAATATGTTGCTAATGGAGATATAACAAGATATGCAGGAGATATACTTGATTATATGCAATATGCAAATTTACTAGTTTCATATAACAATAAGGAATATTATATCAATCATAATGAAAATGAAGCTATTTTAAAATATATAAATTCAAATGAATGGTTTTCTGGCTATGATGAAATGTTAAGAACAAAACAGGGAACTCTTAAAGATATAAAAAATTGTAAATGTGATTGGTTTATTTATGTAAATAGGAATATTAAAGATACAGATTTTGCCACAGATATTAGTACCTTTTTAGATTTAGACAATTCGATATCTATGGAAAAACAATCTAAGAAACAATCATTTCATAATTATATGAAAAGACTTGATAATATAAAAAAATTAAAAACTAAAGAAATAGGTGATATGGGAGAAAGTCTAGTTCATGGACATGAATGTCAACGCTTGAAAGATGGTGGACGTAAAGATTTAATACATTTAGTCGTTAAAATTCCAACAGAGTTGGGAGTTGGCTATGATATTAGTTCTAGAGAGCTTGATGCAACTATTAGAAATATTGAAGTAAAAACTACTATTAGTTCTAAAACTATTACTTTTAATAAAATTCATTTAACGCCGAATGAATGGCAAGCTGCTAAAAGTTATAAGGAACGTTATTTTATATATCGTTTAATGGTCAGTAAATCTGGAATTAAGTTATATATCTTACAAGATCCAGTTCAATTGTTTAAACAAGATTTGATAGATATTTCGCCAAATAACGGAATGGAAATAACATTTCGTGAGACAGCAGGATATTACGAGGAGCTATTAGAATGGACAGAAGATTAAAGGTTGCATCTTTATTTTGTGGATGTGGTGGAACTGATGTTGGAATGCAAGGTGATTTTGAATTTCTTAATAAGTATTATGCATCTAACAACATAGAAATTGTTTATGCAAATGATATAGAAAAGACAGCATGTAATATTTTTGAAAGAAATTTTGGAATAAAACCAGATAATAGAGATATAAGAGAGGTAAAGTCTAAAGAAATTCCACAATTCGATATTTTAACAGGGGGATTTCCATGCCAATCTTTTTCAATTGTAGCCCAGAATCCCAAAAGATTGGGAATTAAAGATGAAAAGGGAATGCTTTTTTTTGAAATGTGTAGAATATTAAAAGAAAAACAGCCTAGTTGCTTTATTGCAGAAAATGTAAAGGGTATATTGACAGCAAATAAGCATGAGGCATTTCCATTGATAATAGAGGAATTTGAAAACAGCGGATATAATATTTATTATCAAGTACTCAAGGCAGTAGAGTTTGGAATTCCACAAAAACGAGAAAGAGTTATTATTGTTGGATTCCGAAGAGATTTAGATGTCAAATTTTCATTTCCAGAAAAAATAATTGTAAATGATGAAGATTATGTGCCATTAAAAACTGTTATTGAAAAAGTAGTTGATGAAAAATATTTTTTCTCTCAAAGAGCAGTTGAAGGTATGATGCGTAATCGAAAGCAGATGAATAAAGGTAGAGCTCAAGATATAAATCAGCCATGTAATACAGTTGGCGCACATTTGGCAAAAGTATCATTAAATAGTACAGATCCAGTATTGATGGTAAATGGGCGTTATCGACGATTTACACCTAGAGAAGTTGCAAGAATTCAATCATTTCCGGAAAGTTTTCAATTATCAGAAAGCGAAAGTGCACAATATAAAGCATTAGGTAACGCTATACCACCAGTGATGCTTTGGCATGTAATGAAATCAGTGAAGAAATGTTTGATTAATGGTGACAATATTCAATGAAAAATCTCAGAATGAATTTGAAGATGGAGAGAATTTATAAATTTAAAAGAATATCAAAAAATAAAATATCCAGAAAGTATAGAGAGTTTAAGAAATAAATTAGAATTTATAAAAGATGCAATGTTAGTAGAGGCAGAATTTGATGTATCGTTTGATACCATTAAAAAATTTGATGTGGATGATCAAAAAATAATATCTTGTTGGCAAACAGTATTTGAACAATTTTACAAGAAATTGAATGGAATTCATATAATATGGAAACAAGGCTGCCTTCTGAAACCGATGAATATATAAAAATGTTTTTAAAGCTAATTTTTTCATTAAGCATATACATAACATTGATATACAAATTCAGGGAATATGGATAAAAAATATTAAAATTAAAGATGAATTAAAATGTTGTAAATTTTCTAATCCAGATCAAATATATGAAGATTTTATAGAGGCATAATATACAGATCATAAATGTATTGAGATTGGATTAATACCGGGGGGATGAAGAGAAAAAGGCGTTACAAATAGCAATGGTCAGTTAGAAACTATACAGATATCGTGTAAATTTAAAATTTTGCTAATTTTATGAAAAAATAAAAGAAAGAATTCAAATACAAACTTATATGTTGTGTGTAAAAATTATCAAACTTATAGTTTTTATAATATTATTTTAGGATGGAGATCTAAATTTTATCCAGAATAGCTTCTTCTGTTATTTACATAATAATGGAATAAAATAGTGTCAATATGCTATTTTATGGGAGTTCGAGGATTGTGAAATTGCGAAGCATTGGAGCAATTCATGTACATTAGATATTGTCATCATTTATTAGATTAGAAAATAAAATTTGACAGTATGGTTTGGAAGCATTAAAATAAGTATGAGTTATTATGTTGAGAGGTAAAGTTATGAGGATAGTTGATTTATTTTCTGGGGCTGGAGGGTTAACATTTGGATTTTATTATAAATTAATAAATGATCAGTTTGTAAAAAATGAAAATGTTGATATAGTTTTTGCAAATGAATATGATATGGCAGCAGCAGAGGCCTTTCGATATAATTTCCCTGATATAAAAATGATTAATAAAGATATTAAAAAGTTGACAGAAAATGAAGTTTTGGAGCTAATAGGAGATCAAGAAATTGATTTAATAGTTGGTGGACCACCATGTCAATCTTATAGTTATGTCGGAAAACGTATATATGATGACAAGGCAAAGTTATATAATGAATATTTTAGAATGTTATCTATTATTAAACCTAGAATGTTTCTTTTTGAAAATGTAAAAGGAATATTATCAATGAAAGATTCAAATAAAAATCTTGTAATTGAGGATATTAAAGAGAAATTTGCTAATATTAATAATGAACTTGGCTATAATATAGTTTTTGATATATTAGATGCAGCAGATTATGGCATTCCTCAGCATAGGGAGAGGGTATTTATTATTGGAATACGTAGCGATTTAAAATTAACTTGGAAATTTGAAGATCTACAAAAAGAAGGATATCAATGGACATTAGAAGAAGCAATTTCTGATTTTCCAAGAATTGAATCAGGTCAGGAAATTATAGAATATGGTGATTGTGTACCAGTAAATGCTTATCAACGTTTACTACGAGGCGATTGTGATAATTTAACATGTCATTTTGTTGCTACATATGGAGACAAAATGCAAACAATTATGGAACATGTTATTCCAGGAGAAGGAAAAGAGTATATTAATGATTTAGTAGATCAGGGCGTATTAGAAGAAAGGTATAGACTCACATCAGGATATAAAAACACATACGGTAGATTATATGCAGATCAACCGTGTACAACAATAACTAATAACATGTCAACTCCTTCGGGATTAAGATGTATACATTATGAGCAAAATAGGGCATTGACACCAAGAGAAGGTGCAAGGATTCAATCTTTTCCAGATTGGTTTGGATTTTATGGGAATAGAAGAGAAATAAAAACACAAATTGGGAATGCAGTGCCTCCGTTACTTGCTATTAAATTCGCAGATTTACTTGAAAAAATATTAGATTAAATTTTTGAGTGTTAAATTGTCAATATAATTAAACCTTGCGAAAATTAAAGATATTTTACAAATATAGTATATATATGTTTAAGTTTACACCCCAGCTTTCGTATATGATTAGTTGGGGATTTTTATATAATTAGTTTATTATATTTTTTAATGTAGGAGTAAAAGTTGGGAGCATAATGAATAATGAGTATAGAAATATGGTAAAAATGAAAGGATAATAAATATGGCTGTAAATATAGATAAAAAAGAAGTAGGTAATAGAAATACCGATAATGCTATTTATTTTAATTTTTCGTATGCAGCATTAAAACTTTTGGGAAAAAATTTATATAATAATGCAGCTAATGCTATTTCTGAATTGGTAGCAAATGGCCTTGATGCAAAAGCAAAGAATGTATATGTTTATATCGATATGTCTGATAAGGAACATTCAATTATAGAAATTATAGATGATGGAATTGGAATGAGTTATGAAGATTTGGCTCGAAAATATGTTTGGATTGGTAGAAATAAAAGAAATGATGAAGATTTACTTGAAGATGATAAAAAAAATATAATGGGAAGAAAAGGAATTGGGAAGTTAGCAGCATTATATTTATCAAATAATTATTACATTTTAACAAAAAAAGATAAAGAGATAAACCAATGGGAAATAAATCTTTCATCATATGTAGATTCTGATTTTCCTAAATTAGATAGAGTAAGTAAAAAAATTACATTGGTAAATAATAGCATATGGGATAATAATAAACATGGAACAGCTATTATTTTAAATAACGTTGATTTAAGAAGAAATGGCATAAAAAGAATAGAAGCGCTAAAAAGAGTATTTGCGGATTTTTATTTAATAGACGAATTATCTTCAAATATATATGTTGCTGTAAAGACGAAAGAATCTCAAAATCCTCATTTTGAAAAAGTAGAAAAATCGGTTGCATTTAAAAATTTTTATGCTATGTATGATAATACGAATAATTGTCAATGTAAAAAAATGCAGGAAAGTATTGCCTTTTCATGGGCATCTAAATATCCACAGATTGCAAATAAGCAACGTGATACAGTATTATTAAAAAAACAAGATTTTCAATATAAGGGAAGAAAGAAATTTAAGAATGAAAAAGGCGAATTAATAGAAAAAGAATATGCATTAATAGGATGGATCGGTATTCATGCTACAATAGAATCAAAAAATGCTTTAGATGATAAATTTATTAGAAATGCAGTTTATCAGCCTAATAAACTTAGAATTTATGTACGAAATAAATTAGCAGTATCAGATTTTTTTGAAATGCATTCGAGTACACAGACAATGTCTAATTATGTAGAGGGAGATATTTCATTTGATATTTTAGATGATGATGATTTACCAGATATTGCAACCTCAAGTAGGCAAGATTTTTTGGCTGATGAACGTATAGAATTAATGATATCCATTGTGGAACCTATAATAAATACATTGTTTAAAGTAAGAAATGAAATAGGTCAAAAAATACGAAATGAAAATGAAAAATATGAAGAGGATTTGATAAAGCAAGAACAAGAACAACGTAAAAAAGAAGAAGAAGAGCGAAAAAAAGCTGAAGAATTAGCAGCAGTAGCAGAAAAAAAGCAGAAAGAAGCAGAAAAAAATAAAAAAGAGGCTGAGGAAAAACAAAGAAAGGCGGAGGAGAAAGCAGAAAAAGAACGACAGAGATCTCAGTATATATTGAATGTTAGTAGTGTGGAAGATAAAAACATTATGAATTCTATACACAGTATATATAATATGTCTAATCGAGTAAAAGAAAATTTAGATGATTTAAATGAAGTGGTTTGTAGTTCGAAAAATGGAATGAAAAAATTGCAAAAAGCGGTCATGTCTAATCAAAGAATTTTATCTGTATCTAAAATAATTTCAAAAGCTGGGAGAGTTGTAGATAATAATGATGCTACAAAGAAGGTCGAATTGAGTTTGTTTGTAAAGGAATATGTGAATGATGTTCTTTCATGTATTTATGATAAGAATGATATTGATATTCAGTGTGAAATTGATACTAACTGTAAATATGAAAAAAAAATAAAACCACTATCGTTTATTATGATGATAGATAATATTGTAGGAAATGCAATTAAGGCTAATGCAACAAATCTTAAAATAATTGTTGATAATAAATTACAGGAATATTATGTTATTAAGTTTATAGATAATGGGGATGGTATTGACAAATCGATAGATGATATAGATAGCTTATTTGAATTTGGAGTTACAACAACTAATGGTTCTGGATTAGGATTGTTTTATGCAAAAAAATATATGAGAGATATAAAAGGTGAAATAAATATACAGCCCAATGAATGTGCAGGGATTTCAGTTATATTAAAATTTAAAAAACAAAAGAATTGAGGAAAGAATATGCTGCGAGATTTAACATATAAAGTGATTGTAATTGATGATGATGCGGATTTATATGATGATTATATAGAAGAAATAGAAGAATTACTTAAAAATCAAGGATATTTATTAGAACATGATCGATATGAAGAGTTAGAAGAGTTGGATGAGAATTCATTAGAAGATGTCGATTTATTTTTAGTAGATCTTAAATTTGGAAGTGAAGATAAAGGACCAGAATTTATATCTAAAATTAGAGAGAATTATTATACGGATATTTTGTTTTATTCATCAGATTCCAAATCGATACTTACAAGTCGAGCAAAAGGCGAATTTGAAGGTGTGTTTTTTGCAGTAAGAGATGAAAATAAAAATGAAATAAGAGAAAGAATAAAACAGTTAATTGATAAAATGATAAAACGTTCAAATACACCATTAGCATCCAGAGGATTAGTATTAGGTTGTGTGGCAGAATTAGATAATATAGTTAAAGATAAGGTTCAGACATTGCTTACCAAAATTCAACCAGAGCATATCGAAAAATTAATGAACGATTGTACAAGAATATATTACAATTCATATAATGGAAATTCAGAGAAAATAAAAGAATTTTTTGGAACTTATTTTCACAAAGGAAAATTACAGTGGAAGGAAGTTAAGGAAAAATTTACGGAATATGAAATTACAACTCTAGTTGAAAATATTGCTATTACAGATTCTAACAAAAATTTTCGTGTGTTACTTAAAATATATGAAATACTTAACGGTAAAGACGATACATATGAGAATATGAAAAACTTTATAAATTTGTTGACAGAAAGAAATATATTTGCACATGTGAAAGAAGAAAGAAATAGTGATGGGCAATATAAATTTAAAAAGCTGAATAATGAGGATTATTTAGTTTTATCTGATAAAAAATGTATTGAATTAAGGATTAATATTATAAAATATTATCATTTACTTAATAATATAAATTAAATTTGAAATATAAGGAATCAGCTTATAAATTAAATTGTGCTAATAAGTATAAACTATTTAATAAATTAAAAACAAAATACATAATATGAACTTAAATATTTCTGTAATTCATAAAGAATGTCAATAGATGAAACACTCACAGGATAATTGTAAGCGCTTTATCTATCAGCAAGTGGCATCAAAAGGAATACAATTAGTAGACCTACAGCATATGGAGAA
>ERZ772854.329-NODE-329-length-58372-cov-5.234014_pt1 | contig 58372 bp, 60 predicted proteins | sample MGYA00580844_ERZ772854 | MGnify/ENA primary metagenome ERZ772854 (study PRJEB29015, sample SAMEA2737727) | human gut metagenome | biome: human gut; feature: human-associated habitat; material: faeces | place: China | collected 2012 ...
CATGCATTTTTAATTTTTCTCTATTGATATAATGTGAACTTCCAGTAAATTTACGACTAAAATCGATTTACCAGCATAAATACTGGATTTTCTGTGGAAATATAGGTGAACCAGTAGTCGTAAATACGCATTAATAAAATTACACCATATTCCCCAAAAAGCTTGAAATTATGGGGTATTTATATATTTAGTTGTACAAATCAGTGGAAGTTCACAATGTTTGATAATAAAACCATAAAATAAAAACAATGTAATTGAATACCGCTATTATTTGTATCATAAGAAGCTCTTTAGGGTAGCATATATTTATAATATGCTTAAGAGGTAACCAATTATGGAGAGTCGTATCAAACAACTTCGTGAAAACAGAGGACTAATACAGGAAATTTTGGCTTCTGAATTAGGAATTACACAACAAATGCTTAGTAAATATGAAAGAGATGTGTTGTGTATTAAAGTGGATGTGTTAAAGAGGATAGCCGAATATTTTAATGTGACAACGGATTATTTACTGGGAGTTTCAGAAGTGAAGAGAGATTTGCAAGGACAGATGAAAGTGAACAAGACATTAGACACCTATTATGATCTTATCGAGATATATAAAGGTTTAGATGAGTATGATCAGGAAATGGTATGGTCAATTATGCAGACGGTTAAGAAAACGTGTGAAAAACGTAAAAGAGACAAGGAAAATACAGAAGAGAGTTGATGAAAGATGCTGAATATAGCAATTTGTGATGATGATATTCAGACAACCGGAAGAATGGATATGTTGCTACAGGAGATAGCAAAGCGGAATTTTATGGATGTTGAAATTGAAGTGTTTTGGAATGGAGAGAGTCTTGCGGATGCGGTTGCACAGGGCACTTATTTTGACATGATCTATTTGGATATAGAAATGGATAAAGAAGATGGGATTTCGGCAGCTAAAAGAATTAGAACTTATGATAAAAACGCACTTATTATTTATGTCACAAGTCATGAAAATCATATGCAGGAGTCTTTTGAAGTTAGACCGTTTCGATTTCTTGTGAAACCAGTAAGTGAAAAGTTGTTTGAAACTTGTTTTAAATCAGCATACGAAGAAGTGTATTGCGGAGATTCGTATTTTCGGTATAGCTATCAGAGGGTGAACCATAAAATACCAATGCGTGAGATTTTATATTTTGAAAGCAATAGGCGTAAAGTATCTATTGTGACGGAAAAAGATACATTTGTCGCATATGGAAAATTAAATAATATAGAGGAAAGCCTTAAACAGAGTAAAGTGCCATCTTTACGTGTTCACCAGTCATATCTTGTAAATTATAAGCATGTGGAAGGGCAGGCATATGATTTCGTAGTTATGGATAATGGCAAAAGAATTTCAATCAGTGAAGACAGAAGAAAATTAATCGGAGAGCAGTACTGCTCAATGGAGGACACATTTTATGTCAATGAGTAAGACATTGTCATATGGAACGGATATATTGTTTATCATATTTGCAGTATATCTGTTCTTTTATTATTTCGATATATTTTTAAAAAGAAGAAAAAGAACAGTTTTGTCAATGATTGGATTGGTTATATTTATGGCATGGCAATTTGAAATGTCGAGCGTGAATTTGCTGCCAGCTTATGGAAATATTATTGTTACTATTATCACTACATTGTTTGCGGTCGCTCAAATTTATGAGGGGAAGTTTTGGAACAAATGCATTTTTACAATTGCCTTTAATGCAATCTGGATGTTGATAGAAACAATAAGCGGGAATATACTTTTGACGTACTGTTGTGAATTTACAGACCTTCAGGCATTAGGAACGTTAGGATCATTTACTTCAAAAATTGTATTTATGATTGCAATTACGGCATTGAAGAGAGTATTTACAAAAGATGAAATTAAAGAGCTTCCAGTGAGATATAGTTTTATGCTTGTATTGATTCCGATAGGTAGCATTTATATTATGAATAATATCTTTATGCTTGGGTATAAGCTCCATAGTAATCGTGCAAATATCCAATCTGCAGTTACTGCCGTTATCTTGTTAGGCGTGAATGTTCTTGTTTTCTATATTTATATAAAATTGGCGGATGATCTGCAGCTAAGAAGAATGACCTCTGTCTATGAACAACAATTAGATTTGTGTGAACGACATCAGCAGGAGAGAGAACTGTCAATACTTCGATTAAGAGATATGAGACATAATATGAAAAACAACCTTGTGTCAATTCTTGCATATGCAGAAAACGGAGATAATGAAAAAATTATTAGATTTGTCAATGAGATAATGGAAGAAGGTGGAATAAAGACATCTACAGTTACAAACAGTGGAAATATTGTTATAGATTCATTGATTGGGTATTGGTATGTTGAGGCAAAGAAAGTGGGAATAGACTTTTCCGTAAATTTAAATATTCCTATGGAAATGCCGTTTAGGGGTGCGGATATTTGCCTGATACTGGGCAATTTATTAGAAAATGCTGTAGAGGCAGCACAAAAAGCGGAGGGTAAAAAGTACATTAGGCTTCACATGAAATATGATAAAAATAACCTGCTGCTATTTGTGGAAAATAATTACAAAGGTGTGCTTATAAAGACGAAAGATAAAAGGTTAAAGTCTACAAAAACAGATGCGGAAAATCATGGTGTAGGTCTCTCATCCGTATATCGAATTGCTGCCAAATATCATGGAGTGGTTACGATTGATGATGATGTGGCAAATCGTTTTTTAATCAGAGTAGTGTTATATGGAAAGCAGGAATAATTACATCAACAGTCGATATTATTGCATTATATTTTGTATTATGGAAAAAAGATATAAAATAAAAAGATAATTTTGGGGAAATGGCGAATGATTTTTTTAGAATGGTATTGTGGTGGTGCGGTATGACGGAAGTGTTATTATTCAGTGATGATGAGAAAATCTTTAATTTGACAAATAGTGTAATAGACGGAAGATATAAATTAACATGGTGTACTTATAAGTCCTTGGAAAAAAAGTTATATCCGTATACGGATATAGTTATTATGTACTTTGATAAAGAAATGGTTAAGAAAGGTACATTTAAAACAATTGTTCAGGTAAAGGGGAGGCTGGGACAAAGGATACCAATCCTTACGCTGATGGAAGAAGGAACACCGCAAAATATTTTTTCAACGTTAATGGCGGGCGCCTATGACTACTTAGAAATAGCCAAGAGTTCAGAGGAGTATAGAAAGAAAATAGAAGATGTTGCCCGATGGAATTGGTATTTAGGAAAATACGGGTTAAAAGAGAAGTAGCAGTGATATAAATGTCGCCGCTACTTTTTATTTTTAAAGGGAAATAGAAAAAGTTACATCAACACTCGTTTTTTTTACAAGAAAGACAAATTCAGTTTTTTTTGTAGTAGTGTAGAGGAAACAAATGAAAGGAGATTCAGATTATGAATTCTAAAAATGTAAAAAAACAGTCAGCTAAAGCATTAGCAAACGTATCTTTGAAACTTGGAAAAATGTCAGCGGATAGTGCATGCTGCTATATCTTCCATCAGCCTAAAATGCCGGAAACACTGAGGAAAATGAAAAAGATGTAACATGAAATATTTTTCTGAAAAACTGACAAGTTATATTGTTAAATCCGGTGCTGTTCCAGAAGAATCATATGAAATATACCAATATGGGTTTCAAATAGGACTTGAAATGTTGAGCTGTCTTTTGGCCTGTTTTGGAATTGCGGTATATTTGCATATGATTCCGGAATTTGCAGTGGTTACAGGAATTTTTATGATGTTGCGCAGTTTTGTTGGTGGAGTGCATCTAAACAGCTTTGATGCCTGCTTTATGTGTTCTGTTACTGTGCAGACATTGGTACTGGTTGTTAATCGTTTGTATACACAACCTTTAAATCTTGCGTGGGGAATAATTGTGTTGAGCAGTGTTCTAATTTGGAATATGGCTCCGGTACAAAGCATTAACCGGGAACTTGATGCAGATGAAAAAAAACACTGCAGAAAGGTAGCTGTAAAAATTATTGTGGGCATATATGTGTTTGCGGGGATTTGTACACTTACTGGGATGAATGCAATAGTGTCTTTGGTTGCAGTGACAATGGCAGCAGTTTTGATTTCACAATATATTGGGGTAGTAAAGTATAAAATAGAAAAGAGATAATAAGCGGGAATAGTAGACGAAATCTATTATTTCCGCTTATTTTATTTGAGGATAAAAGAATCGTTTATTTTTTATAAGCAACACTGTTTCGGTAATGAAAAACGTCTGCTAGGCTTCGGCTCAGGAGGCGTTTCTTATTATAAAGATAAAAAAATTCTTCCAGACCCGAACATCGCGTACTTTCCATACGGGATATGGGTGAAAGGGAAAAGACCTTTGCTCATATCTTGCGATCGGGAAGGAGGTGAACTCTATGGAGCAATCTTCTTCCTATGACGAAACAACGGTCAGGCATCAGTTTGATCGAAAGTGCAAACTGGCGCTGGATGGCGAAGTGGTAGATTATGACAGGCATATGGATTATCGGAGAAAACATGAAATATTGTTTTCAGAACTATCTGAATGTCAGACAGGGAAACTGTCAGTAGTGGATGAATATAATGAAACATCCTACTTTTTTAAAACATGTGAGTATGATGTGAAAGTGAAAAGTTCTTTACTGGCAGAGGCATTGAATGCGTTGACGGATAGAAAAAGAGAAGTAATTCTGCTGTCATATTTTATGGAGATGAGTGATGCTGCGATTGCAAGGAAAATGAATCTTGTTAGAAGTACGGTGCATGAGCACCGGACACGTTCATTGGAATTGCTGAAGCAGATAATGGAGGAAAACAAAAGTGAGTGTAAAAAATAAAAATACAGAAGAAAAATGGCTGCTTCCATTTTGCATTATTGAGGATGCTACAACAGGTAATGTTATGGCAATTAATACGGTAATGAAACATTATGAAGGCTACATAGCAAAGCTGGCAACCAGAAAAATGTATGATGAATATGGAAACGTTCATTACTGCGTAGATAAAACTCTGCGTGACAGATTAGAAGCGAAACTGCTGAAAACGATTTTAGAATTTAAAATAGTACGTTAAGAATGACTGGAAACCAGTATCCCTTTCTGCTGGCTTCTGATAGGAGACATTTAACGTATAAAAGTTGATTTTAAGAAATAAATTGCACCTTGATAACAGAATATTTTATTCTGCGGGACAAATGAAACAGTATAGCCTGGCAGCGGATACGCCATGAATGTCATGATGGTAACTTTGCGACACCGTGTCGCAAGGTTGGAGTACGTGAATACGTGTTTATGAGAAATTGACATGAGCGATTCATATCTGGCTGTAGGCAGAGTGTGGGAACTTTGTGGCGAAGACACTGTTTCTGATAATGATACTTCCGGGATGGCTGCCCGGTCTGAAAAGATGGTGTGATTCCAATGAGGCTGTTTCCCGACAGCCGCCTGCAGAATTTTTATATTAATATAGAGAGAAAAGGAATAAAAGAATATGCAAAGAGCAACAAAAAAAGTGGAAAAGAAAAGGTTAGTCAGATATAAAGAGGGTGCAGAAATGTACAGTATGGGAATGAATAAATTTCAGACATTAGCAAAGGATGCGGGAGCCATCTTGAAGATAGACAGAATGGTATTGGTTGACTTAGATATTTTTGATCAATATCTTGAAACATTCCGGGTGCAGTAAAAGAATTATTTTTGATAAGGAAAGATTTTCAGAGAAAAGGAAAATACACTTGACTTACGGTTAAACCAAAAGTATAATAAAGGAGAAATGGATGGAGGTGTACGATGTGGCTAAAATGGGAAGACCAAAGTCAGCGAATCCGAAAAATACGTTGATTGGATTGAAACTGACAGAGGAAGAAGCCACAAAACTTAGAGAATATGCGTCCAAACATGACATGACCGTAACAGAAGTGCTACAAAAAGGAATTGATTTGCAGTATGCAATGGAAGATTCCCAAAGAAGCTAAGTGTGAAAATTCTTTCCTTGAGAAAGGAGAAAAATGGCATATTCAAGGAAGGATAGAAAAGGGAGGGTATTAAGAAAAGGCGAAACACAACGTAAATGCGATGGAAAATATGTGTATACATATATGGATACATTAGGCAGAAGACGCAGCATTTATTCAAAAGATATTAAGACATTAAGAGAACGTGAAGAACAGTTAGTTAAAGATCAGCTAGACGGTCTGGACACCTATGTTGCAGGCAGTGCAACAGTTAATTTTGTTTTTGATAGATATATTTCTACAAAATCAGAATTGAGAGAAACAACAAGAACGAATTATAAATATATGTATGATCGTTTCGTGAAAGATGGGTTTGGCAAAAAGAAGATTGCTGTGATTAAGTTTTCAGATGTCCTACAATTTTATCAATACTTATTGAAAGATAAGAAAATGCAAGTGAATACGCTAGAGACTATTCATACGGTGTTACATCCAACCTTTCAGTTAGCAGTAAGGGATAATATTATCAGAACTAATCCGAGTGATGGGGTAATGGCACAAGTAAAAAAGCTACCGGGGCGAAATCATGGTGTGAGACATGCACTAACCTTGGAGCAACAGAGAGCTTTCATAAGATACATAGAGAATAATGAAAGGTTTGAAAGCTGGGTGACATTATTCAAGTTTTTACTTGGCACTGGCTGCAGAATAGGTGAGGCGATTGGAATCCGGTGGGATGACATTGATTTTGAGAAGCGGATAATTAGTATCAATCATAGTTTGGTTTATTATAGCAGGGAATATAAGGGACATGGTATTTGTTCATTTGCCGTATCATTACCTAAAACAGAGGCGGGCATAAGAATGATTCCTATGCTTGATACAGTTTATGAAGCTCTTAAAAGAGAGTATGCATTTCAAGAAGAAAACGGGTTCAATGAAACAGAAATTGATGGAATGTCTGGATTTGTTTTTTCTAATCGTTTTGGAAATGTACATAATCCACAGGCTATCAATAGAGCAATTAAGCGTATATACGAAGCATATAATGTAGAAGAGGTGCTAAAAGCTGCCAAAGAAAAGAGAGAGCCGATTCTTATACCGCATTTTTCATGTCATCATTTGAGACATACTTTTTGTTCGAGGTTTTGTGAAAATGAGACAAATTTAAAGGTAATTCAGTCTATCATGGGACATGCAAATATTGAAACTACGATGGACATTTATGCAGAAGTTACAGAAACAAAAAAGCATGAGTCGATGCAGGAATTAGCAAAAAAATTAGATGTATTTTAGGAAAGAGTCTGATTTAGTTTTGCTGAGGAGGTACGACAAAATTTGTATAGTACGACAAGAGTACGACAAATTAAAGAGCCTTAATCAGTTCTAAAGGTTTAGAGAATAAATGATGAAAGGCTGTAAAGTGTTTTAATAAAGGGAATTAAATTGTATAAGATGTATGCAGTTAGAAATCCCGACGATGAAGACGCTCGATAAGTAAAATGCTGTATTTTAGGGCATTTGAGGCACTTCACGAACCTCAGAAAACCTGATTTGACATCAATTTGACATCAAATAAATGTGCTTTGGTGGACTAATATGGACATAAAAAGCACAAAGGGTTAAATCCTACTCATAATTTAATAGTTTTAATACTGTTATTAAAGGACATTTTCCAAATTTCGGAGAGTGTCCTTTTTCTGTTGTTATGGTAAAAAATTGTATTAATCAGGAGGTCAAAGAAGATGGTAAATACAGCGTTAGGTGCAAACAGCGGGAAATCTACTCACGCAATAGCTTTTAAAAACGAAGCACACAAGAAATTTTACATGAAATATCTGCAAAAATGCAGATGCCAGGATGTGTACCACAAGGCATTGGTATATTGTCTCGGATTAAATTCCGACACAAGAAATCATGTGGATCGAATTTACGATTTTAAAACAGGATGTGTCAAGACAGAATGCCTGTATGAAGGCTGGCAGACCAGCGGCAGTATGAAAGTGGTCCGGATGGCGTTCAACCTTTACTGCAATGGAACGCCCAGTGTTTTGGATATCAAAGATGCAGAAAGAAAGCTGGAAGAATGCAGCTGCTATACGGTGGAAGAGCTGTTTTGCTGTGGCTATGCGAGATATTTTTGGGAAGCAGTTAAAATCCGTTATCCGGAGTATTGCTTCTATCAGGATGGGGAGGATATGTATGCTGAAAATTAGGCTTCAAGGAACAACAAACGATATTAAGTGGTTTAAAAAAATCCTGGAAAGGGACAAGAGGATTCGGTTACTGGAGTTTTCCGAGCCTTATGCCAATAAGGGTACAAAAAAATTCTTTCGTGTGTATGTAGAAGTAGAAAAGAACAGACAGTAAGTCAGGAGGATAAAAGTTATGTGCAGAGTAATAGCCGTCTCAAATCAAAAAGGAGGAGTTTCCAAGACCACTACCAGTATCAATCTGGGAGTTGGATTAGTCCGGTTGGGAAAGAAAGTGGCACTGGTGGATGCGGATCCCCAGGGACATCTTACTATGGGACTTGGATTTCCCAAGAATTTACCAGTAACATTAAAGAATATGATGGAGAACATCATCATGGGGATAGAATTTGATCCCAAAGAAGCAATTTTAAAACACGAAGAAGGTGTCGATGTCATTCCATCAAATAAGCTGCTTACAGGTATGGATATGTCCTTAATCACGGTAGATGAAAGGGAAACAGTATTGAAGGAATATCTGGATAAGCTGAAAAAAGAGTATGATTTTATTATTATAGATTGTTTGCCATCTTTGGGGCTTCTTACAGTCAATGCCATGACGGCGGCAGACAGTGTCCTGATTCCGGTCCAACCCCAGTATTATGCCGCAGACGGGCTGACGGAGCTTTTAAAAGTAGTAAAGGGAATCAGGAAGAGATTTAACCCGGCACTTAAAATAGAAGGAATTTTATTTACCATAGATTCCAGCCGGTATAACAATTCCAAAAGAAATAAAGCTGCAGTTATAGATGCTTACGGAAAAGAAATACATATTTTTGAACATTCCATACCAAGGCTGGAATCCATTGCAGAGACGGCATCCGAAGGAGTGAGTATTTTTGCTTATGACAGCCGTGGAAAAGGAGCTGCAAGTTATGCGAGACTGGCAGAGGAGGTGCTGTCCCATGCGTAAGCCGAAAAGAGAGATACAGCTTACTTCTTATGATGAACTTCTGGGCATTGGAAAAGAAGAAGAGATCATAGAAGTCCCGCTGTCGGAATTATTTCCGTTTAAGGGGCATCCATTTCAGGTTCGTGACGATGAAAAGATGATGGAGACTGCAGAGAGCATACGCAGCCGCGGAGTTCTCTGTCCTGCCCTGGTAAGACCGAGACTGGAGGGTGGATATGAACTGATCTCCGGTCATAGGAGAAAACGTGGATGTGAGCTTGCCGGGAAAGATACCATGCCGGTGCTCGTACGCGACTGTACAGACGAAGAAGCAGTGCTGTTTATGGTGGATTCCAACATCCAGAGGGAAAACATCCTGCCAAGTGAAAAGGCGAAAGCTTATTCCATGAAATATGAAGCAATGAAGCATCAGGGTAAAAGAGGGAATGGAAACAGCCTTGAGGATGTAGGGGAAAAATTCGGTGAAAGCGGTAAGACAGTCCAGAGGTATATATGGCTTGCCAGGTTATCTGATGAATTGCTGGATATGGTCGATCATAAAAAAATGGGTATGGTGCAGGGAGTAGATCTGTCATTTCTAACGAAGCAGGAACAGGAGTGGGTGAAGGATATTCTTGGGGAAACCGGAAACTCTGTTTCTACTTCCCAGTCGACCAGACTGAAGGAATATAGTAAAAGTGGAGAATTGACGCTGCCAATGGTAAAGCTGATTCTTACTGAAAATAAACCTAAAACAAGGAAAGTAACCATTAAAGCAAATGTAATCAGAAAATATTTTACAGAGAAGTATTCTGACGAGGATATAGAAACTATTATTTGCCAGCTTTTGGAAGAATGGAAGAACAAACAATAGAGGAGGCACGGTAAAATGAGAGATAAGATGAAGTTTGATTATTACTATGGGATTGAGGCGGAACAATTTTCTTTTTACCGTGTTCCAAGAGTATTGATTAAAGATGCTAGATTTAAAGGACTTAGCAGTGACGCAAAGCTCCTTTATGGATTAATGTTGGACAGGATGTCATTGTCGATGCAAAACGGATGGGTGGATGATGAAAACAGGGCATACATAATTTACACTGTGGACAGTATCGTAGAAGATCTGGGATGTTCAAAACCTACCTGTACTAAAATAATTCGTGAGCTGGATTCTAACAATGGGATCGGATTGATTGAGAAAAAAAGAAGAGGACTTGGCAAACCGGATATAATTTATGTGAAGAATTTTACATCTGCTATAAAAGATGATGTGGAAAATGAGCCTGCAAATGCTGATAAATGCACAGAAGTAAAGAATTTTAACTTCTGGGAGAAAAAAGATTTAACTTCTGAAAGTGAAGAAACTTTACTTCCAGAGGAAAAAAATACACATTCCGGAAGTGAAGAAAGTTTGTTTCCAGAAGCAAAAGAATTTTACTCCCAGAAGCAAAAAAATTTAACTTCTGGAAGTAAAGAAACTTTACCTCAGGAAGTAAAAAAATATGCCCCTAATTATACTGACTATAATCATACTGATAGGAATAATATCAATCCTATCAATCAATCCGATCAGTTCGGAAATATACCTGACAGGGAAGCAGATAATTTGGAAGGTGCTGATACAGTACAAAAAACTGATATGATGGATGAGGGAGATGGTATAAATGCATACATGAAGCTTATCCGTCAGAATATTGAATATGACTATCACATGAAATATGACAGTGCCGGAGAAAGAGCAATGTTTGAGGAAATTTACGCCCTTATCTGTGATGTGGTATGCGTGCCCAGAAAGACGATTCGTATTGGAAAGGAGCAATATCCCTATGAACTGGTAAAAGCCCGTTTTCTAAAACTGAATTCTTCTCATGTAGAGTATGTCAGATGGTGTTTGAGGGAAACAAATACGAAGATAAACAATATAAAAGCATATTTGCTTACGGCACTGTATAATGCTCCGTCTACAATCAACCATTTTTATCAGCAGGAGGTACAGCATAATATGTATGGATGAAGTTAGAAAAGGATAGCACATAATCCCGGACACATGAAAGACACTTTTGGACATAATGTCCAGAAGCTGAAAACGACAAAACCCAGTTTCGCGGATAATCTTTGTATCAATAGAACCTTTGGACATAATGTCCAGAAGTTGAGAACAGCAGAAGAAAGCTATGTGGATGGACTTTGTGTTAATGGAACCTTTGGACATAATGTCCAGAAGTTGAGGATGGCAGAAGCCAGTCATGTGGCTGATCTTTGCATTAATGGAACTTTTGGACATAATGTCCAGAAGTTGAGGATAGCAGAAGTAAGTTATGTGGCTGATCTTTACATCAAAGATGCTTCGCGACAAATTGTCGCGAAGTGGATATCAGCAGAAAAGAGGGATGAATTTGAATCAAACAGTTTACCGGCTCCAGCTTCGGCTTCATTATGACCGTGAAGAAGAAAGGGAGCTCATAGAAAAAATTGAGAACAGGAACCGGATCCTGCACCAGAGCATCAATGATTATGTCAAACATGCCATTTACGCATTTGAGGACACAGGGGCCGGAAAAAAAGAAATGCCGGACTGGTGGGAGAGTGCTCCCGGAAATCCATCAAAAAACATGGAAGAGTCCACTGTGAAAAATACTGTGATGGAGGAGATTGAGGGAAAGGCTCCAGTAGGAAAGGATCTGACAGGGCTTTTGGAAAATGAGGATTTCTAATTACATACGGTTTTACAAAAAAGCAGGGAGAAACAGTTGCCTTGCTTTTTTTGTACCCTTTTACAGGGACGGAGGAAAGGAGGTGGTGCCTATGATTGGTCATGGTCTAGGAAAAACAGCAGATTATCAAAATGAGAAGGAGGAATGACAGATGCTGAGAGAAGCATGGAAACGGATATTGTCCGTATTTCTGACCATCCTTATGGTCTTAACTTCTATTACCATTTTTCCAGACACGGCCCAGGCTGCAGCGGCGATGCTGGGAGAGATAAAGCTTGGGACGGATATCCGGGATATTGACCCCGGTTTTGACCCGGAGAAGGATGTGATGGTCACTTTCCAGTTTAATAAAAAGGCAGGCATGGATGTCCAGAATGTAGATAATAACCTGCCGCCATGGGCAACCAATAAAGACCCGATCAAAAACAAGCTGTTCCAGGATTTGACCAAATCAGGGAGCGCCCTTCCTGTGATGACTTACTATAAGATCGCTCAGAACAAAGAAAAGGGATACTGGTATGACCTGCGGGCAGAGGTGACCGGATGGAAGCCTACTGCCTATACCAGTGTGGATCCTAATGGGAATAAGATCCCGCCTACATTGTGTGTCCTTACCAATACCATCGGGATCGCCATGGTAAGCTGCGAGTATGTCACTATCCGCTATACTTACCTCATCCATAACGATGACGGGACCAGCAGGGAGATGACTGCGGACGAGATCAGTGGACTGCACAGCCTGGTCACCCTGTCTGACCTGGATGGCACTCAGGGATTCAAGATCCCGCAGGTGAATGGATTAATGGGGCTTTATAAACAGAGCGGAAACCAGTACATCACCCAGGACGGAAATGGCCTGATCGTATCCACAGCCGGGGAAGAGACCAAAACGACTTCTCCATGGGGATGGGTGAGTGCATATTTAAGCGGTGGGAATAGCCTGTCTGTTTCTTTTTATAATCCAAGGAACAAGTCAGAGAATTACGAAGCCGGGAAGACTTACACACAGAGCCTTATGGGAAGGTCTCCGGCAGTCTTCCATTATTACTTTACCGCCCAGTCCGTGTTTTCTGTCCGCAAGGCTGCAGAAATGGGACTGGAAAAACGGGTAGGGGAAAAAGGAGTGGGCTGGGAGGAAGCCTATCCGGCAGAATCCCCGGAAACCGCTTATGAGATCGAGGACTATAAGGAGTTTGATTATCTCCTGAATGCTGCAGTCCAGACAGCGGTGATTGACCAGACGGACTACGTGGTGACAGATACCCTGGAGGATTGCCTGCAGATTGATGATGCTGCCCATGTAACGGTCACCGACAAAGACGGGAAAAATGTCACCGGCAGTTTCAATGTGCAGGTAAAGGGACAGACGGTCACCTGCTCTGCAAAGGAAAGCTATCTTTCTGACAGGGACGGAAGCTTCTACACAGAAGGGCAGAAGTTCCTGATCCGGCTGCGCGTCCACAGGAAGAAGATGGAAGATGTGAGGAATTCCATGCAGGCATGGCTGGATGAAGACGGGTATACGTTTTATGTGCCCAATTCGGCAGTCCTGGAATATACCGATAAAACAGGCCTGACAAAGAAATATGAGACAGAAGAGGTGTGGGTGACGGATGCCATCCGGGCCAGTCTGAAAGTGGAAAAGGATGCCAAATATGACGGCTGGAAAGTGGGGGATGAGGTAGAGTATGCCGTGGAAGTCACCCAGGTAAAACAGGATGGATATGCGCTAAACGTGGAAGTTACAGACAGGGATATCCCGCCGTACCTTGAACTCATCAACGGTTCCTGGGAGGTCAGCGGACCGAATAACGGAACGGCAGCTTCCATGTCCTCCCTTGGGGAAAACGGGTGGATCGTGACCTGCCCTCTCCTGCAGTACGGGGACTCCATTGTCATCCGTTTCAAATGCAGGGCCCTTGGGGACAGCAATGGAAAAGATACCATCAATACTGTAAAAGCCACAGCAGATAATTTTATGGATGATGACGGGGAACAGAAATATACTGGTGATGATGCCGAGGTCTGGATCAACAGCCCGGAGCTGTCTGTGGATAAGACAGCCAATGCCTATGAGTATGAGGTAGGGGACAGGGTACAGTACACGGTGACTGTCCGCAATACCAGGGATTATACAGTAGCGCGCAATGTTGTGGTATCTGATATCAGTATCCCTGAGGGGCTTCAGATCACGGAGGACAGCCCGGACGGCACCGGTGTCCGTGTGGCATTTACGCCGGAGAGAGCAGCTTCTGAGATCGGATGGCCCGCAGCAGACGGCACCACAGCTATTGTGAAGCAGGGGACTGAAAACCGTTACAGTGTGGAGCGTGCGGGAAATGCGTGGACAGTGATGGCAGATTACCTTCCGTCGGATGCTGCCATGACCATCACGTTTGACTGCATTGCATCAAAATATGTCAATGGGATCGAAAGCCAGAACCAGGTATCCGTAACGGCAGAGAATTTTGTAGATGAAAGCGGAAACCAGCGGATCGCGCAGGATGATGCGGAGGTCTATGTCAATACTGCAGCATTTTCCATCAACAAATATGTGACGGATGGAAACTATGAATGGCAGGTGGGGGACCATGTTCCATTTGATATCATAGTACGCAACATCAACGATGAAAATACCCAGGGACTTGCAGATTCTGAAGATTATATGTTCTTTCCGGAAGACGAAAAAGCCCGGATCGGTGCTGCAGGAAGGACAGTGGCCCGCAATGTGGTCATCCGTGATACGGACATCCCGGAGGGCTTCAGGCTGGATACGGATACCATGTCTGTAGAGGCGGTTCCCCAGGAGATCAATGAGGAAGCCCAGGAGCCGTATAATCCTGAAAATCCTGCAGGGCCAGGGGAGGTACTGGAAGGGGAAATCCCATCCAGTGAATATCCGGATGAAGAGATCCGTGAGGATGTTTTCCCGGCAGAGGAACCGCAGATACAGGAAGATGCAGAAATCCAGGAAGAACTGGAACCAGAGGCAGCTTATGAGTATATGGAACTTTCCAATGAAGAGATTTTGGAAGCAGCGGAATCTTTAGAGAATCATGTGGAAGAAGTATATGAGACAGAAACGTATGACGAAGAAACATACGGGGAAGACCCATATGAAGAAAACGGATATGGGGAAGAAACTGACGCAGAGGATCCCTATGAAGAGAATACCGACGAGGAAAGTTCTTATGAGGAAGACTACATCGGTGAAGCGGGCTATGAAGCATGGATGTATGAGGCAGAGGATGAAAATGCAGAGACAGCCATGGCCCGTGAGCTGCGCCCGGCAGAGCAGATGACTGTGGAGGGGATCCCGGACAGTTATGAAAACCATACTGCAGGTACTGCAGACACCTCGAACCAGCTTGATCCGGGGCAGTACAACGAGACGGTCACAACACCGGTCAAATGGAACCTGGAGACCATGGGGAACGGCTGGCAGCTCAAGATCAGTGACCTTCCTGCAGGGTACGATGTCAGGATCCATTTTACCTGTGAGGCACTGGAGGCTTCCAACGGACAGGAAGGGGTCAACATCGGTACCGTTACGGCAGACAATGCCATCACAAAGTCTGATGATTCCGAGGCATATGTCAATACGGCAGTCCTGTCCATCCAGAAAGAGGTAATGAACCCTTATGCTGCCGGAGGCGCACAGGAGAAAGGAGACGGCAGGGAGCTTTATGAATTCCGTGTTGGGGAAGATGTGGAATACCGTGTGACAGTACATAATGTACAGCCGGGTTCCATTGCGAGAAACCTTGTAATTGAGGATGTATCTCTTCCGGAAGGGCTGGTGCTTAAAGAGGAAGATGGTGCCATTACTATAGATGGAATCCCATCGGAGTACACCAACCCGATCCCTGGGACAGAGGATACCGTCAGCCAGACTGATCCGGACCATTATAAGGAAACAGAAAGGCTTCCCGTAGGGTATCAGCTTATAAGAGAAGGCACGGGATGGAGGTTGTTTATCGACAACCTACCCTGTACAGAAAACGATGGGCTGAACCAGTGGGGCCAGCCAGTTACCATCACTTACCACTGCACTGCAGCAGAAGAGGTAAACGGCTGGGAGATCATCAACACTGCCAGGGCATCTGCAGACAATGCGGCAGAGGTACAGGACAGTGAACGTATCTGGATCAACAGCCCTGTGCTGCATGTTCGCAAGGAAGCGGATAAGGAGGAATACTCCGTAGGTGATACCATCACCTATCAGGCAGACATCACCCAGGAGCAGACGGGATGCGTGGCAAGAAATGTGGTGATCCGTGACAGAATAGCTACGGAAGGGGTCAAGCTGCAGAAGAATTCCATTGTCCTCTTGGATAAGGACGGAAATAAATTCCACATCCCGGATGAAAACATCCTTGTCACCGGAAACAGTTTTACCATTTATACGGGCATGCACCTGATCAAAGAGGCAGGCTACCTGAATTGGGATGCAGGAAACGGCGGCCTGACGGAGAAAGGTGCCTTTAATCCCATCCAGGTAGACCATGAGAGCAGGCTTACCGTTGAGTATGCCGTGGAAGTCACCGACAATGACCTTGCAGGGGAGCTGGTACATAATGTGCTGCAGGCGGATTCGGATGAACAGATCCCGGGGGAAGATGAGGAAGAAGTCCTGGTGGACGGCCCTGCCCTGGATATTACTAAAGAATCCGATAAAGCGGAATACCTGGTTGGGGAGACCGGGGTCTATAAGGTCACGGTAAGGCAGCTCCGGGAAAACGTTACTGCAAGGCAGGTGGTGACCCGGGACAGCTTCAATACAGACGGCGTTGCCATAGAACCGGAAAGCTTCCTGGTGCGCATGAACGGGGAAGAGATCACGGGGGCAAAAGTCACAGCATATACCAACGGGTTCGTCATCGAGACCGGAAGGGACATGAAGATCGAGGATAAACTTGAAATTTCTTACCGGGTACAATTTCTGTCCCCGTCCCTGGACGGCCGGTATGTGACCAATACCGTAACTGCGAAAGGCAGCAACACCAAGGAAGAGACCCAGGACAATACCGTCATCGTAGTGGACGAAAGCCCGTCCATTGACATCCGAAAGAGATCCGACAAGACCTACTACAAGGTAGGGGAGACCGGGCATTACACAGTCACTGTGACCCAGACGGAAAAAGGTGCCACGGCCCGGAATGTCATCATCAAGGACCGCCTGGATGCAGAGGGTGCAAGGATCCTTCCGGGGACTATCCTGATCCGCAATGATGCAGGCCGCGTGATGGATGATGCAGAGATCGAGTACAGCGATACACGGTATGCCATTTACACCGGAAAGGACCTGGGATATAAAGAGACGTTCACCGTTACTTATGATGTGCTGTTTGAAAGTGAGGCACTTGCCGGAACAGATATCTTAAATGTGGCAAGGGCAACCTGTGACAATAATAAAGTGGAGCAGAAAGACCCGGGGCCGCTTAAGATCTCTGACGGGCTTACGGTATATAAATATGCAGACCCGGTGACCTGCAGCCTGGTAAAGAGAGGGGATACGGTCACTTATTTTATCACGGTGACGAACACCTCAGGAGAAGCAAAGGAGACCATCCTTGTGAAGGATAAGATCCCGGAATATACGGAGTATGTTCCAGGATCTGCGAAGGGGGAAGCTTCCTGTATTGCAAAGACCATGGAGCTGAAAGGCAGCCTTTATGCTGCATTTATCCTGAAGGACCTTCCTGCCGGAGGAGAACAGACCGTAAGCTTCCAGGTAAAGGTACGGGAGGATGCGCCGGAGGATGCCATGCTCCTGAACGTGGGACAGGTCAGGGAGACAAAGGCCTCTGTGGATGACATGACAGAAGATACCTGGAACCATACAGGGTTTAGGAACACCAATGAGACTGTCCATTACCTGGATACACGCTGGGTCATGGATCCCAACACGGTCCGTATAGACGGCGGTGCCCTTTCCATTGAAAAGACTTCTGATAAAGCCAATTATGCTGTGGGTGAGACCGGGCATTACACCCTTACCGTAACCCAGGGCAAAGAAGGTGCCGTTTCCAAAAATGTGGTCATCAAAGATACCCTGAAAAAGGAAGGTGCTGACATCCAGACAGGTACAATAAAAGTCCTGAAAAATGGACAGACACTCTCTTTAGCAGAAATAAGTGGGGATGTGAACGGGTTTACCATCCATACACATGCGGATCTTGCGTATGGGGAGCAGATGACGGTCACTTACGATGTGCTGTTCAGGGATGCTTCTCTTTCCGGAAAGAGCGTACATAATATCGCCCTTACAAAAGGGGATGAAACACCGGAAGGGGAAGAACCCAGGGATGATAACACCGTAACAGTCGGAAAGGCAGGTCTGGATATCCGGAAATCTTCTGACAAGGAAGAATATCAGGTTGGGGAAACCGCCCGCTATACCCTGGAGGTACGGACCACAGCCGATGATTTCACAGCAGAAAATGTGATCATCAAAGATGTGATGAAACAGCAGGGGGCCAATCTGATCGCAGGCACCGTAAAGGTCTATCTGGATGAGAAGCGGATCGAAAAGGCAGAGGTACAGGAAATCGACAATGGATTTATTGTATCAACCCATACGGATCTTTCCGGATCACAGGTCATGAAAGTGACTTATGAGGTGACCATGGAAAAGGCTTCCCTTGCGGGACGGAAGATCCAGAATACTGCCGCGGCGGATGCAGATAATACCAGCCCGGCAGAGACCACCCATACGGTGACAGTGCCGGGAGCAGAAAAACCGGAAGAACCGGAAAAGCCAGAGGATCCTGCAGACCCGCAGACTACTCCGACACCAAGTCCTGTCCCATCCAAACCTGCAGAAAAGGAGGAGCCGGTGCTTACCATCACCAAAAAAGCGGACCGCAGCGAGGCAGAACCCGGAAGCACCGTGGCCTATACCCTGGAAGTGAAAAATACAGGCAATACCACGGCCAGGGATGTGGTGGTCATTGACAACCTGAAAAACAATAAAGCTATCCTGCAGAAGGATACCATCCGGGCTTACCTGCAGGACAAAGGGTTCACTCCGAAAAAACTGTCGGCAGTCAGCAGCGGCTTCCGGATGGAGACCGGGCAGGACTTAAAGAAAGGCCAGAGCCTTACGGTCACTTACCAGGTGAAGCTTGACAGCACCATAAGGTCCTCCGAGATCCGCAATGTGGCATCCGCAAGCGCGGACAATGCGGACCGGACAGAGACAGAATATACCCTTTACATCCCGTCCAATGGAAGCGGCACATCTGACCCGGGCAGCACGGGAAGCACCGGCACCACAGGACTGAAAGATACTTCCAGCAGCCTGAAGGGAAATGTGCAGACAGGAGACCGCTCCCCCGTAAAGCTCATCGTGATCATGGGCATCCTGGGGGCGGCAGGGCTTCTGGCCTATTTCCGGGGACGCAGGAAAGGGCGCAGATAAAAAAGGAAAACTATGAATGAAGGAGGGAACCCGGGAATCCGGGGTCCCTTCCTTGGAAAGGACAGAAAATGAAGAACAGAAAATGCCGGATGCTTCTTTTTGCAGGCATCTTTTCTTATCTATTCCTGATGGCAGGGACGCAGGTACTGGCTGCTTCCATAGGCAGCACCCCTATATCGGGACCTTTAAATACCCTGCTCACCATCGTCACGGACCTGGTCACGGGGATCGGGTCCATCATCACCATTTACGGCATCTTTGAGTTTGGAAATGCCCAGCAGAGCCAGGACGGTGCAGCCAAATCCTTTGCCATACAGAGGATCAGCGGAGGCCTCATCATGGTCATCGCGCCGCAGCTCCTGCAGCTTTTCGTAGGATAGGGGGTGGTGGGCATGCCGTCATGGATGGAGGACCTGCTTGGTTTCAACCCGCTGCTCAAAGCCGGATGTGCGGTCTGGAACTGGTGCATGAAGCTGGTGGCCCTGCAGTTTACCACAAGCCCTGTCAGCATTGCGGGAGGGGAGCCCTGGGCGGACATGGCAGGGAACATCTACCCCGTGTTCCTGTCTGCAGGGGCCACCCTGGTCTGTATCTGGTGCCTGGTGGCGTTCTGCAGGGAAAGCGTGGACCTGCGCCAGGCATTCACTTCGGAAAAGGGGATCTACATCCTCATCAAGGTCATCGCTGCCAATTACGTGATGACCACAGCTCTGTCCTGGTTCCCTGCCTTTTTTGAGATGGCCTCCGGGCTTACAGTAGCTGATTTCCAGGCCATGGAGTTTGATGCCACGGAGATCGGACTGGACAGCGGCGGGATCTTTGCGCTGACACAGCTTTCCACCTGGATCCTGTCCCTGATCTTCCTGATCGCGGCTGCGGTGTGCGGGTTCACCATCATCTTTACGGTGTACCGGAGGGTCATCGACCTGATCCTCCTGGTGCCCATGGCACCAATTGCCCTGTCCTCAGCGGCAGGGGGAGCGGGGGTCTCCCGGTCCGCATCGGCGTGGCTTCGGACCTTCCTGGCAGCCAATTTCCAGATCGTCGTCATGGGGATCGCCCTGCGGGTCGGCTGCAAGGTCATCGGGAACGGCACCATCCTTACGGGGCAGGTCACCGTGGAGTTTGCTTTCCTGCATATTTTCGAGATGTGTTTCTGCATGGTGCTGCTGGTAGGGATTGTAAAAGGCGCGGAGGGGCTTTTAAAAAGGGCGTTTGCCCTGTGAATAAAGTGTAGAACGTCACTTTATTTGAGTGCTAAGAAGTCAGAGATTTTAATTCTACTAATTTGACTGAAAACGGCATTAAATAAAATGAAAATCTACAACAAAGGAGGAAGACATGGATATCAAGATCAACAAAGACATTGCAAAGGAATACCCGGATGACATGTACAAGGGATTTTCCATCAGGCAGATCTTATGCATCGGCACGGCAATGGTACTGGGCGGCGGGACAGTGCTGCTCCTGTACTATGTGGTCGGGCTGAACATCCACATAGCGGTCTACGGGGCATTCCCCCTGGCTGCGCCTGTGATCCTGGCCGGGTTCATCCACTATAAAGGGATGCCCCTTATCGACGCGTTCCGGGAATGGGTGCGCCTTGCGGACCAGCCGGTGATGGCCTATGAGGCACAGGAGAACCATTACGACAGTTACGGCGAGGAAATCCAGGATCCGGAGGAGGAGACATATGAACGCAGGAGCCGGAAACGGGAAAAGAGGATACAGAAAGAAAAGAAACAGAAAAAGCGATTCGGGGGAGGTGTGGGGCTCTGATGTATGGCGATACATTCCAGACAGTAAAGCATCTGTCCGAACCGGTATATAAGATGCCGAAAAGTGTCCAGCAGAGCATCCCTGTAAGCCGGGTCAGCAGGAGCGGGATCTTCGAGATCGAAAAAAAGAAGGGGGAACACCTGTATGACAGGGCCTATCTTCTGGATGATGTGAATTACAGCACAAAGGATGAGGAGGAGCGGACAGGTTTTTTGCTCCAGATGTGCAAGATATTCAATTCCATGAACGTGGACTGGAAGATGCTGGTGGTCAACCAGAAAAGGGACATTGAGCGCCTGATCCGGGAACTTCTCCCGGAAAAATGCGCCGATCCCCTGTACCAGAGCATGGTACGGGCCTACGGCCAGATCCTCCAGTGGAGGCTGAATGACGGGAACACGTCCATTGAGCAGGTGAAATACCTGGTGGTGAGCTGCCGGAAACAGGATTTTGAATCTGCGAAGGTCTTCTTCCAGGCACTGGAGCAGCGGCTGCGGATCCTGTTCCACAGCCTGGGAGGGAACCTGGTGCCTTTAGACGGCACGGCAAGGCTTAAGTCCCTGCACAGCCTGTACCGACTTGGTAGGGAAGAGGAATTTGACCTTGACTGGGAAGGGATGCAGAAGGCAAAGAGGAACTGGCGCAATGAGATCTGCAGCCTGAGCATCCGGGAGACCAGCAGCTACCTGGAATTTGATGATAAATACACCACCACCCTGTTCTGCAAGGTGTTCCCCAATTCCATCCCGGACGGGTTCATCCGGGAGCTGGCCAACGTGCCCTTCCATCTGATGGTCTCCATGGATGTGGTCCCCATCCCCCAGGAGGTCACCCTCAGGAAGCTTGAGAATGCCTATACCAACAATGAGCAGGCCATTGCCAGGGAACAGGAGGAAAAGAACCGCCGCCATGCGTTCTCCTCGGACATCTCCTATCCCAAAAGGAAGAAAAAAGAGGAGCTGGAAGGGTATCTGGACCAGGTGCACAACAACGATGAAAAGCTGTATTACCTGGGGTTCCTGGTGACGGTCATCGGGAAGGACCTGCAGGAACTCAAGGACAATGCAGCGAATATCCGCTCCATCGCAAGCGGGTATTCCATGGTCTTTGATACCCTGGAGATGCGGCAGATGAAAGGGTTCAACACCTGCCTGCCCACGGCCGCCAGGGAGGTGGATGTGATGCGCACCCTGTTCACCACGTCCCTGGCGGCCTTCCTCCCCTATAACGTGCAGGAGATCATGGACAAGGACGGGTTTTTCTACGGGATCAACCAGGTATCCAGAAACCCCATCATCATCAACCGGAAGAACATGATGAACCCCCACAGCTTTATCTTCGGCAAGACCGGTTCCGGGAAGAGCATGTTTGAGAAAAACGAGATCGGGCAGATCCTGTTCAATACCGATGAGGACATTTTTATCATGGATCCACAGAATGAGTATTTTGACATCGTAAGGAACCTGGGCGGGCAGATCATCGACTTTTCCAACCAGGGGGATGTGTGCATGAACCCCTGGGAGATCCCGGAGCCCCTGCCAGAGGGTTTCGGGGAGGATGACTTTATCGCCAGCAAGTCCGCCATGACACGGGCCATCTGCAAGGAGATGCTGGTGCCCACCGCCCTGACCGGCGTGCACCGGACGGTCATCGACCGGTGCGTGAAGGAGTGGTACCGGGGGATCTTCCGGAAACGAAGGCCAAAGAGTGAGACCCTTATAGAACTGAGGGAGTTTATCGGAAGGCAGGAGGAGCCGGAGGCCCGGGAGATCTATATCGCCCTGGAGATGTTCACCCACGGTTCCTTAAATGTCTTTGCCAGGAAGAGTAATGTAAATATCCATAACCGTTTCGTGACCTTCGGTCTTAAGAACCTGGGAAAGGAAATGAAACGTATCGCCACCCTGATCGCCAGCGAACTGATCCGTTCCAGGATCGAGTACAACTCCAAGGGCGTACTGGTCCCTTCCGGAAAGAGGAAGAAGACCCGGAAGCTGGTGGCCACCAATGTGATCGTGGACGAGTTCCAGATCATCACCCAGGAGGAGCTTGGCAGGGAGATCTTTGACAACCTGTACCGTACCGTGCGCAAGCAGGGCGGCATCATGACCTGCCTGACCCAGACCCTGTCCGATAACCTCCTGCAGGCGGAGATGCAGGCCATGCTGTCCAACTCGGAGTTTATCGTGCTGTTAAACCAGTCGGGGATTGACCGGAATATCCTGAAACAGATCTACCCGGAGATCTCAGAAGAGGAGATCCGTTATGTGACCAATGCAAAAGTGGGAAGCGGGCTGATCAAATGCGGGGACAAGGTGGTTCCCTTTGACTGTGAACTGCCCAAGGACAACCTGCTCTATGCCCTGTATAATACAAATTTTTATGAGCAAGAGTTACATATCACGGAAGAAAGGAAACAGGAATGAAACTGAACACCACAGGAAACATGCAGGTAAACGGGTTCAAAAGGAGCCTGGGGACCGGGGTGATGAAGCTGAACCTTCTGGATGCTAATGACAGGGCCAGCCCGGAATATCACCTCGGTATAAAGGAAAAAAACTATTGGAAAAAGCTCTCCCATGGGCAGAAGAAGGGATTCCTGAAGCGGGCCGGTGTACAGACAGAAGATGATACCAGTACGTTTTCAGTCCCGTCAGGAAGAAGCTTTTCGGGAACGTACACAGTGGATCATGGAAGAAAACAATCATCCATGAAACCTACAGTCATGAAACCTACAGCCATGAAACCGGCAGCTATGAAACAGTCAGCCCTGAAGCCGACAGAGAGTTCCCAGGTGTCCTTAAGGACAGAGAATGTTTCAGCAGACTCCCGGGGATGGAAAAAGGAAGAAAAGATGCATGATCCTTTCGGAGATATCCGGGCTTCCCCATACATAAAAAAACCGGAAAAACAGGGGAACAGCCAGAACATCCAGACACGGGAAGAACCTGTACAAGCCTTATCAGGATATCCGCAGGCAGCCCGGAATGATTCCGTATACCAGACCCGGACAGAAGGAGCTTCCACTCAGGCCAGCCGCCATGAAAAAGCACCAGGGTATGGACCGTCCTTTTCCGTACCTGGAAACAGCATGGAAAAGAAAGGGGGATCCTCTGGTGTACAGGCTGCAGGAAACCAGGCAAAGGAGGCGGCAAAGAGCGGCGGCACCATTGCCATAAAAGCGGCCAGGGAGGCTGCACGTATCATAAAGCAGGACATCTCCCTGGCCATGCAGAAAGAGGAGGAGCAGAGGAAGTTCCACTGTGAATCCATCCTGGCAGAAGAAAGCGGGCAGGGTCCTGCAGCATCCCCGGGGACATCAGAAATGGGGATTCAGAAGGCAGTATCCGTGATGATCGCGGCAGTTTTTGCAGCGGTCCAGGCGGCACTGTCTTTTTTGCTGCCCTTTGTGGGCGTGGCAGCCATTGTCCTTTCCCTTCTTGCAGGGCTTTTCTCCATCCTCTTCGGAAGTGCCACAGCCGGTTATGTAAAGGCAAATGTTTCACCGGAGTGTGAAAGCTACCGTCCCCTTGTCACCCAGTATGCAGCACAGTACGGGATGACAGAATACATAGAGCTGATCCTTGCGGTGATGATGCAGGAATCCGGGGGCACCCTTCCGGATGTGATGCAGGCTGCAGAAGGGGGCTTCAACACCAGGTATCCCCATGTGCCCAATGGCATCCCGGACCCGGAGTATTCCATAGAGTGCGGCGTGCAGGAACTGAAACGGGCACTGGAGCTTGCCGGGTGTACCGGGCCTACGGACATGGAGCATATCCGCCTGGCACTGCAGGGCTACAATTTCGGGGAAGGCTATATCACCTGGGCCATCCGGAATTACGGAGGCTATTCCCCGGAGAATGCAGCCGAGTTCAGTGATATGATGGCAGCTCGGATGGGATGGAGCGGATACGGGGATAAAAACTACGTGGAGCATGTCCTGCGCTATTATCAGGTTGTCTACGGCGGCGGTTTTGAGAATGTCCCGGAGGGCGGGATGGCCATCCCCCTATATGACCAGAAGGATTACGGGGATGTTCCTTTTGGCGGCGGTTCCATTGCCACCAGCGGGTGTGCCCCCACTTCTTTTGCCATGGTGGCTTCCTATCTTCTTGGAAGCCGGATCACCCCGGTGGATGCCATGCAGTGGTGCGGGAATGCCTATTATGTGCCAGGAGCAGGCACCGGCTGGGGATATTTTTACGGGGCGGCATCGCATTTCGGCCTTAAGGTGGCGGAGACATCAGACCCTGGTACCGTGCTGGCTGCACTGGCACAGGGAAAGCCCGTCATCAGTTCCCAGGGACCGGGACTGTTCACCTCCTTTGGGCATTTCATTGTCCTTCGGGGAGTGACGTTTGACGGCCGTGTGCTTGTAAATGACCCAAACGACAGCCCGGCAAAAAACTATGCGTCCAGGGCGTTTGACATGGGAAGCGAGATTCATCCCACCAGTAGGAATTACTGGATCTTTGAGAGATAGGAGCCAGACAATGAGCATGAAGAAAAAATTAAAGATAGTGTTCCTGCTTATCCTTGCCGCAGCGGTCTGCGTGGTTTTTGTACTCTGTTACAAGGCCGGTGTCAATATGACGCTCCGCCGGCTGATAAGCCAGGAAGAAGAACAGGAAAAAGAAGAGGAGGCACCTGCGCCTACACCCACAGAAGCACCGGCACTTTTCCAACAGCAGGAAGAGACTGCAGAGCCGGAACAGACTTTGGAGCCTTCGGCTGCCCCGCAGAAAAAATACACCTATCTCCTTTTTAAGGAGAACCTTTCCGGGACGCTGGAGACAGACGGGATCAAGGCAGTGAAAAAAGGAGTAAAGGCCTATCTGAACGGTTCCAGGGCCCATGATACGGTAAAGGAAGTGACCTGCACGGAATACGTTTTCCGCAGTGCCACACGCAACCAGGTCTATGGTTACCTGAAGCTGGATGACGGGGGCATCCTCCAGTACACCTACGATTTTGACAGTGGGGAAGTGAAGGTCATGGAAACGGCAGTGACCATGCAGAACCTGGAAGACCGGAAACGCCAGGAGGAAGAAGCAGAAGCGGCCAGGGCAGCCCAGGAAGAGGAGGACCGGAAAAAAGAGGAGCTTGCACAGGAAATATTCAGCCGGAATGAGGGAGGGACAGCCACTGTCCAGTCTTCCGGTACTTATGTCCCATCCGGAAGTTCTTCTCAAAGCAGCGGGAGCCCTGCTGTCTATGTCTATCCTTCCGGGCGGTCAGGTTCTGGGTACACCGGGGACGGATCAGAGGAACTGATCACAGAGGATGCGTTCCCTTATGAGGAAGAAGAGGATGAATCCACGGATGCAGAGGCCATCCTGGAGGAACTGATCCCGGAGGATGTGTTTACGGACCGGGAGGCTGGACAATGAAACGGATTATGAGGCTCTTCCTGCTTCTGGTATCGGCAGCCATGCTGGTATGGTCTGTTTTAAGCGGTGAAGCTCTTTTCCTGCAATATCGTACAGGCAGGGAGAATTACCGGGAAGCAGAACAGGATTATACGGTTCGCACAGAGGAAGGGGAAACATCGGAAAAGAAAACAAAAGGGACAGTCACGGCTCTTGAAAAGGAAGAAGAGCGTCCAAAAGCCCCCATTTCCGTAGACTTCGGGCGGCTCAGGGAAAAGAACCCGGATGTGAAGGGATGGATCTATATAGGATCCGTCGGGATCAGCTACCCGGTGCTGCAGGGAAGCGACAATGACTATTACCTTACCCATACCTGGGACCGGCAGGAGATCTTTGCGGCTTCCATTTTTATGGATTACCGGAATTACCCGGATTTCGAGGATCACAATACCATCCTTTACGGCCATAACATGAAGGATGGTTCCATGTTCCATAACATCCAGTACTGCATGGAGGAGGAATACTACAAAAAGGACCCGTACATATGGATCCTGACCCCGGAGGGAGATTATCAGTATCTGGTCTTTTCGGAATACGACACCCGGTATGACAGTGATACCTATACCCTGTTTGACGGGCCGGGAAAAAGCCTTGCCGATTATATCAGGAAGATGCAGGGGCAGTCCCTCTGGAAAACAGAGGTGGAGACTGGGGAAACGGAGCATATCCTGACCCTGTCCACGTGTAACGGGGAAACAGACCTGCGGCGCATCGTGCAGGCAAAAAGGATACAGTAAAACTACAGCAAAAAAGAATACAAAGAAATGAAAAGGAGATCACAGATGTCAGCAAAAGAATTACTGATCAGACAACAATATGAAGAATACAGGAAAAAAGCAGGAGAGAAAACAGTGATAGAGATCCTTGTGGTAAAGGATGAAGATACCGGCAGGAACAGGTTCCTGGCGGAATGTGCATATAAGGAGGGACACTATGGACTTTCATGAATTTGTGGAATATGCGAAGGAAAAGATCGCGGAATGTCTTCCTGAAGAATATCAGAAAGGAAGTATCCGTGTATATTCCCTGGCAGATTATACGGGGCTTACGGTGGACCTTCCCGATGATGATACCATGATCAGCCCGGTCATAAATCTGGAGGCTGCTTTTGAAGAGGTAGAAAAGTATGGGGTACAGCCGGAAACCTGTGTGAAAGGAATGGCGGAAGCACTGGGTGAAGGATTTTCCAAAAGGGAAGAACTGTATGGCCTTGATCTTGGCATGGACAATATAAGAAATCATCTGTTTGCGGCAGTTGTAAATCCAGAGAAGGCAGACCTTTCAGGGATCCCTCACAGAAAAATAAATGACCTGGCAGTGATCGCAAAAAGCTGGATCTCAGAAAATGCAACGGTTACCATTACAGATCAACTGGCAGAACAGATGGGAATGGATGCAGGGGCACTTTTAGAAGAAGCCGAAAACAATACGAAAAAAATCGCACCTCCGATACTTTCCGGTCTGGATGAGCTGATCACCTCGGCATTTCCGAAAGAAATAAGAGATGAGCCCCTGCTTCCCCCGACTTCCTTACCGATGTATGTCCTTACCAATGAAAGTTATCAGTATGGTGCTTATTATCTGGCGGACCAGGAGCTGCTCAGCCAGATTTCAAGGACCCTGGGCAATGACCTCTTTATCCTGCCTTCTTCTGTCCATGAGATCCTGATCATTCCGGAAAATGAACGTTCCATGCTTCCAGATATAAAACAGATGGTGGAAGAGGTGAACCGTACCGTTGTCAGCCGCAGGGATTTTCTTTCCGATAATGTATATGTGTTTGAAAGGAAATCCATGGAATTAAAGGTGTATACCGGGGAGATACCCCGGGAGCTCCCTGGGAAGAAACCTCCGGAAATGAAAGGACCTGTCCTGTGAAAAAGGATGGCGGTATCCAGACAAAAAGTCCTGGTGAAGGTGCCTCCCATGGAGGGGAAATACAAAGAATCAGGAAAAGATTGGGGATAATACCAGAAGGCCCCCTTACTGACGAAGAGGACTTTGCTGAAGAGGAAGAGATGGAACGATGGCAGCTTTTGAAATTGTAATGGAGAGCAGGAGGAAACTGGTGGAGCAGGTCATCGAAAATATGAAGAAAGGATATCTCTTCACAAAGGAAGGATGGGATGCGGGGGCACTGTCCCCCCACAATCCTCTCTCCAATGCCAGGTACCAGGGAGGGAACCGTATCCGCCTGATCCATGAGGTGGTGCAAAAGGGTTACCGGGATCCCCGGTGGATGACCGCAAAGCAGCTCCGGGAAAAGGGATATTATGTAAAGAAAGGGGAAAAGCAGACTATCTGTGAAAAGTGGATATTCACAGAAGAAAAGACCTGTACGGATGAAAATGGAATAACATGCAAAGAAACAGTAGAGCTTGATAAACCTATCGTCCGGTATTTCGGCGTGTTCAATGCGGAACAGGTAAAGGATTTCCCGCCCATGGTGTTCGAGTCTCAGGACATCTCAGAAACTATGAGGATCGGAAGGGAATGTATGAAGTCCAGTGAATGCCGGATCATTGAATGCGCCCAGCCGGAGGCATATTATTCCCCGGGGCTTGACCGGATCGTTCTTCCTATCCATCAGATGTTCAAAAGCGAGGAAGCTTACATTGCCACCGGTCTCCATGAAATGATCCACAGCACCGGACACAGGAGCAGGCTCAACCGGAATATGAGCGGGACTTTTGGTTCCATGGAATATGCAAAAGAGGAGCTGCGGGCAGAACTGGGGGCAATGTTCTTAAAGGCAGACTTGGGGATCTCCCTGGAAGGGGAGCATTTCCAGGACCATTCCAATTACCTTAAGAGCTGGATCTCTGTGCTGCAGGATGATTACCATGAGCTGTTCCGCGCTGCAGCAGATGCGGAAAAAGCGGCAGACCGTATCCTTTTGAATTACCGTACCTACTGCCGATGTCCTGAAAAAGCAGAGGAAAGGGAGCCGTATCTGCAGCAAAAAGGTGCAATTCCTCTGCAAAAATGACAGCAGAAAGGGTCTTAGGGGCTTCGGCCCCTAACAAGGATGCGTTTTGTATTACAAAATGCGTATCTTGCCAATTCCCTTCGGAAATTGGAAGCCAGGATGACAGCAGAGAGACATCATTCCACAGCCAGAAAGACGTAAAGCAGTCAAAAAGCAGTCAGGGCAGTGTCAAAAAGACAGAATGATGGCATTAAAAAGCAGCCAGGGCAGTGCCAAAAACTAAACGATGGAAGCAAAAAGCAGCCAGGACAGTGCCAAAAAGACAGAACAATGACAGCGAAAAGTGGCAGAAACAGTGTCAAAATGCAGTCAGGACGGCAACGGACAGAAAGGAGGGATGGATCGATGGGATTGAAAAAACGCATAGTAACATTCCGGGTGACAGAGGAAGAATATGAACTTCTTAAAAATAGGACGGAGCAATCCGGAATCCGTTCCGGAAACATTTCAGAGTATGTCCGCAGGCAGGTTCTGGGGGAAGAGTATCCGTATGTGAGGGAAAAGCTTTTAAGGGACATGAATTATCAGATCCGGAAAATCGGGGTGAATATCAACCAGATCACCGCCAGGAACAACAGCAGGCTTTACTTTGTTTCGGATAAAGAGCAGTTAAAGGAGGATATGGAGGAACTGATCAAACTGTTTGAAGAATTCCGGGATAAGGTTTAGATAAGAATCCATTTTGGGAATTTCGAAAAAAGAGACAGGGAATCTTGCCATCTGATGTCGGGTTTGGTAGAATAAAAAGAGACACTACCAGAAAACGGTAGGCGGTTAGTCCTTCAACAGAGGGACTGGACCCTCTGATTACATAGAGATCCCTGAAAAGGGAAATCGAGGAAAGGAGGGCAAGCTAATGAGTGATTTTGAGATGCTCTCTATCGTGCTGATGATCCTCGGGATTGTTGTCACGCTTTTAGTCGCATATATCAATAGCACAAAAAAGTAACCGCCCTGGCCAAAGACGCGGTTACTCTTTTGTAAGATGCATAAATTTGGACTAGCCGTCTATCGGTAGTGTCTTTTTCTGTCTTCATTCTATCAAACTCTCATAACTTTGTCAAATAGAGAACTGCATCCGGAATCCATACCAAAATCCAGAAAACAGAATATTATCCCAGGCCCTGTACGGGCATCCGGGAAACCATGAAAAGCATCCATCCGGGTGCTTTTTTGCTGCCGGGAAGGAGGAAGACCATGGCAGTCACAAAGCTTCTGAACATGAAAGAGAAAAGGGGAGGGAAGAAAAGCGGGCATCTGAAAAACGCTATTGCCTATATTCTAAATGAAAAAAAGACCGCAAAAGGCCTGTATATGAACTCCAACTGCGGCTGTGATGCAGAAGAAATATACCGCAGCATGATGGAGACAAAAGACCAGTGGGGCAAGGAATGGGGAAGGCAGGGATATCACTTTATCATTTCCTTCCTCCCCGGGGAAGCCACGGAGGAGACCGCATACCGGACAGCCGCCAGGTTCGTGGAGTTGTACCTGAAAGACCAGTATGATTATGTCTATGCGGTACACAACGATAAAGGCCATATGCACGCCCATATCATCTTTAATTCTGTTTCCCATGGTGGTTATAAATACCATTACGGGAACGGCCAGTGGGAAAAAGACATTCAGCCTATCGTAGACCGGCTCTGCAGGGAGCAGGGTCTGAGCACCATTCTTTTAAATGAGAATGGAAAGGGCAGGAGCTATGGGGAATGGCTGGCAGAAAAAGAGGGGAAGATGACCTGGAGGGAAGCCCTTCGCATGGAACTGGATGCAGCTGTCCGGGTGTGCAGTTCTTATGAGGAGCTCCTTACCTGGCTGAAAAATAACGGCTATGGGATTCGGGAAGGAAATTCCCGGGAGCATGGGGCATATCTATCCATCCATCCTCCGGGGAGCAGAAAGGCCTTCCGTACTTACACTCTTGGAAAGGATTACGAGGTATCCCAACTGAAAAAGCGAGTAGGGATAAATCTGGGATTGCCAGACCGTCCAAGACCGCCGAAGATCAAAATATGCAGGCTGCCTTATGGGAAAAAAGGATACAGGGCAGCTTCTGTATATCAGCTGAACCAGGTAGGGAGATACTACCGGGTAAAACATTTTTACAATTACCAGGGACAGCAGTACCGTAAGGACATTTTCAGGATTAGGGAGATGTACCTGCAGTGCTGCTGTCTTTTCCGCAACAACATCCACAGCCAAAAGGAACTGGATGAAAGGATCGCAGAAATGGTTTTCAGGGAAAAAGAATTAAAAAGGTACCAGAGGGAGCTAAGCCAGGCTGCAGGAAAAGGACAGGATACCGGAAAACAGGAGCCTGACATGCAGGCTGTCAATGCAAAGCTTCGGGAACTGCGGGCAGAGAAAAGGCTGCTTCGGGGGATACGGATGGGAGAGGACGGATCCTGTATGAAAATATTAAAGGATCAGATCTCTCTGCCGGAAAAGAATTAAAAGAAAGCAGGTGAGGTTTTGACAGAGGAAAATTTCAAGGAATTTTATGAGGAACAGAAAAAAGCGGGGGCGAATTTTTCCCTGCTGGCGCAGCTTCGGTTCTCCTTTGCCCTGTCTGTCCCGGAGGAAGCCTATGAGCTTCTGGTACAGACAGAAGATTTCGAAGTGCGGGAATGGATCCGGTTTTCACTTCTGGAGGGGGTCCCACTGGAGCAGGTCCGGGAATATCCGCAGATGGACAAAGAGGGGATCAAGGAAAGCAGGAGGCAGTATTTTCTGGAAAAAGAAGAATCCCCTGGGGAAAAGGAAGCGCAGGCTGCCGCAGACGAAAAGTTTGAAAAACTTAAGGAGCTTGTGGAGAGGACACGGCCCATGGAGGAGTTCCTGGAGGTGCTCCTGAAACAAAAAGACCGGCTGATCGAGGATTTCAGACAGCAGAATACCCGGCTGCAGGAACAGAACAGCCAGATGACTGGAAGGCTGGAAGAGTACAGGGGGCGCAGTGAGGCACTGGAACGGGAACTGCTCTTACAGAAGGCAGGGAAAGCCCTGCCTCCTGCAGAACCCCTTCCATTATGGGCATTCCGTAAGAGGAGACACCGGAAAAGCAGGGAGGAGGAAGTAGCCGGTTATCTGAAGGATCCAGCCTGGACCCCGGAGCAGATGGAATTCCTCATTGACTGTGTGGAAGAAGGAATGGGTCTGGAGGAACTCAGGCAGATCTCAGATCCGAAGCTTCCCGTGAAACGGATGGAGCTTTTGAAGCGGGCCATATATCAAAGAAAGGAATAGGTGAAAAAGATGCTGTATGAAAAAAGGATCCGTGAAACAGATGAGCTGATCCGGATGCTGGATAAAAGGATCGCATTGTTTGAAGCATATTTAAAAGAGAACCATCTGGAGGAAGCCTTTGCACAGTTCTGTGAACAGCACAGGGCAAAGGACAGGAGGCCGGAGAGATTCCCGGTCAGGGACCAGATACCAAAACGATAGGAGGAAATCTATGAGTGAGATCAGTGATACTGCCGCCCTTGTAAAGCTTGGCGGCGAAGGGACCTATTATCTGCTGAAGGGTTCTGTAAAAGGGATCCTTTATCTTTACCAGACCATAAAGAAGCTGGAGGCAGCCAGAATCCTGGGAAAAGGTGAGGTCAGGAACTTTGAACGGTTCCTGAAAGCAACAGAAGGAAAGTACAAGATCTTAAACGTGCCCACGGAGGATCCACAGGAGATCGCAAACATGAGGGAGGATCTGGACCGGCTTCATGCAGCTTATACCGTGCTTCCGGACCTGAATGTGGGGGATGGCCAGATCCAGGTGGCTTATGCACTGGAGGATATGGAAAAAGTGGAGGGCTGGTACCGCAGCTTCTGCCTGGACCGCCTGCAGCCGGGTGGGGAAAAAGAATATCAGGATCTGCTCCATCTGACGGACGGGCAGGTATCCATTGTAAATATCCCCTGGCCGGACAGCGCCGGGGAACTGGATGAATATGCCTATGCGGATACTGCCCAGGAGGGACTGAGGGAAACACTGGGGCTCCCTTTTCAGGAGGGGGAGCCCCGGCCGGGGATCCGGGACATAAGGAAATTGAAGGAAGACCTGGATAAGCTGCATGTCAATTATACGATCCTTCCGGATCTGAATGTGGGGGACGGCTATATCCAGGCTGCCTTTGCCGCAGCCGATGCACCCAGAGTGCGGGCCTGGTATGAAGCCTGCCAGAAGGACCTACTGGCTTTGGGAAAATCTGTGGGGGATATGAAGGAATTCTCTTTTGAAGATTATCTTGGAACATCCCCGAAAGAAGAAAGTGCTGTAAAAAAAGAACAGACAGCGAAACCGGCACCTGCGCCGGAACCTGTAAAAGCCGTGAAAACAGCAGAGAAAACCATGGCAGCACCGAAGCTGTAAAGGGGGCGTGGATATGTGGAGAAAAAAGAAAACGCCTATGATCCTGTTCGTCTTTTTATTCTTTTTGTGCATTCTTGCAGGATATTACTTTTCAGGTATCTTCAAAGATCCGGGATACAGTCTGATGAACCTGGAAGAACGTTTGGGGGAGATCCTGGAGAATCCATTCTCCTGGTATTGGAATGAAAAGACCCCTGCGTGCATCCTGGCTTTCCTGCTGGGGTGGCTGTACTTTGTGAGCAGTTACCTGTACCGCAACCGGAATTTCCAGTTCGGGCAGGAATACGGGAGTGCCCAGTGGGCAGACCCGGAGCTTGTGACGAAGCAGCTGGCGGATCCGGTGCTGGAAAACAACCGGCTTTTGAGCAGGCATGTGCAGATATCTAAAAAAGGGCTGTCCAATAACAATACCATTGTCATCGGATCACCGGGTACCGGCAAATCTACCGGGATCGTGATCCCGAACCTCCTTACTGCCAGTGCTTCCTATGTGGTGCTTGATGTAAAAGGGGAGCTTCTGGACGGCTACGGGAACTACCTGAAAGAAAAAGGCTACAGGATCAAAGCCCTGAACTTGAAAATTATGGAGAGGTCAAACCAGTATAACCCATTTTCTTACATAAGGACAGAGGAGGATATCATCAAACTGGTGACCAACCTCCAGGTGAACACCACACCTCCGGATTCCATGAAGGGAGACCCCTTCTGGGAGGACGGCCTTGCCCTTTATCTCATGTCCCTGTTTTATTATGTATGGATGGAATGCACAGAGGAGGAGCGTACCATGAACAAAGTGCTGGAGCTGTGCAACAAAGAAGCGGAGGTGCTGGATGAGGACGGCACCACGGCTCTGGGAGTCATGATGGAACGCCTCACCTATGGAAAAATGGGAAAGAACCATCCTGCATATCTGAAATACCAGAAATTAAAAGGAGGTCATCCGGAGACTGTAAAATCCATTATCCTTATGGTAAATGCAAAGCTGAAATTCTTTGAAACACCGGGGATCCGCCGGATTTTTTCCTCGGATGATATGGAACTGGAAGGATTGGGAACCGGAAAGAACCGGGACGGGGAGACAAAAATGGCCCTGTTCCTGGTACTGCCGGATAACGACCAGTCTTTTAATTTTGTCACGGGAATGCTGTATACCCAGATCTTTGACACACTGATCCGCACGGCAGACCTGGAATATCATGGTGCCCTGCCAATCCCGGTAGAAATATGGATGGATGAATTTGCCAATGGTGCCAGGCCGGACCGGTTTGAGAACCTGATCACGACCCTGCGTAGCCGGAACATTTCTGCAGTCCTTTTTTTACAGAGCGTGGACCAGATCAAGACCATTTATAAAGGGGAGACATGGGGAATCCTCATGGATGCCTGCAGCACCTTTGTTTTCCTGGGGGCAGGAAGGGGAGCCCTGGCTACCCAGGAATATATCTCCAAGCTTCTGGGACAGGCAACCATAGATAAACGCTCGGAAGGGGAGAGCCGGGGAGGAAAAAACGGAAGCAGCAGCCTGAATTTTGACCGTGCGGCCAGGGAGCTTCTGTCTGCAGCGGAGATCGGGCGACTTCCCAGGGAGAAATGCATCATCCTTCTGGAAGGGCACCAGCCTATCCTGGATGATAAGATACGACCCTTTAAAGAGAAAACCTTTCTGTATGCAAAAAGCCTTGGGAGGTTCGAAAATCCTGTCATAGTCCGAAAAAAGCCTGACGGAGAATATGAAACCATAAAAGCTTCGGGGATGCTGCAGCCTTTAAGTGAGAAAAGCGTGGCGTATTTTAAGCAGAAGGTGCAGGAAGGAAAGGCAGTGATCTTCGAATTAGATGATGCTTCTTTTCTTCAGATGGATTTCCGGAAGGAAGGTTTCCGCTTGGAGGATGAACTGCGCCAGGCAGGTAAGGATAGTCGGAAGGGGCAGGAAGACCATCAGGAAATCAGGGGGCGAATACAGGAGAGAAAGTCCATTCTGAAGCTTCTAAAGGAAACAGAGATGTCTGATGAACAGTTTTCAGAGATTATTGGAGGCTTGGAGGATGGGCTTACAGAGGAACAGATTCTGGAGTATTTCTATATGGAGCCGGAAAAAATGCGGCAGATGCGGAGGTATTTTAAGAAAAAGAATGAGAATAGATGATTTATACATGGAGTGGAAGAAGATAGACAGAACAGATTTGGACTTCGTGACAATTTGTTGCGAATTTAAGAAGGGAGCGGGGTAAATGGTATTTTATATTTTTGATGCATGAAACTGGTCATTATGGTGGTTGTATATATTTTGACATCGATTGTTACTTTTTCAGTAGTGTAAAATACGATATGAAAAAATCACTCCCCGCTCCTTTGGATTGAGTGATTCTATTTCACTTGCGAAAATCCTGTCAAGGTTGAATTTAACGGGTTTTGACTGAATTCTCGAAGTGAAATTTTGGTCAATCAAGCCAAAGAAAGGGGAGGTAAAGGCTCATAGACCTTGGAAGCCTTGACTTTACTGGGTTTGAGACAATTATGGATGTATAAAGTTGACAATACCACTTTTTATGAGGAGAAAAAAGAATGATTATTTTATTTATGCTTGTGTTCTTTTCGGTTATAGGCGTTCTTTATTCAGCATTAATAGTCGGTAAGTGGTCAGATGAAAAAATGCAGTTGCTTAAGGATAAAAAAGTTCAGGAATCAGATAGATGCTTTAGGGAAAAAAGGTCAAGAAAAGGTGAAACGAATAGGAAGATTTTATAAATGTAAGATAGAGATTGAGAAATCTATATGGATATCAGTTGTGCTGTCTGGGAATTTCAGGATATTATGTTAAGATTTTGGAAATAGTTCTGGTTTTAAATATATGTAAGGGAAATATACGATGTGGTAAAATAACCTTCAAAACAGTTCTAACAGATTGAATGAAAGAAAGTCGTATTAATTAAGGAAAATGTTAAAACGTACATAGAATAGTTTTAGAGAAGGTGAAAAAATGGAAGAAAGTGATAAAAAAACAGTAGTTCATAGCAAAAATTTGACATCTGATGTATTAGTTGCGGGTGGTGGAATTTCTGGAATTTCTGCCGCTTTGGCGGCAGCCCGTGCTGGAGCCAAAGTACTTCTGATAGAAAAGCAGTGCCTTCTCGGAGGATTGGCAACTCTTGGTCTGATTACATATTATTTGCCTCTATGTGATGGAAACGGACATCAGATGTGTTATGGCATTGCGGAGGAATTGCTCCGTTTATCTATCAGTGAGGGTGGAGGTCATGATATTCCAATTGAGTGGCTGGAAAATGGTACGCGAGAGGAAAGAAAGAACCATAGATTTAAAACACAATTTAATCCTCAGATGCTTGCTTTATTAGCAGAAGAACTCTTGATAAAAAATGGTGTTCGGATTTTATTTGATACCTGCATAACAGGGATAAGGAAAGAAAATGACAGAATCACAGAGGTGATTCTGAATCATAAGTATGAAACAATCAGTGTAAAAGCAAAAAAATATATTGACGCTACCGGAGATGCGGATTTATTTTGGCTGTCTGGATGTGAGACCCGGATTTATGAGGCAAAAAACAAAATAGCTTCCTGGTATTATAGAAATGGAAAAAATGGTTTTTCTCTGAGAATTCTTGGAGAAAGTGACAGCATGGTGAAAGCAGGTAAACATGATGAAGAATTTCTTACCAAAAAGCGTTATTGCGGATTGGACAGTCAGGAAACTACAGATTTCCTATGTACCGCTCATCGGTCTGTTCTTCATGATGTAAGGATTCACAGAGAAGAGGATCAAATATATGAGCCGGTAACAGTAGCTACAATACCACAAATACGTATGACGAGAAGGGTTTGCGGCAAATACACATTAAAAGCATCTGATCAGAAAAAGTATTTTGGTGACAGTATTGGTATGACAGGAGACTGGAGAAAGGCGGGGCCTGTTTATGAGATTCCTTTCAGCTGCCTGTATAGTGAACAGGTTAAAAATCTGGCAGGTGCTGGAAGATGTATTTCGACAGATGATGAAATGTGGGATATTATGCGTGTGATTCCGTGTTGTGCGGTTACAGGAGAAGCAGTTGGAACGGCAGCTGCACTGCAGGAAGATTTTGCATTTACAGACATACGAAAACTTCAGGAACACTTATGCCGAAATGGTCAGAAGATTCATTTGGAACAGATCGGAATTAAGGGGGAGTAATATGGGATTTTTCAGGAAACATTTCACAAAAATGCCTGCTGATGTTCAAAGAGAAGGCTTGGGCCGTTGGTTTGAAATCGTAGAAGAGCGTTTTATGGACATATTTTGGGTGAACATAGCTACATTGGGATGCCTTATTCCATCTATTGTCTGTTTTATGATTATGGTGGGAATGAAAGATTTTCGCTGGTGGATTCCTGGATTGATCTTGACAGTATGTGCAGGACCAGCTGTGACAGCTATGCACACAATTTGTATGCGTATTGTATTGCGCATGCATTATTGGTTGTGGGAGGATTATAAAGGGTGTATCAGAAAAGAATGGAGATCTTCTGCGTTATTAACATTCATTCTTGGAGTCTTTTGGTCTGTTTATAGTCTGGCAATTTATCTGGTATGGGAAGTGGAAGGAAGGATCCCCTTATTTTTATTTGTTATTTTCGCTGTTTATGGATATTTGCTTGTAGGGGTTACTATGTTTTCATATCAGATTTTGTCTGTTGTCAGACTGCCTTTAAGATATATTTTAAAAGATTCTGTGCTTTTGATTTTTGCCGGTAAAATACGCTCAGTAGCATCTGTTTTTCTGATTATAACAGGTGCAGTTTTTATATATTGTCAGACATTATGGACAGGAATTTTTATTATAGTTGGCGGATTTGGGTTAATGACTATGACAACTTGCCTAATCAATGAGAATGTTATAAAGCAATGTATGAAGTAACGGGAGGATGCATGGCTGTTCATGAAAAAAAGACTGGAAAATATATGGTATTACTATAAATGGTATATATTATGTGCCATTATGGCGGTAATAGTCATTGGAAATTACCTGATAGAAAAAGCAAAAATAATTGAACCGGATTGTCAGATTGGAATTGTGACAAAAGAATATGTTTCTGAAGTAATACGCGACGATTTGAGTAAAAAGATAGGAGAAATATGGGGTGATACAAATGGAGATGGAGAATGCTATGCAGCTGTTTATCTTTATCAGTATGATGCGCAGGCTATGAGTGCAAATGATGCAGATGCATTTATGGCATCAGCAGTACAGCTGGCAGCAGATTTAAAGAATAAAGTTTCTATATGGTATATCACAGACACACCGGAGATTTTGATAAATGCTGATTCAGAATTAACAGAAGGAAGAAAATATAAAGAATCTTCTGTGTTGATGAATATAGATGCAGATTGCCTGAAAGATTTTATTATTCTGGAAAGAACCCCCAAAGGGCAGGAACTATCCGTTAAGATTTTCGGATAACTGTTTTGCAGTGTATCAGGTGGGGCTCATACCCCACCTGATATAAGTAAATTTCGGACAATTGCCGTGTAGCAAGGCATGTTTGTTATTACAGCTATTTCCGTTTAAAAAATGGTGATTTCCCAATCGTTTTGATATGTCTTTCCAGGGGCAAGTACGATAAGATCGTGTTTTTCTTCAAATGTTTCTATAATATCCTGTCTTGATGGAAGAGAAGTCCATGGTTCAATACAGACATAGGGTGCATCACTTTGAGGCTTATGCCATAAACCAAGATAAGGCATCTGGGGATAGGAAACAGTTACACCATGAGGATTTTTGGATGTTTTCAAAGAAATAGCAGAGGACATATTTCTCATAACAATGGCATCATTGTCAAAAAGACTGTGCCTGAGTGGAAGAATATGATCTTGTTCCAGGAGAACAGGAAGATCTTTACCTTGTACATAACAGGTTGGCGACATACCAATGGCAACCGGCTGGCAGTTATCAGAAAAATCCAGATAATAATCCTGGAATTGAAGAGTATCGTCTAATGGTACGCGAAATCCTGGGTGTCCGCCATAGCCGAAATACATATTTCGAGAGTCATGATTTTCTGCCTGAAAAGAAATTTTTAAGGTGGAATCCTGAAGTTTATAGGAAAGAACTACCCGGAAATTTCGATTATATTGATTAAGTAATTCCGGAGAAGCAGTAAGAGATAACACAACAGAATTTTCTGACAGTGATTCCTGCTTTAATTCCTGAAAGCGGAAAAAGCCATGTATACCAAGAGAATGTTTTTGGTTGTCCATAATATACTGTCCTTCTGTCAAACGTCCTACATATGGAAACAGATGTGGTGCATGGCTTGCCCAGTATGCGGGATCACCTTGCCATACATATTCCAGACCGTCACTGGACTGAAGAGAAAGGAGTTCGCCTCCTCTAGAGGATATAATTGCTTTTGCTTGAGCAGTTTGAAGTGTGTAGTTCATAAAAGACCTCCTGTATCAATTTGGTTAAATTTGCATGAATTGTAATGTAACAAGAGGGATAAGTCAATAAGACTTCATAAAATGCGTTAGTTGGATAAATAAAATGAATAAAAAGAATATATGGAGGTAGAAAAAATGGAAAAGTATGTATTAGGTGTGGATATTGGAAGTGGTTCAGTAAAACTGACACTGCTTTCACAGAAGGGTAAGATCGCAGCGACTGCAGGATGCGAGTATGAAACTATATATCCGCAGGTGGGGTGGTCGGAGCAGAACCCGGATGACTGGTGCAAAGCGTTTGGAAGCGCATTTGTTGAAATTAAAAAGATTGCCGGAGTACAGGCAGATCAGATCGAGGCATTGTCTGTGGATGCGGCAACACATACAGCAGTTCTTTTGGATAATAATAAAAAAGTATTGAGGAGAGCAATTCTCTGGACAGATCAGAGAAGTGTAGAAGAAGTAAATGAATTAAAAGAAAAATATCGGGAATTAATTACTCAACAGTGTAAGAACGAACCCACTACAGTGTGGACACTTCCGCAGATGATGTGGCTTCGCAAGCATGAGCCGCAGGTATGGGAAAAGATCAGATATATTCTTTTTGCCAAAGATTATTTACGTTATTGTCTTACCGGAAGTATGGAAACAGATCATATTGATGCTGCAGGTTCTATGTTCTATGATGCGGGAAAAGAACAGTGGTCCAAAGAACTCTGTGAAATCGGGCATATTCGGGAAGAGTGGCTTCCAAGAGTTTGCAATCCTACGGATGTAGCAGGTGAAGTTTCGAAAGAGGCAGCAGAAAAATATGGTTTGAAGGCAGGAACGAAAGTTCTGGTGGGAACGACTGATACAGTAATGGAAGTATTTGCTTCCGGTAATGTTAAAAAAGGCCATGCCACTGTAAAACTTGCTACAGCCGGACGTATTTGCGTTGTTACAGATAAAGAAGTAGATTCACCTTTTGTTTTTAACTATCGTCATGTAGTTCCGGGACTCTGGTATCCGGGAACAGCCACATCAAGTTGTGCCGCCAGCTACAGATGGTACAGAGATTCCCTGGGAAAACAGCCTTTTGAAGAACTGAATGTAGGGGCAGAGAAAATTCCTGCAGGAAGTGATGGATTGATGTTTCACCCATATTTGCAGGGAGAGTTGACACCATATAATGATCCGTTACTGAAGGCCAGTTATTCAGGAATCAGTTCCAGACATACCAAGGCTCATTTTACCAGAGCCACACTTGAGGGAGTAGCTTTTTCTTTGAAAGATTGTATGAATACGGTACAGGAATTAGGTATGGAGATGAGCAGGCTGCGTATTATAGGCGGAGGAGCCAAAGGAATGTTGTGGCGCCAGATAGTTGCGGATGTATTGGGAATGCGTCTTGAAAAAATAAAGGTGGATGATTCTTCTTTTGGGACTGCAATGCTGACTGCTGTTGGAATTGGATGGTTCCGTAATTATGAAGAGGCAGTAGATTGCTGTGTGGAAATAGATTCTGTATCTGAACCACATCCGGAACAACGGAAAATATATGAAGGGCTTTTCAGGAAATATAAAGATATTCACGATGCTTTGGAAGGAATTTACAAAAAGGATTACAGCATATGAAGAAATTAAATGTAGGAATTATCGGGATGGGTTTTATAGGAGAACTGCATTTTGCGGCGCTGTCTATGCTGCCCAATGTGAAGATAAAAGCGCTATGTGTCAGCAGAAGAGAAAAGATTAAAGAGATACAGGAGTATTATGGAGTAGAATACGTGACAGATTGCTGGGAAGAAATTGTGAATGACCCGTCTATTGATGTAATACATAATTGTACGCCGAATCATCTTCACGATAAGATAAATCTGGCAGTGATTGCAGCAGGTAAGCATATATATGCGGAAAAACCGTTAAGCTCTACAGGAGAGAATGCATATCAGGTATGGAAAACGGCAGAACAGGCAGGGATTGCTCATGGTGTAAATTACCAGTATCGTATGAATGCTGCAGTGATTGAGATGAAAAACAGAATCAGAAGCGGACAGGGAGGAATGCCGTTGTTTGTAAGTGGACAATATCTACAGGATTCTGCAGCACGGCGTACAGATTATACAAAAAGAAGAATACCGGAGACGTCTCCTGCCAGAGCTGTTTTAGATATAGGGGTACATTGGGCAGATACAGCATCTTTTGTGATGGGATGCCCTATAAAAAAAGTATATGCAAAAATGTATACGCATTATCCTGTACGGATGGATCCTGTTACCAAAAAAGAGATAAAGATTCATTCGGATGATACAACTTCTGTAATGGTCGAATTTGAGGATGGAACACCAGGTCAGGCATTGTTTTCCAAGTGTATGCTGGGGCATAAAAATGATTTTGTGGTTACTGTAAGTGGAGAAGAGCGGGAATATTCATGGAGACAGGAGCAGTGTGACAGACTTTGGGTTGGAAACAGAGAAATTGGAAATGAAACTGTATATTTAAATAAAAAGTTTTGTGATCCATTAACAGCTTCCTATATCTCACTACCGGCAGGACATGCTTTTGGATGGAGAGATGCCCTGGTAAATGCTATGAGAGACTTTTATTGCTCTGTTTCAGAAGAAACCTGGAAGAGTGGAAAACATATATATGCAACTTTTGAAGACGGATGGCGTGGTAACTGCTTTGTGGAAGCGTGTTTGGAATCAGAACGGGAAAACAGGTGGAGCAGTTTGAAAGGAGAGACAGATGATCAGAGTACTGGTATGGGCAGAAAATAAACCACTTCCGGAACATAGAGAACAGATGAAAAGAATCTACCCTTCAGGGATAGAGTGTGCAATTGCAGATTTTCTGAAAGAAGATAAAGAAATCTGTGTCCATACAGCAACTATGCAGGAAGAAGAGCAGGGATTGTCTCAGACAGCTTTGAATGCGACAGATGTGCTTGTATTCTGGAGCCATAAATTCTGGAGAGAGCTTCAGGATGAATATGTAGAAAGAATCCGGGAACGGGTATTGGATGGAATGGGATTGATCACACTGCATTCTGCACATGCATCAAAGGTCATGTCCAGGCTTCTTGGTACCAGAACACAACGATTACACTGGCGGGAAAATGATGAAAAGCAGAGATACTGGATTGTATCTCCGGGACATCCTATTGTACAGGGAATAGAAGGGGAATATTTTGATATTCCTATGGATGAGACTTACTGGGAATATTTTGAAATTCCTCAGCCGGAAGAACAGATATTGATTACAGGTTCAGAAGGTGGAGAGATTTTTCGTTCAGGTTGTTGTTGGAGAAGAGGAAGAGGACGTATTTTTTATTTTCAGGGAGGGCATGAAACTTATCCGGTGTATTATCAGGCAGAAGTTCAAAAAATAATCACCAATGCAGTTTACTGGTGTGCTGGCAAACAGTAAAAAATCGTAACTGTGAAGGTACTGAGCAGTTACAAAAAATCACAATAAATAAGGAATTACAGTAAAAAATATATGCAATAAATATAAAAAGTTAAGGTTTTAGTAAGTCGGGTAGATGGTGATTTGTAAAATCAGATAGTATAATAAAGATACTTTAAAGCTGATCAGTTTATGAACGAAGGTAGAAATTTTTATGGTAGTGTAAAGTACGATATGAAAAAATCACCCCCTTTTCCTTTGGACTGAGCGATTATATTTTACTTACGGAAATCCCGTCAAGGCTGAATTTTACGGGCTTTTCGCCCGGCCTTGACTGGATTCCCGAAGTAAAATTTTGGTCAATCAAGCCAAAGAAAGGGGAGGTAAAGGCTCGTAGACCCTGGAAGCCTTGATTTTACTGGGGTTGAGCCGATTTTGGATGTATAAAGTAGACAGTACCATTTTTATTGGGAGGAAATTTAAATGAAGAAAATTATGAAGAATGCAACAGTAGTTGCATTATCAGCAGCTATGCTGGCATCTACAGCAGTATGCGTCAGCGCAGAGGAAACAAAGGATGTATCCATTACAGTATTTCATTACATGACCCAGACAAGTAAACAGGCAGGTTTGGATGCTGTTGAGGCAGCTTTTGCTGAGGCTCATCCGGAATATAATATTACATGGGATAACGTATTCTATAATCAGGGAACAGATTATTTCCCGCAGCTTCAGACAGCACTTGCAGGCGGAGATCAGCCTGAGATCATAATGGGTAACCCGGGATTGTATCCCGATCTGGTGGAACAGGGATATGTGGCAGACTTAAGTGATAATGAAGTGATTAAATCACTGAATCTTCCATCTGGAGATTTAGGAGATGTATCTGCTGATGGAAAAATTTACGGATTCCCGATCGATTTTAAGACATGGGGCGTTTTTTACAACAAGAAAATTTTTAATGAAGTAGGCATTGAAGAACCGAAAACTTATTCAGAGTTACTGGATGCTTGCCAGAAAATCAAAGATGCAGGTTATGATCCATGGGCTCATGCATTTGGCGATGCAGTATTTGGCGATATTGAGATGAGAAACTATGTCTGGACGAAGGCACTTGCCGGAGGTGACAATGACATTTTTGAGAAATTGATGTCAGGAGAAAAGAAACTTGCAGATTATCCATACTTTAAGGATGGACTGGATATTTGGGCACAGCGCCTGCAGTGGATGCGTGATGACGCCATGACAAATGATCAGAATGCTGCATTGGAAGTATTTACATCCGGTCAGGCTGCTATGATGTATTTTGGATCATGGGGAATTGGTGATCTGGAGTCAATGATTGAAGGAACCGATTTTGAATATGGATTTTTTGTAGAACCGATTGATGATGAAGGCTCTGCAAAGATGAATGTTCAGGTAGACCAGAGCTTTATGGTAAATCCGAATGCAGAAAACTTTGATATTGCAACTGAGTTTATGGAGTATTGGGTTACAGAAGGCGCAGCATCCTGGTCAGAAAAATCCTGGATGCCATTACTGAATGGTTCTGTTGCTGATTCTACACCTGAAATCGTAAAGACACTGGCATCTATTAAAGCATCAGGCGAGATTGCTCATTATGGTGATTTTACTGCTCCGTTTAACAGCCAGTTTACATCTGATTGGAGAACTTATCTGACAGCATTCGCAGAAAGCTATTCTAATGGATCTGATATGAGTGCAGATGATTGCCTTGCAGATATGCAGAAGAAGTTTGATCAGGATATTGCTGAGGCAGAATAAAGGATATTAACAGAATAGGATAAAGAGGACTGCCTGTCCTGGCAGGGACAGGCAGTCCTCTTTTCGCTTAGGAGGGAGTTCTATGTCGAAAATGTCTGGAGAATTAACAGTAAACGGGAACATCATAAAAAATAAACATATTATAAAAAAGAATCGTCGTAAATTATACGGAAATCTTCTGTTCATGCTTCCAGGATTTATCCTGTTCGCATATGTGGTTCTGGTACCGTTTTTACAGGGTGTTCCCTATTCTTTTACAAACTGGAAAAGTATTATCGGTGGAGAAAAAGTTTTTAATGGCATAAAGAACTATGTTCTTATGTTACAGAATGAATATTTCAGAAACTCATTTTTACATACACTTGAATTTACTGTTATTTATGAAATTGGAGCAAATGCATTAGGCCTTGCTTTTGCCTTGCTTTTATATCGTTCTTCTAAATTTGCAAATATGTGCCGGACAATGATGTTTGTTCCATTTACAACAGCATTGACAAGTGCGGCAATTGTCTGGAGTTATGTGTTTACAGATGTTTATTCTGCGATTTTTAATGCAGCAAGTCCACTGGGGCAGTCTTCGCAGGTTGTAGTTGGCATTGCGGTCATTGCTATCTGGAGAGATATGGGCTACTGTATGCTGATCTATATTGCCGGCCTGCAGGCTATTCCTACTGATTATTATGAGGCTGCCAAGGTATCTGGTGCAACACCGTGGCAGACTTTCAGATATATTACATTACCATTGATGGTGCCGTCTTTCACATCAAATGTAACTCTGCTTCTGGCATGGGGACTTAAGTGCTTTGATTATCCGATGGCGGTTGCAAGAAATATGGAAGCTGCTCAGACATCTGCAATGTTTGTATATGATTATATTTTTGGATATAGCAAGGCTGGTCTTGGACAGGCTGCGGCAGTTATGTTAACAATAGTTTTACTGGTTCTGACCCGCGTAGTAACTTACTTCTTCAGAAAAGCGGAGGTAGAAGCATGATGAGTACAAATAGTATTTCTGTTACAAAAATCAGCATGAAGAGAAAAAAATTAATTGGAAAAATCATTCAGAACCTGGTTCGTATCATATTGGTTGTGATTACTCTGATTCCGTTTTATGTCAGTGTGATTTATTCAATCAAATATAAAAATGAAATTACCATAAATCATCTTGCATGGCCAAAGAATCCTACATTGGAAAATTATGTTAGGGTTATCACAGAAAATGAACAGTTTCTTGTAGGACTCAAGAACAGTATTCTGACTACAGTGCCGACTATTCTGATATTGATGGTGGTCTGTTCTATGGTTGCATGGGTACTGGCAAGAAATAATTCCAGATTTTATCAGATTATGTACACAGTATTTACACTTGGAACGCTGATTCCTTTTCAGTGTATTATGCTTCCACTATATCTGAATCTGTATAATGCAAATCTGATCAGTACCAATATAGGATTTGTTATCGCTCGTTCCGGCCTGCAGATTTCTATCAGTATTCTGGTTATTACAAGTTTCGTGAAAACAGTTCCCAGAGAACTGGAAGAAGCAGCGGCAATTGATGGATGTGGAATGTGGAAAACATTTTGGAGTATTGTATTTCCTCTTTTAAGACCCATCAATGCTACACAGCTTGTATTGAATACAGTATATGTATGGAATGATTATAACACAGCTGTTGTTCTTTTAAGAGATAAAGCCAGCAGAACCCTTCCGTTGGCACAGATTGTATATTTTAATGAAAATACAGCGGAATTAAACCTTGCATTTGCATTTTTCATTATGGCAATGCTTCCAATTCTGATTTTATATTTTAGCTTACAGAAGTATGTTGTCAGCGGTATCATGGCTGGTGCGGTAAAAGGATAAATATGAGACCCAGGCAGTAATAGTGTATACTGTTATTGCTTGGGTTATTGTTGCCTTTATCAAACTGTGATTTAACCGAATCAAGTAAGTCACCCACTTCAAATGCGCGAGCATTAAGTGGCGGGTAGGGACTTTCTTGTATCAGGTGGGGTACAAGCCCCATCTGATAAACTGCGAAGCAGTTATTCGGTTATGAGCAAGTAGCGAAGCGGATTGCGAACATCCGCTTGATCAAAATCAAACAAGTCCCCTGCAGAGGTTGCAAAAAGCAATAAGCAGTGGACGGAAACTCAGGCTGTAACAGAAATAGGAGTGGCAGAGTTATGAGCAGCAGCATTGTGATTGCGTTACCGAAAATTGAAGACGCAAAGAAAATCCGCACAATACTTAACAGACATGGGCTCACAGTAGCCTCTGTCTGCAGCTCTGTCTCTAATGCGCTGGCCAGTATCTCAGAGCTTGACAGTGGTGTCCTGATATGCGGGTATAAGCTGACAGATGCCTATTATAAAGACGCTCTCGATGACCTGCCACAGTATTTTGAAATGCTGCTTCTGGCTTCTCAGCGTATTATAGATGAAGCACCGAATTCCGTCAGCACTGTACAGATGCCGATGAAAGCAAGCGTACTGATAGATACGGTCAATGACATGCTCTATCATCTGGAACGCCGGATCAAAAAAGAAAAAAAGAAACCAAAGCCCAGATCAGAAAAAGAACAGAATTATATCTCGAATGCTAAACGTCTTCTTATGGAAAAAAACCAGATGACAGAAGAGGAAGCATATCGACACATCCAGAAATGCAGCATGGATTCAGGAACCAACATGGTAGAAACTGCACAGATGTTACTCATGCTGATGTATGATGAAATCTGATTTTTCAAACACGTTCTAAATAAAATATCCGAAAATAATAAGGGAAATTTTGTAAAAAATGACGATATTATTTTGACAGAATATGTGGTAATATACAGAATATATTTTTGTTCATATCAAGTTAGAGGCAAAATATATTTTGACCCTAACATTATATTATATATAGAAAGAACACAAACAAACATAAAATAGATAATAACAGGAAGAATGATTACAAAGGCGTAATCAGAGAGTCCAGGGGATAAGTGTCTCCGGATTTTCTGATTACGCCTTTTTGATATTCCAGGGTTTTAAGCCAAAAAGTCGTTGTGCTTGCACGAAAAGCCTTTTGAACTTGAAACCAGTGAAGATATCACAAAGGTTTTCAGAAATGAAGAAATGGAGGATGAGGAAATGGAATTTATGGATGGAACATGGAAAAAAGAAATCAATACCTGGGAGGAACTCGTAGGTAATAATCTCCTGAACCAGGAAGCCGTAATCGAAGGCGCTGTTCACAGCATCCGTAATATGGGTGATGTGGCATTTATCATTCTTAGAAGAAGGGAAGGCTTATTCCAGACAGTCTATGAAAATGAAATGGCAAATGTTTCCATTCATGAATTGAAGGAAGCAATGACGATCAGGGTGAAAGGAATCCTGCATGAAGAGGAGAGAGCACCCCACGGAAGAGAGCTTCGTATTCGTCATATTGATATTTTATCAACACCGGCAGAGCCACTTCCAATGGCAATCGACAAATGGAAACTGAACACTTCCCTGGAAGCAAAATTAAACTACAGACCGATTTCCCTGAGAAACATTCAGGAGCGTTCCAAATTTAAAATTCAGGAGGCACTGACAAAGGCATTTCGTGATTATCTCTACGGACAGGGTTTTACAGAGATTCACACTCCAAAGATCGGAGCAAGAGGAGCAGAGGGTGGAGCAAACCTTTTCAAGTTCAGCTACTTCCACAAACCTGCAGTACTTGCGCAGAGCCCACAGTTCTACAAACAGATGATGGTTGGCGTATTTGATAGAGTATTTGAGACAGGCCCCGTATTCCGGGCTGAGAAACATAATACCAAACGTCACTTAAATGAATACACCAGTCTGGACTTCGAGATGGGATATATTGACAGCTTCGAAGAAATCATGGCAATGGAAACAGGATTCCTCCAGTATGCCATGAACCTTCTGAAAACAGAATATGCAAAAGAAGTACAGATTTTGAAGCTTGAGATCCCGGATGTATCCAAAATCCCGGCAGTCCGTTTCGATGTAGCCAAGGAACTGGTATCACAGAAATATAACCGTAAGATCAGAAATCCATTTGACCTGGAGCCGGAAGAAGAAGCACTGATCGGACAGTATTTCAAAGAAGAATATGGCTCAGATTTCGTATTTGTCACACATTATCCGTCAAAGAAACGTCCATTTTATGCAATGGATGATCCGGAAGACGCAAGATTTACCTTAAGCTTTGACCTGTTATTCAAAGGCCTTGAGATCACAACAGGCGGACAGCGTATCCATGATTACAACATGCTGGTACAGAAAATTGAAGACAGAGGTATGACGCAGGAAGGCATGGAACAGTATCTGGATACCTTCAAACATGGTATGCCGCCTCACGGTGGTCTGGGAATCGGTCTGGAACGTCTGACCATGCAGCTTATCGGCGAAGAGAATGTTCGTGAAACCTGCCTCTTCCCGCGAGATATGAACCGTCTGGAACCGTAAATAAGTCGGAAATAAAAGCAATATAGAATATTACAGGCAGTATATATAAGGAGAAAAACATGGCAAAGATCATAGATGATGAAACAATGGAAAATGTCTGCATCCTGGCCAAACTTTCCCTCTCAGAGGAAGAAAAGGAAAAAGCAAAAGCTGAAATGCAGAAAATGCTTGATTATGTAGAGAAACTGGATGAACTGGATACATCGGAAGTAGAGCCTATGTCCCATATTTTCCAGGACGAAAACGTATTTCGTGAGGACGTTGTCACAAACGGAGACAACAAAGAAGCAATGCTGGCAAATGCACCGAAGGCAAAAGAAGGACAGTATCAGGTTCCGAAAACCATAGGATAGGAGACAGGACAATGGAGTTGGAAAAATTAACAGCCCTGCAGCTTGGGGAAAAAATAAAACAGCGTCAGGTCAGCGTCCTGGATGGAGTAAAAACTGTTTTTGAACAGATTGAGAAACAGGATTCAGAAGTACACGCTTATCTTGACACATATAAAGAAGAAGCATACAAACGTGCAGAAGAAGTACAAAAAGGCATCGAGGACGGTACTTATACCAGTCCTCTTGCAGGCGTACCGATCGCGATCAAAGATAATATCTGTATTAATGGAAAGAAAACTACCTGTGCATCAAAGATTCTTGAGAATTTTGTGCCTCAGTATAATGCAGAAGTCATTGACCGTCTGGAAAAAGCCGGACTGGTCATTATCGGAAAAACAAACATGGATGAATTTGCCATGGGAAGTACAACAGAGACCTCCGCTTACGGCATCACCAGAAACCCATGGAATCTGGAACATGTACCAGGCGGTTCTTCAGGTGGTTCCTGTGCAGCAGTAGCAGCAGGAGAAACTTATCTGGCACTTGGTTCAGATACAGGCGGATCTATCCGTCAGCCAAGTTCCTACTGTGGTGTAACCGGAATTAAACCAACCTATGGAACAGTATCCCGTTACGGTCTTGTAGCTTATGCATCTTCCCTGGATCAGATCGGTCCTGTAGGAAAAGACGTATCTGACTGTGCAGCTCTTCTGGAGATCATCGCAGGACATGATACAAAAGACAGCACATCCATGAAAAGAGAAGACCTTCAGTTCTCCAAAGAACTGACAGGAGATATCAAGGGGATGAAATTCGGAGTTCCTGAAGAATACCTGGCAGAGGGACTTGATCCGGAAGTAAAAGCATCTTTTATGGGTGTTCTTGATACGCTGAAAGAACTGGGAGCAGAAGTAGAATTCTTCTCTATCAAAACCATGGAATACATGATTCCGGCTTATTATATTATCGCCAGTGCGGAAGCAAGTTCCAACCTGGAACGTTTCGATGGAGTGAAGTACGGTTTCCGTGCAGCAGAATATGAAGGTCTTCACGACATGTACAAAAAGACCAGAACAGCAGGTTTCGGTGAGGAAGTAAAACGCCGTATCATGCTTGGTTCCTTCGTGTTAAGCTCCGGTTATTATGATGCATACTATCTGAAGGCACTCCGCACAAAAGCCCTGATCAAGAAAGAATTTGACCAGGCATTTGGAAAATATGATGTACTCCTTGCACCTGCATCTCCATTTACAGCACCAAAGATCGGAGAGAGCTTAAAAGATCCGCTCGCCATGTATCTTGGAGATATCTACACAGTAGCAGTCAACCTCTGCGGTCTTCCGGGAATTACAGTTCCATGCGGAAAAGACAGCAAAGGTCTCCCAATCGGTATCCAGATGATTGGAGACTGCTTCATGGAAAAGAAAATCCTGCGTGCAGCACACGCCTATGAAACCAGCCGCGGCTCCTTTGCCGTGCCAGGAGAAGGAGGCACCAGATAATGAAACAGTACGAAACAGTCATAGGACTTGAAGTCCATGTAGAACTTGCAACAAAAACAAAAATTTTCTGCGGATGCTCCACTGAATTCGGAGGAGCACCCAATACACATACATGCCCGGTCTGCACAGGTATGCCGGGTTCCCTGCCTGTATTAAATAAGAAAGTAGTAGAGTTTGCCCTGAAAGCAGGTCTTGCAGCAAACTGCCAGATCCATCAGTACTGCAAATTTGATCGTAAGAACTATTTCTATCCGGACAACCCACAGAACTATCAGATCTCTCAGTTATATCTGCCAATCTGTCATGACGGATGGGTAGAGATTGAAACCTCTGCAGGCAAAAAGAAAATCCGCATCCATGAAATGCATATGGAAGAGGATGCAGGTAAACTGATCCATGATGAATGGGAAGACTGCTCCCTGGTAGACTATAACCGAAGCGGTGTCCCGTTGATCGAGATCGTATCCGAGCCGGATATGAGAAGCTCTGAGGAAGTAATCGCCTATCTTGAAAAACTCCGTTGTATGATGCAGTATCTGGGTGTATCAGACTGTAAGCTTCAGGAAGGCTCCATGCGTGCAGACGTTAACCTTTCTGTCCGTGAAGTGGGAGCAGAAGAATTCGGTACCAGAACAGAGATGAAGAACCTGAACTCTTTCAAAGCCATTGCCAGAGCAATCGAAGGCGAAAGAGAACGTCAGATCGAACTGATCGAAGAAGGCAAGGCAGTTACACAGGAGACACGCCGCTGGGATGACAACAAAGAATATTCTTACGCCATGCGTTCCAAGGAAGATGCCAAAGACTACAGATATTTCCCTGACCCTGACCTGCCTCCAATCCACATCTCTGATGCATGGATTGAAAAGATCAAAGCAGAACAGCCGGAGCTTCGCGAAGTGAAACAGGCCCGTTATCAGGAAGAGTACGGACTTCCGGCATACGATGCGGGAATCCTCACAGAATCCCGCCATCTTGCAGGTCTTTTTGAAGAAACAGCAGCAATCTACGGAAATGCAAAGAAGACAGCAAACTGGTTTATGGGTGAGGTACTCCGCCTGACAAAAGATAAGGCTATGGATTCGGAACAGGTATCTTTCTCACCGAAACATCTTGCAGATCTTCTGGTAATGGTAGAAAAATCCGAAGTCAGCCCTCAGAATGCCAAAAAAGTCTTTGAGAAAGTCTTTGAGGAAGACATTGATCCTGTAGCCTACATTGAGGAACATGGTCTGAAGATTGTAGAAGACACAGGACTTCTGGAAGAAACCATCAACAGGATTCTGGATGCTAACCCAGGACCACTTTCAGAACTTCTGGGAGGTAAAGATAAAGTCATGGGCTTCTTTGTAGGCCAGATCATGAAAGAGATGAAAGGCAAGGCAAATCCTGCAAGTGCGCGCGAGACACTTATGCAAGAAGTAGAGAAGCGCAAATAAAATAAATCACCCCGGACATTATGCCCGGGGTAAAACAATAACTAAAAATTATTCTCAAAAAATACTTTGATACTTTACATTATTAAATAATCAAGTATAATAAAACTCGAATAAAATATATTTGCAGATATAATTCTTGTCAAATGAAAAATAAAAAGACAAATATAAAAATGGAAAGGCACAGCAGATATATCAAAACTGCAGAAATGCCAGGGAGGAAATCGAACATGGTAACAGTAAACCACAACTATCTGAAATTACCGGGAAGTTATTTATTTTCCACAATTGCAAAGAAAGTAAAAGCATACAAAGAGGCTAACCCACAGGCAAACGTTATTTCACTTGGAATCGGTGATGTAACTCAGCCTCTGGCTCCGGCAATCATCGAAGCACTTCATAAATCCGTAGATGAAATGGGCAATGCAGCCACATTTCATGGCTATGCCCCGGATCTCGGTTACGAATTTCTCAGATCTGCCATCGCAAAGAATGACTATAAAGACAGAGGATGTGATATTAACGCAGATGAAATCTTTGTATCTGACGGTGCAAAGAGCGATTCCGGAAACATCCAGGAAATCTTCGGCTTAGACAACAAGATCGCAGTATGCGATCCGGTATACCCGGTATATGTAGACACAAACGTAATGGCAGGCCGTACAGGAGAATACAACAAAGAACGTGGCAACTTTGATAATGTAATCTATATGCCATGTACAGCATCCAACGGCTTCCTTCCGGAATTCCCGGAAGAAGTACCGGATCTTATCTACCTTTGCTTCCCGAATAACCCAACCGGTGGTGCGATCACCAAACCGCAGCTTCAGGAATGGGTAGACTATGCAAATAAAAACGGTTCTGTAATTATCTATGATGCAGCATACGAAGCATACATCTCCGAAGAAAATGTACCGCACAGCATTTATGAGTGCGAAGGAGCAAGAACCTGCGCCATCGAGCTGCGCAGCTTCTCCAAAAATGCAGGTTTCACAGGTGTCCGCCTCGGCTTTACAGTTGTACCAAAGGATCTGGTTCGTGACGGCGTAGATCTCCACAGTCTCTGGGCAAGACGTCATGGCACTAAATTCAACGGTGCTCCATACATCGTACAGCGTGCAGGAGAGGCGGTATACTCTCCTGAAGGAAAAGCACAGCTGAAAGAACAGGTAGGTTACTACATGAGCAATGCCAAAGCCATCTACGAAGGTCTGGCATCAGCAGGCTATTCCGTATCCGGTGGCGTAAATGCTCCATATATCTGGCTGAAAACACCTGATAAGATGACTTCCTGGGAGTTCTTTGACTATCTCCTTGAAAAAGCCAACATCGTAGGAACTCCAGGCTCAGGATTCGGTGCTCATGGTGAGGGATTCTTCCGTCTCACTGCGTTTGGAACCCATGAGAATACACTGGAAGCAATTGAACGAATTAAGAATCTGTAAGCAGCTTCCTGATAGGGATGCGGCAGATGTCACTTTGATAGAGAAAATTCGAAGGAGCATGGAGAACTGATTTTTAACATTATTTTCAGAGGAATAGTTATGATATACACAGTAAAACGAATTGAGGAAGACCTGGACTTCGGTTGTGAAGAGCGACCGAAAGGCATGCCAGTCATGGCAATAGTGACGCTTATGAATTCTTCAGGCGAAGAAATAAGGATAAAAGCAGAGGATGCCATGCTCTATGAATGTAACATCAATGAAGGGGACAAGGTTTGCCTTGATGCGAATAATAAGTTAGAAAAAGTAAAATAGAAATTATAGAAGAACCAGAGAATATATTTGGATAAAGAAAACCAATGGCTTTGACTGTTATCAGTCTGCACCATTGGTTTTTTTAGTATGGTATCTGGTTTTACTTTATTTTGTTCCAGCGTTCGATACCTCCTGCTGTTTTGTTACTACCACTATATCACATATAACGTTTTGCAGCTTAATATCTCACCTTATCAGTTATCCTATGTAACCAACAGCGGTGAAGGTGAAGGACTTCTGTTCTATGGAAGCACTATCATTCCGTTCAAGGATAAGTTCGATAAGACATTAAAGATTTACTCACTCATGACTACTAAGCCGGAAGAGGTTGAAGCCAGAAAGCAGAAGGAAATGGAAGAATAATTGTGAAAAGAGTGTGTGAATTATTGACTAGAGTGGCTCCCAATGGTATATTTAAATTACCCAACAGGTAATTTAAAAAGGAGGGCAAACGTGCAGCTACTATACAATAACAGCAAAGTTCAGAAACAATGTACCGATTTAAAAACTGCAAAAAAGTTGTTTGGCGGGAATGCTGCATTAGCAACCAGCTTATTTGCCCGAATAAATGCTATGCAGCAGGCGAATGTAATTAAGGATATAGTAATGATGCCGACGTTTCATTTTCGTAAGTTGAATGGCAACATGGATGGATTTTTTTGCTATAGACGTAAAAACGAGGAGAGATCCATGGCGTATTATTATTCAGCCATTAGATGAGAATGAAGAACCTTATGATCCTTGTAATATTGATGAAATTGCTGGTGTGGTTAGAATTGTTGAAGCAAAGGAGGTAAGTAACCATTATGAGTAACTATATTGAATATAATGATAAGATTGCTTTTCATCCTGGATACTATATCAAAGAAATCATTGAAGAAAGTGGACTTTCTCAGAAAGATTTTGCAAAACGATTAGATACCACGCCAAAGAATTTAAGTATTCTGGTACGTGGGGAGCAAAGCTTATCAATCGATATAGCCATGAAATTATCTCGAATGTTAGGGACTAGTGTTGAATACTGGCTGAATCTTCAGAAGAGCTATGACGCTTTGATTGCTGAGTTTGAATTATCCAAGGAATTAGAACAGGAAAGAAGAATATTCAAGTACTTTCAGTACACATATTTCAGAGAGAATTTTGGACTGCCTGATCTTCCGAGAAAAATAAATGAGCAGATTAAGTGCCTGCGTGAATTTTTAAATGTTGCATCATTATCTGTTTTCACAAAGCAAAATATGGCAGTTAGTTTCCGAAGTGCATCTGAGGATATGAAAGAGGCCAATATTGCCAGAGCAAATGCAATGGTTCAGATTGCAATTAATCAGGCACTGAAGATAGAAGCACCTAAGTTTGACAAAAAGAAGTTTGAAAAAGCTGTTGATTATGCATTGACATTAACAACACAGCATGGTGATTTTTATCCATTGATTAGGAAGGCCTTTGAAGATGCGGGAGTAATATTCGTAATACTTCCAAATCTTCCGGGTTCAGGAATAAATGGTGCAACCAAGAAAATTGGGCAGAATGTAATGCTGATGGTGAATGACAGACGTTTCTATTCAGATACATTTTGGTTTACTCTGTTCCATGAGATTGGCCATATTATTAATGGTGATTATGGAATTACGTTTGAAAATGAGCATGTTGGACAGGAGGATGCAGCAGATAAATATGCGGAAGATAAATTGATTCCTCCAGGAGAATATGAGGCTTTTGTTAAAATGAATGAGTTTAGCGAAAATGCTATCCGCAGATTTGCTGAAAGAATTGACAGAGATCCAGGTATTGTCCTTGGCCGCTTGCAAAATGATCAGATTGTTCCATTTACAAATGTTGCACTGTCAAAAGCATTAAAACACAAATACAAAGTAATAACATCATAAAAAAGTATATAACTTGAGGTCGTCTACTGTTATCCACGATAGATGGCGGAATAATAGATGCTGTGATAGAATAAAGAAAACGATTTGATGTGTAAACTGGAATTTACAGGGATGATAAGCGGTTCATTATGATATAAATTGAATATGGAAATGAAAAAGCTATTTACCGTAAAACAGTAAATGGTCTTTTTTATATTTTTTTGGGAACAAGTAGAAATGTATAACTGGAAATATACATTTTATCATAATCTGTGAAATAAGATGGGTTAATTCTTCAATTTACATATTTTTTAAGGTGTTCTGGCATGGTATTATGGTACTTATAAAGAACCTATTATGTCTGTTGGAGAGAGCGGTGAAAAGTTATGAAGTTATTATTTAAACAAAGGCTGTTTTCATGGTTTGACAGCTATGATATCTATGATGAAGCAGGCAACACTGTTTATGTAGTAAAAGGCCAGTTGTCCTGGGGACATAAACTTGTAATTTATGATGCCTATGGAAATGAAGTAGGAATGGTTGTTCAGAAAGTACTTACTTTTCTTCCTAAATTCGAGATTTATAAAAACGGCAGTTATATAGGATGCTTGAGCAAAGAATTCTCATTCCTGACGCCACATTATAATATTGATTACAATGGATGGCATATTGATGGAACCATTATGGAATGGAACTATAGCATTCTTGATCGAAGCGGTTATTCAATTGCACGGGTTAGTAAAGAACTGTTTCATATGACTGATACATATGTTATTGATGTGCAGGATCCAGGAAATGCGTTGGATGCGCTGATGTTTGTACTGGCAATCGATGCAGAAAAATGTTCCAGAAATTAATAGTTGATCTTGTTTCTGTAATTATTCGGAGGATGAAGTATGGGATTATTCAAAAAGAAAATCATGAAAAAAACATATGACCGAGAACATATGAAACCAGTTATTCGTGCAAGTATTTGTACCGGAGAAGAGGTAGCAGGGTTCAAAGACATACGGACCGGAAAAATCGAAGAAATCATGCTGATCAGATCGCCGGAGGACTTAGAAAAATTTAAAGAGATATATGAGATAACAGAGGAAATTGCAAAAGAATATTAAACATTGGATAAGGAGGATGTATTGTCATGAGAACTATAGGTAATATTCTTTGGTTTATATTTGGAGGATTACTGGGTGGACTGGCATGGATTTTTGCAGGATGCATATGGTGTATTACAATTATTGGAATTCCGGTAGGTCTGCAATGCTTTAAATTTGCAACCCTGGCATTCTGGCCGTTTGGAAAAGAAATCGTATATGGAAATGGCATGTTTTCGTTTCTGGTAAATCTTATATGGATTATATTTTTTGGATGGGAAATGGCACTTGGAAACCTGATAGTTGGTTGTATATGGTGTATTACGATAGTTGGAATTCCATTTGGAAAGCAGTTTTTCAAGATGGCAAGACTCTCTTTCATGCCATTTGGTGCGAGTGTGATAGGATAAAAGAAAAAATAAAAAAGAATTTGTTTAATTGGATAAATCGGAAGTTGGAGGATACACGCATGAAAATTGTAATCATTAATGGAAGTGCCAGAAAAG
>ERZ772854.333-NODE-333-length-57778-cov-7.917277_pt1 | contig 57778 bp, 55 predicted proteins | sample MGYA00580844_ERZ772854 | MGnify/ENA primary metagenome ERZ772854 (study PRJEB29015, sample SAMEA2737727) | human gut metagenome | biome: human gut; feature: human-associated habitat; material: faeces | place: China | collected 2012 ...
AAATGGTACACTTGTGATGAATACTCAAAAATATTACCGAAGAGATTGCGTCAGGCACTGGTTGGACGGGACTAATTTTACATGGAAACAGATGTATAAGAAAGGCTTTCGCTGTAAAAAAGTGAAAGTTACATTTGAAATAATTGACTAATAACAAATTAGAAAGGAACATTATGGAAGGAAATTTATATGCAGTATGCGAACTAACGCCTGAACAACAAAGAGCTTTTAATAGACTAAAAAAGGCGTATAAAGACTGTGAAAAGGCAGGGATTTACTTTGCTAACAATTATGGAGATTTGATGGCTTTTAATAAAAAACTTGTGGCAGGATATGGAGATATGATGATGCATGCCGATGGAGAATATGAGGTAGTACTTGATTATGGTTGTCCGGCTGAATCTATGCGAATTGCTAATGAATGGGCTGATGATACCCATGTGCTAGGACTTACTAAAAAAGGCATGAAATTATATTTGCAGGAAGAAGATTAATTCAATAAAGAATAAATAGGAGGCAATTATGATAGTGACAGAACTGATAGAACAGTTGAAAAACTGTAATCCGGAAGCGGAAGTATATGTCTACACAGGTGATGTTAATCTGATGGTTATTGATGAAGTGGAGCAAGAAGCTCCGGCAATGGTAGTAATTTCATAACAAGAAATATGGAACAATACACTTACACTTTCGACGACGAATTAGAATCAGATCAATTCAAAAATCTGCTTGATGCACAGGGGGTAAGTTATCAATTGAATAATTACACTTTATTTGGAGGTTCATTTACCGATATAACGATAGATGCACAAATTAAACCTGCCGTAGATACACTCTACTTAGAGGTAAATAAGTATAAAATTAGGATTAACCCTTTAAAATGATACAGCCAAAGCATTACAATTATCACAACCGGTCCGGCCTCGCACAGCGAGAAAGGACTACATTAATCACTTCCGCCAGGAGAAGCCATTAGAAGGAGTATTCTTCACCGACTTCATCCGGGATGTATTAGAAAAGCGCAGCAGGCGCAAGTCTGAACACTATGCAGCCGTTTATGATGCGATAATAAAGCACATTGATAACTTTTCATTGGAGTTTGATTGTGACATATTCACTAACTCGGTAACGGCAGAATTTCTTGATGATTTCATAGTCTATCTTGAAGATTGCGGGTTACGACATAATACCATTGTAGGATATATTCTAAAAATACAGACTCTTATTCGTAGAGCTTCGCAATACAATTATGCAGTAGATGTTACCTATGATGAAATTGAGTTGAAATGTGAGCCTACAAATGCGGTCTTTCTTTCAATGAATGAGATTACAAGGATATACTATTACAAGTTTGTAGGGCAGGATAAGCGGAAAGCAAAGGAGAGAATTAGAGACATGTTTGTATTGGGATGCCTTACTGCTTTGCGTTATTCCGACTATTCAAGGTTGACAAGTCAAAACTTTATAAATAACTATATTATGATCCGAACAAAGAAAACCAATGTGGATGTCAAGGTCCCGGCACATGATTATGTAAAAGAGATATTCGCAAAGTATGGTGGTCAGGTTCCTTGCGGTTTGTGTATTCAGTACTTCAATAAATATTTGAAGGTTATAATGAAAGAAATTGGCCTAAATGACCTAGTTACTTACTCATTCACCAAAGGCGGGAAGTTGGTTACAGTTACTCGTGAAAAATGGGAGTTGATAAGTAGTCACACAGCAAGAAGGAGTGCAGCAACCAACATGTATTTAACGGGACGTATGAAAACGTTTGAGATAATGAAATTAACAGGACATCGCAGTGAGCAAAACTTCTTCCGGTACATCCGGTTAAGTGGTGATGATACTGCACGGTCAATCAGTGGTGATAGTTTTTTTAGAAAATAAAATTATACATGAAAAGTTTAAATATGAGCAGAAGGAAACAAATAGATGACCGTAAGCGGCTTCTTGTACGGTATCGTATAGATGAGAAAGGACTTGTATCTTTTATTGATCCATGCTGTGATGACATTCCAGCAGCTCTTTTAGGAAAGATTTTGGAAGCTATTTCTAATGTCGAAAAAGAATGGAATAGTAGATTTACTAATGACATTAATTCTTTTCCACCCGATATAATATATGATGAACCAATACTTAAATAAATATAGTATGCATACAAAGGATATTTTCGAACAAACCATGCTCTCATGTGGGTATGTAATTGATAAGATTATACAAAACGAAGACTCCCAGGACGTTCGTAAAGTTGAAGGACGAGTTAAGATCCCTAAAAAGGTAACTATATCCGGGAATCGGCAAACGATAATTGAAGAGAAGAAATTTCGATGGGATGCTGTTGGGCGATGCTTTTCTTTGCGATCTAACACCCGGCAAAGAAGATATGATCTTCCTTTACAGACAATTGTGGAGTTTAATAAGCTGAAGGAAACAGAAAAAGAAATGCTGTAGTAATGAGAGAGAGTTTAGAAAAATATAAAATTGTAAATTGGATTTGGGTATATCAATATTTGTCTCTTCTAGGTCCGGAAGAATTCTTCAAATTTGAAGCTCTTGTGAATACATCACTTGATAAGTTGGGAATCAACAGGTATTATGATGTATTGGAGGTACCGTCGGATAATCAGGAGTTATTTATAAAATTCTGCTGTCTTTATATATACAGGCATCCTGAATATGAGTTTAATGAAGATTTTACCCAAGTATGGAGGAAAGAATCGTATGAACAACGGGAAATGGAAGCAAGAAGAAGAAATTTATGTGCGAGAAAACGTGGGTAAAAAGACAATGGAAGAGATGGCCGAATATGTTGGCCGATCCCCATTGGCCGTTAAACTGTTTTTGCATCGCAAAAAGATAGTTGCCGGCCAGACGGTGAAGCGGAACTTAGTACAAGAGATGTTGCGTCTCAAGTTCCGACATCCGGAGAATTTTTCCCCAACGAGGGAATTTTATCGCGAAGTAAACATTAATCAGATGCGGTTTTGGGACATTTATTATGGCCGCAAGCAGATTACACAACAAGAATACGTTGCGCTATCCAAATATTTTGGACTTACACTCCAAGAGGCATTTGAGGCTAGGCAATTAAGTATGTTTAATGAAGAATAATTATGGTAAGTAAAAAAGAAATTGACCGGATAAAATCAGCACTGAACATCGTTGATGTCATTTCGGAGTTTGTTTCCTTAAGAAGAAGTGGCTCAAATTTCGTTGGTGTTTGCCCATTTCACAATGACAGTCATCCTTCAATGTTCGTTAGTCCAAATAGGCAAACTTATAAATGCTTCGTCTGCGATCATAAGGGTGATGTTATTAATTTTATCCAGGAACATGAGAATATGTCGTTTGCTGAAGCCGTTGAATGGTGTGCGAAGAAAGCAGGAATTGAACTGGAACATCGGGAGCTTACCGACGAGGAGGTGCGTAAAGCGAAAGATTTTGAAGCGATGCGGATCGCACTGAAAGGAGCGGTCATTTTTTTTCAAAAACATCTGCCGGAGGCGCAAAACTATCTCGATAAACGTGGATTTCGGTTGACGGATAAGGTTATAAAAGATTTTGCTATCGGCTATGCTCCTGAAGGTAATTTAGCTGTTCAAGAAATGTTGAAAGCGGGCTATTCCGAGGAAGTGCTAACAAAGGTTGATGTTCTGAAGAAAGCTGCAGAGGGGAGAGTCTATGATAACTTTCGTGATCGAATAATGTTCCCTTTCTTTGATCTGAACGGAAATGTAACAGGTTTTTCCGGTCGATTTGTGGTTCCTAAAGAAAAGGCAGGTAAGTATCATAATACAGGTGATACTCCAGTTTTTAAAAAGGGTGCGCAAATATTTGGACTATTACAGGCACGTGGGGCCATTGGGCGAATGAATAATGTCTACTTGGTAGAAGGGCAATTTGATGTTCTATCGATGCATGCTTCAGGTGTCGAAAATACAATTGCCGGGTCTGGGACTGCACTTACTCCGGAACAAGTAAAGTTGATATCCAGGTTTACTCAAAATATAACTTTAGTCTATGATCCTGATGATGCTGGATTAAAAGCCTCTCTTAGGAATTGTGAGCTGCTCCTGAAGGCTGGACTAACTGTACAATGTGTTCTCCTACCTTATGGAAAGGATCCTGATAATATAGCTTCTGAAGAAAAAGAAAATACGGCGAAATGGCTGATGAATCGGAGAACAGATTTTGCCAGTTACTTTGCGGATATTTTTGCAAAAGACTTTGAAGATCCGGAATCTAAGGAACAGGCGCTGAATACGATCTGCAATTTAATTGGCTATATTTCTTCAGAGACCTTGCGGTTGAACTATGTGAGGAAGATATCTGCTAAGTTTGAGATTACAACAGAAATTATAGAGCGAAAGATACGTGACGTTGTCCGGAACGTGAAGGATATTCCAAAGATTGAGGAGATGAAACCGGGTGTTTATGGACTTGAACAAATCCACGAAATACGCCGTGAAGGTGAACCATGTGTACTTACACCGGATTTTGATTTGTTTCTGAAATTGTATGGAGATACCCCTGTTATTCTCTTGCATGGAGTTCCATCTGCGACAGATATCCAATCTATACGTCGGGAGTGTGCCTATTTTACAACGGATAGCCAAGGGATTTTCATAAATAGAGATGGGGATGAATCGGACTATCTTTCCGCATTGACAATGCTTTATCGTGCCGGTTTGACAAATATAACATTGACTGTAGCTGCAAAAGACCAAGAGCAGAAAGTAGTAGAGGATGAAGAAGGGTACGATCAGGAAGAGCAGCGAATAGACAAAACTTATACATTCATAAAATACTATGTACATCTGCATGGTTTGTTCCTAGCTTCTTATTTTGGAGAAAGAACACCTTTTATTGAACGTTGTGCTGACTTGATCAGTTATGCTGAAGATTCTGTTCGAGTGGTTAATGCTAAATATTTCTATGATAATCTGTCGCTTAGTAAGACTGACTTTAATGAAATATTAAAGCCCTATTTGGCAAAACGAAAGTCCCGCATGGCCATCAATGCTCAACGTACAGATGACGATGATGAAGATTACGATCCGAATGAACTGCCTGGGTATGTAGACGAAAATTCGGAATACAATGAAATGTATCGTCAATGTGGGTTCTATCCAAAGTTGAACAAAGACGGAGAGCCTGTATGTTATATGTTCCGGCAAGAGAAAGGCGGACATCAACAAATTGCCGATTTCTTTATGACTCCTTTGCTTCATATCTATTCGGATGATAAGGAGGCCAATAAACGAGTTCTTAAAATAAATCGGAGATACTATAAGACTCCACTTTATATTGAGGTTCCGTCTAGGGCACTGCTAAAGAAAGCGACCATTGAAGAAGAACTGATTCAATTGGAGGCTGTAAACTTCACGTCCGGAGAAGAAAAACACTGGACTAAGATACGAGAATATATGTCCCGGCACTTTATCACCTGTTCGGAAATCCTAACCTATGGAAATCAACAAGTCGATGGGGCTTCACGCCGGGAAGATAATATGTTTTTCGCTTTTTCAAATGGGGTGTTCCATGTCGTAGATGAACAGCCACGCTTTGAACCTGTCAATGAGCTTGGTGTCGTGACACATAATAAGAAGAACTATTACCTTCCTGCTTTTTCTACCATATACGCTGGATCCGGACGGCAGTCTGAAAAATATGAGCTTATTTCCCAGTTAGTTTATAAGGATATTCCGGTCGAGAAACAATGTAGCTTTGAAAAATGGGCCTTTTTAATGGATCAGGTGTATAAAATCAATGATAATGGTAAATGGGGGATTCTCTTTGCTATAATGTGCGCATTTCGTAGCAATATACACTGTATCGACCGTTTGTTTACAGCTCCTTTCTTTATGGGGCCTATGTCTTCAGGAAAAACGCAAATAGCAATTTCCATTCGCTCTTTATTCATATCTCCGAAAGTGCCCATTTTTAATCTAAATATTGGTACAGACGCTGCGATGTCTACTTTGATGAGCACCTTCAGAGATGTTCCGGTCGTCTTGGATGAGTATAACAATAAAGATATATCGGATGTTAAGTTTCAGGCGTTGAAAGGAATTGTTTATGATGGAGACGGTAGACAGAAACGAAAAGGTACGTCCGGAAAGGAAATTGAAAATGATAAGGTGTATGCTCCTGTAATTTTGTGCGGGCAGGAAACGCCGCAAAGGGATGATAATGCGCTAATGTCCCGTATTATAGTATGCGAGGTCCCTAAGCCAAGGAATCGTACTCAGGAGGAGGTCGATATGTTTAATCAACTCAAGGATATTGAGGATCCTAACAAGATAGGACTTTCAAATGTGCTTTTAGAGATATTAAAGCTTAGGCCGTTAGTCATGGACCATTTTAGGACGCTCAAGCAGCAAGCCTATGATGAATTGAAAGCCGAACTGAACAATGCCGGTGAGATAGATCGTCTGATGAAAACAGCATCGCTCTTTTTAGCAACATGTAAGCTAATCGAAAGTCATACCAAAATGAATCTACCTTTTTCCTACAAAGAGTTTTTTAAGATAGCTTGTGCCAAGATAAAGTTCCAAGTTGAACTGATTAGTAAGACTGATAAGCTTGCTACTTTCTTTAAAGCAATGGATGTAATGATTGATACAAAGGCAATTATTGAGAATCGAGATTTCACGATTGATACACCTGATAAAATAACTATTAAGACTCCTGGAGGAGAGAAGAAAGAAATAGCATTTCCTGCAGGAACCAAGATCTTATTCTTGCGCTTGAGTGCTATTTATACACAGTTCGCTCGGAGCTCTTATAACAACGAGGATTCAACTCAATCTACCATTGAACAGAATCTTAGATCTCATCCGAGTTATATAGGGTGTGTGCATGCACGGCGTTTCAATTGGCATGAAGTTGTAGAGGTTCCTAGGGGAGGATATGAGGACGGAAATACTAATGATACTGTAACTGTTGATAATACTATGGTTCGGAAAGTGGAAAAGAGATTTACTAATTCAAGCTGCATTGCTTTAAACTATGAAATATTTCAGGATTTGTATGATATTGATTTGCGACGTTCAGGTAATGAACTTCCTGCTGAATCTGCTGACGATAATAAGCAACCATTACCATTCTAGTTAGATGTATTTTCTGCCTTATACTCCTCTGCCAGCCCTGCCGGGCGAGGAGTATTCTTTTTATAATAAAGCGTACATTTCAATTTTTAATCAACTCTATCATTTATGTTTGTTGGCCTCAATCCCCCGGACCCCCTGAATTTAAAGAAATGCAAGGCAAAGAGACTGTAATTTTGAAAAGATAATTTTCAAAACATAGCGTCCAACAGTCCAACAGTCCAACAGCTAAAAACTTTTTAAAATGTAAATACCTGTAGTATAGTAGTATATATCTTATTAAAGTAGTATATATATATCCAACATTGCTGTTGTTCGGTTGGACGTTGTTGGATGTGTTGGATTTACAGTTTTCTACATTCCAACAGAATAAAAAATGACCTGTCCAACAAAATGCTACTTAAAAACCTTATGTTGGATGTGTAGGACGTTGTCCAACAGTCAGTCAATGTAATACTTCTAATATTAAATGGCTGATAATTAGATAACTATTTATTCTGTAATAGGGAGTGTTGGACGGTTGGACGGTTGGAAGCAAAAATAAATAAAAGTATTTCAAAAATATACTTTAACTGAAAAGACTATGATTACAACTAGTATTAATATTGAACCATATTTGGCTGAATACTTACGTGGAAAGTATAATAATGGTTCTGAAGAAGCATTCAGAATTCCAGACAATACAGACCTTTACCATACAATATGGACATTGATGGCTAAACGGCAAAAGAATCAATCTCCTGTTGATAATGGTAATCTGGCGTTGATCCTTCCTGAAAGAAGAATCGGGAAGGATCCTAAAGTTTACAATTTCCTTTCTCCTAACTCTGTGAGATTGATAGAGAAAGAAGTGCGGCGGATGTTTAACCGTGAACTTCATGCTGCGATGGATGAAAATGATATGAATGGACATCTTTTAAAGAATCTGGATGTTGTGCATCATTTCTTGTGCTCGTATTGCATTGATTCTATTTCTGAAGATGCTCTTTTAAAAAACTTCTATAGGTGGAGAGAAAATATACGCAAAAGGAAAACACGTCGAGAATATAAAAAGAAGTTAAAAAATGGGTAAAAAATGACCGACCGAACTATCATTTTTGTCCCTAAATGGCGAAAAAACGTCCGCTGTATGGCGAACTTGTTGAATATTAAATAATTATAAGATTATGAGAGAGCTAACTATTACTTTGAGAGTGAAACCTACAGGAAAAATGAAGAAAGAAGAATATCGTTTTCTTGCTGATCCTTTTTCTTTTACTCCTTCTATTACAGATTCGGTATCTGGCAAATTGTTCGATTGTAGTAAAGACATAACGATTGAAACTCCGGATGTAGATACTCTTCGGGAATTTTCCACTGCTAGGTCTGCTATTATTTATTTGTGTGATTCTTTAGAAAAGAATATTGCAATAGGTACAGATGATATTCCGGCTTTGGTTTCAATTTCTGCAAACTTGAACTCTGCAACCTTGAAAATTTCCTGTAAAATGCTCTATTCACCATTTTTGCCTGTATAAACAGTCCTTCATAGCCTTCTTTCGACGAACTATCTTCGCTAAAAAGATGCGCTACAATGAATAGGACATTTCTTCGTAACTTACTTATTACATCTAAACTCTTCATCACGGCAGAAGCTTATGCTGCTGCCATGATGGAATGTTTTCCACTCCTGGATCAAAAGAACCCAGTGCCAGGGTCTTTTTTCTTTTTATCGGATCCGCCGACTTATAAAGACCAGGTAGATAAGGCGGTGGCTAAACTTAAAAGAGAAATAGCATGTACTGCAGAACTTAAGAGTATAAGCCTGACTAATGATTTCTCATCCGAGGAACTGCCTGAAGGTTCAATTGCTTATCATCGTATTTGGGGTACAATTACATCTAATTCATCCTGGTATTTCTCCTCAAAACAATTTGAGAGGGATTTGATTGCTGCAGAGGGAAACCCTTTAATATCTGTGCATTTCCTTCATATTAACTCCGGTGGAGGGGAAGCGTGGTATTTAGATCGGTTGTCGGAAACAATGCGCTCACTAAAGAAACCTGTGGAAGTCTTAGTTGAGCAGTATTGTGCTTCTGCCGGCTATTACATTGCTTGTCACAGTGCTAATGGTATACATACGCTAACGAAGAATGATCAAATAGGTTGTATTGGTACTATGATCAGCTTTTACGACTTCTCTGCTTACTATGAGAAGTTAGGAATAAAATTAATTCAAGAGAAATCGAGTCTATCTCCACTCAAGAATAAGAAATTTGAAAATTTACGTGCTGGGCATCCAGAACAATATATTGAAGAAGTTCTTGATCCACTTACCGTTCAATTTTTAAATGAAGTAAAATCTTCTCGTCCAAAACTTGCCAATCTCCCTGAAGATGATCCGGTATTCCAAGGTGAAACTTTTGATGTTCAACATTCGATAGATAAAGGGCTAATTGACTCTGTAATGACTCTTCCTGAAGCTATTGCCCATGCAAATTCACGTGGACAGGAATATCTGGACAGCATTTCCCTTCGAAATAAAATAAATCAGTATGTCTAATTTAACAATCAATTAATTATGAACTTTAGAGAAAAATTAGGAAATGTCTTACAACTTCTGAAACTGTCAGATAAGGCAACGGCTAAGCAATTAACGTCTGAAGACATTGTAGCAATTGCTACTCGTTATCAGAAAGAATTTCAGGCAAATCTTCGTGAAGATATGGAGGCGGATTCGGTGCAGCAGCAACAGCAAATGTCTCAGGATGAAATGAATCAGTTGCAATCGCTTTTGGCCGGTGTTGTGACTCCTCCTGCAGTTGCTAATAATGCGGCAGAAAAGGAAGAAAAGTCGCTTAATCAGCCTGAAGCTACACCGGAAGGTGTTATCGAGTTAGCCAAGAGCGTCGTAAAGCAAAATGGTGAATTACAGAATTTAGTGAAACAAATGTCTGATCAAACTGCATCCGATACCCCATCTGCAGCGGTAAGAACTCCTGTAACTATGAGAATCAATGGTCCCGGCACTACTGCAAAACATCTGTTTGGTATTGAAGCTCCTATGTTTGACATGTCGAAACGGTGGAATAAGATTACGGAAAACCCTGATTACTCCTCTACTAATATAGAGGATGGTGAAGAGAAAGCCTTTTTTCAGGAGGTGGCTGTTTTTTCAAAATCTCTTGCTCGGCGTTATGAATATTTGAATAAGAATCATCTACTCGATCCAGTAAAGCTTGCTGCAGGTGAGTTCTCAACGGATCTTTCGGGAGTTGACGATGCCAAAGTCGGTGATCAATACGTAATTCGTCGTCAGGATGCATTAATCGCCCATGTCCTGAAGAAACGTGAGTTAACTCAATTCTTCCCGGTGAGATATGGCGTGCAGGATCATGACCTTGTATTCAATACTTTCTTTGATGAAGTTTCTCAAGGTTGGCAAGAAGGCGAAGTCTGGAAAGGCGGCATGAAGCTCGAAAATGAGATGGGCCATGTTGATGACGCTATGATTAAGATGAAATTCGGGCCAATGAAGAAATTGGAAAGAATGTACATCGGTTATCTCAATAAGGAAGGTTCTGATCCTATCAAGTGGTCTTTGATTGAGTATTGTATTGTCAATACCTTAGAAACAGCACAAGTAGAACAGAATAAACGTCGTGTTCGTGGTGTTTATGCCACTCCGGAAAAAGGGGTTCCATCTCATTTTTTGAATGCCTCTACGGGTATTATCTACACATTGCTCCGATATTATCATGAAAATAAAATTTTGCTGCATGACGATGAGTCTTATCGTTCATATACGAAGGAAAACATGGTCGATGCAGTAAAGGAGTTCGTAGCTGACATTATTGAAAAATGCACGGAAGATATGGATCTAGATCAGCATGTTATTTATCTAAATAGCTTGCATCAAACTTGGTGGAAGGAAGGTTGCCGGGCCAAGTACGGCAAAGACCTTGATTTCACTGGTCCTAACAGTTATCTGAATATTGTTCCTGATACCGAGCTTCACATCCGATGGATGCCTTATTTAGGGCAAAGCTGCTTAATGTTCCTTGATATTCCAGGCAACTTGCAGTTCTTGGAATACATTCCAGGAGAGATGATGGCCTTTAAAGCAAAGGATGACATGGAAATGGTAAAATGTTGGTCTACCTGGAAGGAAGGTACAGCTGCCGCCTTCTTGGGACGCCGTTTCAAAACGCGTGCTGAACTTGTTCAAAACAATTTCGAATGGCAGCAAATTTTCATGAATAAGCCTTCCGTTAATGTTGCAGTTGATGCTACTGAAATTGACGCAAAGGATGGTTTTTGGCAAATTACAGGTGAAAATACAAAGGCTACTGTAATCACTGACATCAAAAATGCAAAACCAGGTGTCGGATACCTTATTGAATGTGGCTCCAAAACTAATGCTTCCAAGATTTCCAAAACTGGTAAATTCGAAGATATCACTGCCGCTTATACTCCAACAGAAGAAGGTGATTATATCCTTGTTCTTCTGAACAGTAAGGGGAATTTCCGTGAACTGGAACGCTGTGTCGGTGGTGTACGTACGGTTAATACAGATTTGCAACCAAATCTTCCTGGTGTAAGATAGTTCTTTTCAGTTTTTAATAGGTGTTTGTTTTCAGGGGTGGGAGTTCTGCCCACCCTTTTTTCTTAACTACAAAATTGATGTTTTATGAAAGCTAAAAAAATCAGTAACCCTTATAAAAAAGGGAATCAATATGCACGTAAAATGCAGGTAAAACTCTTTTTATCTCTTGCACTTCTTTTTGCCATTGTTTTTGTTGTTGGTATGTTCCTAGATCCTGATCATTCCATGTTTTGTATGACAGGATTCACAGGAACTTCTCTTGCTTCTATGATGGCCATTGGTAATGTTGAAGATGTTTCTGACAAGAACACACATGGATCTAATATTGCCTATAAGATTTATCTGATAGATGTTCATCAAATCAATCCGGATGTGAAATTTCCGAGGGCCAACGCCAATCGTGAGGTTACTACTCTTCCAATGCTTCCGGGGGAATATATGAAGTATTTTGAAGCGCACGACATTCCAACCTATGTCGGCAATGGGGAAAAAGGTGATATTACAACAAGCGGAACAAATCAGTTTGTCGCGATCATGGGTGGCATGCGGGATCAGCTCTTAAACTTTATAGAGGAACACGCCGGTGGTAAGTTTGTGATATTGTTTAAGGAGATTGGAGAGGACCAATGGTATATATTAGGGGAATATGATAGACCGATGGTCTTGAAGTCTTATGAAGCGAAGAATGATAAAGATGGCCGTTATATAACCTTCACTTTTGAACGTACTTCTGTGACGCAGTATTACAAGTATGTTGGTGATATAGTTAAGGCTCCGGCGGAAGTGCATACAGCGGGAACTAAAGACTTAGCAGTTAAATCAACAAGCAACTCCTATGAGATCCCGAACGGTACTGATGCAACTTATGCGATCGAAACGGTTTCGGGCTTGACGAATAATGATAAAGGCAGGCATATCACTTTAACCGGTACTGGCACAGATAAGGCTGCAACAATAGCAGATGGTGCCACATTTATTTTGGAAGATGGAGTTACCTGGACAGCAAAAGCCGGCTCTTCCATTACATTCCGAATTTTGGATCCAGCCACTCTTATTGAAGTTTCAGGAAGTCGAATTCAAACAGCATAAATTATGTACGGATTTAAAGAGAAAACAAAATACTTTAATGAGTTACGTAATCCGGCGGCTGCCGAAGTGGATTTGCGTCTGCTTCGGGCATCTGCCCCGGCACATCCTAAACTTAAGATGTTTGCCCGTAACCCACAACGCTATGCAGATGATATCCTTTATACATTGTTAGACTTTAAGCCAAAGGATGCTATCCGGATAAATCGTCGTGAAAGTGAAAAAGCCAAAGAAGCAAATGGAGAAGAAAATATACTTGATACCAGTGGAACATGTACTGGAGAAGAGATTCAATCAGGAGGGGACACTCCGGGAAATTGTGATAAAGCCGGGGACGCACTTGATATTTCTCAACAGTTGTTATCTGACAATTCAGAAGGATCAGGAGGAACTCTTGTCCGTTCTTCAAAAGCTGAAGATTCCCATGACGGAAATACGGAAACTGACTTGGTTGCTAAGGAAGGGGCAGTGGGAAGAACTTCAGTACAAGAAGAAAAGAACCCATTTGAGATCGATGCCGAGATTTACGAAAAGCAGGCTGAAACGGAACTGCGTAAGCAGAAAGAGCAAGAGGCGGAGAAATGTGCACCTCAAGCTGCAGAACAAGTTGAAGTCTTGGAACAAGAGAACCAGGAACTGAAAGAAGAGCTCGAGGCGGAGCAGGATGCAAGAACAGAAGCTGAAGAACGTGCGGAACAGGCTGAACAAGCCTTAGAGGAAGAGAAAAAAAAAGAACCTACCAAGGTAGCTCCAAAAAGCAAAAGAACGAAGAGTACCCGCAAATCGACTGGGAAAACCTCGAAGACGAAAACGTCCAAATAGCTACGATTCTGTACAATGATCGTGTGCAGACTTGGAAAAAAATGAAGCAGCTCGATGAATTGCTAGATAAGAAACCGACCAGTCGTGCAGTCGTTGACATGGCTGAACTACGAATTCGGAACTTACTGGCATTCTCCGAGCTGCAAACGTACAACGACACTGGAGTATTTCGGTACAAACATCCGCTTATCGTTCATCGGTCTGAAAGAGCTGAATTAGAACGTTTACGAACGTCTGATCCCTTGGAGTTCCTTCGTCGGTATAAGAATTGCTCCGATAATATTCGCAGATACGAATCCTTTCTAAAGCGTCCGGAACGTATAGATAAACGGACGCAAGATAAAGAACATCTTCGCCGGTTTCGTGACCGGGAAGCCTTATTTAAATCAATTCTCGAAGAATCAAAGTAATTATGGAAAAGCTAATAGAAGTATTTAATTTGGGTAGTTTGCCGACTGCCCCGCTGGATTCGTTCTTAGAGCTTCAGGAGGATTTTAAGAAATCGGATCCTGATAAATTATCGAAACTACAGATGCTTATTATCACCCGTGGTTTCAAGTATGCATTTAAAGCCTGGAAGGATCCGGATGGAAAGTTGTGGATTATTGATGCTCATCAGCGACGCAAAGCATTACTAGCATTGCGAAAATCAGGGTTTACAATACCTGAGATACCTTACGAACCAATCTTTGCTGCAGATAAAAAAGAGGCTGTAGAAGAAATAGCAGCGTATAACTCGGAGTTTGCAACAAAGAACCCCGATACTTTACTTTTTAAAAAGTATGATATTGATGGCGACACAATGGAGCGTTTTAACCTCGGTTATGAGGTCAAAGCTGTAGATTATTCCATTGCAACTCCTTTGTTCGCACAAGAGCATGAGTCTGAAAACGTACAGGAGGATGTGGTGGATTTTTCTATTCCTTCTGAAAACGAAGATTCTCCTGGTTCTGTTTTTGCCCAGTCTGGGGATATTTGGTTGCTTGGTAATACTCGTTTGATGTGTGGGGATTGCCGGTCTAAAACGGATGTGTCTGCACTAATGAATGGTCAATACGCTGATTTGCTTGTCACAGATCCGCCGTATAATGTTGCCTATCAGGGAGCGACGGAGGATGAACTGACTATTCAGAATGACTCGATGGAAAATGATCTGTTTGCCACCTTTCTTCGTCAGGTGTTTACAGTTATGTTCTCAATCTTGAAGCCAGGTGGTGCTTACTATGTATTCCATGCCGATAGTGAAGGCGAGAACTTTCGGGCATCTCTCCGGAAGGTGGGATTTAAAATATCACAATGCTGTGTGTGGGTCAAGAACTCGATGGTTATGGGCCGTCAGGACTATCAGTGGCAACATGAACCTTGTCTCTATGGATGGAAACCTGGTGCTGGTCACTTTTGGAATTCTGATCGGAAACAAACGACTGTCTGGAACTTTGATAAACCGCAACGGAATGCCATTCATCCAACCATGAAGCCTATTGCTCTAATGGCTTATCCTATATGCAATTCTAGTTTACCAGGGCAGATTGTTGCAGACTTCTTCTCCGGATCCGGTTCTACACTCTTGGCATGCCAACAAACAGACCGAATTTGCTGTGCAATGGAGATAGATCCACGTTATGTCTCTGCTACTGTATCTCGCTACCGGGCTATGTTTCCGGAGCAACCTGTTCGGCTTATCCGTGGAGGGGAATTGATGAATACTGAAGAAACATTAAAACTCATTGCATGAAAAATGAACTGACACCTACCTCTGATGTAGACCAGATTACTCAAATCGGTGAGGAGTATGTATCCCAGGTGCGCACGTTTGGCGCACTTGGTTACACTCCACAACGCATCTGCAGTCTGCTTGGACTTCGTGGTAAGGAGAAGTTAGCATTGATTGTCCGAATTACTCTCTCTGGAGACGTGTATTATGATGCATATAATAATGGGCGTGCTCTTGGAGAATATAATATTGATGCAGAACTTGCGAAGAAGGCAGAAGCTGGAGACATTGATGCGATTAACACTTTGGAAGAACGTAAGAATTTACGTGTTGAATTAGACCTACGAAAACAACTGTTTGGAGTATGACACAATTAGACCACCTTGATAAGATACATCCGGATCTGATTTCAGAGTTCCTGACGACTGGAAGTTGTTCTGGGATTCCGGAGGAAATTCGGCTATTTTTAAAGCAGCTACAATGGGCGGCAGAGATATTTGAATATGAGAGAAATATCACTCGTGCAGCCAAGTTATTACGGCAGAGGATTAATGCTTCTCAACGGATTAATATTGATGAACGGACTTGTAAGGCCCGTATCTATGCTGCCATAAATTACTTTAATATCGATAATAATGTATCTATCAAGGTTTGGGAGTCTAATTATGCAGACAAATACGAGGATTTGGCGAAGTTATGCGCTGTAAGGGGAGATTACAAGACACAGGAGAAATGTTATAATGCGGCCTTGGAATGTCGACGTAGAGCCTCGGAAATAGCCGAAGCGGATCGTGATCTTGGCATTGTCTTTCTTATTTCTCCGAATCTTACTCCTGAAGATCTCGGCTTTCAGAAGAAATCAATCAAGGAGATTGCACGTAAGAACAATGAGGGATTTTATATAAACCTAATTGATTCGCTCCCTATTGAGAAGGCTGATAAAAAACGTTTGTTACGTGATGCTGATATCCAGGAAGCAGAAATTATAGAACTTGAAGAGACGGGAGAATAATATGGGTATAGAACTTTATTCACAATCGTCACAATCGCTTAGTGCTGGTGCTGCTACTTTAGATTTGACAGCATCGTTTGAAGAATGCTATCAAAATGCGATGCAGATTAGGGCGAATGTCGTTGACTCAAATGTGCTCATTGTAGAAGCCGGTCGTGCTACGGGTAAAACTGAAGGAGTGATGGGACCACGTATCATTCGTGTTGCAAATGATATGCCTGGAGAACTTTCATTTCTGGTTCATAAAACATACGTGGCTCTAATGACAAACGTGTGGTCTAATATTCAGGCATATTTTTCCAAGCCGGTGGGCGATGGGCGGCGTTCTATGCTTGAATATGGTATTGATTACATCGTGGGGGAAACGAAAATACCTTCCCATTTCCGAAAGCCTCGATATCCGATTGCTTATCCAAAACATAGCATTCTGTTTCGTGATGGCCATCATCTGCAAATGGTGAGTTCTGATCAGCCTGAATCTGTTGCCGGTCGAAGTGGAGTGCATGCCTTCGTGGAGGAAATGAAACACAATAAAGGAGAGAAGTTAAAAACTCGTTTGTTCCCGTCTCTGCGTGGTTCTTCAGCTTCTATCCGTATGTCACATTATTATCAAGGCATAACCGGCGTGTCAGATACTGCTCGTTTGGACTTAGGGGAAGACAATTGGTACGAAGAGTATGAAAATAATGTCAATCAGCAGCTTATTGATGAGATCGCATCAGCTTCTTTATATCTGCATGCAGCCCTATATAAAATATACCGCAATAATATCCGGATGAGAGAGGAAAAGAATCCTGTTATCATTGAAGCCCTTCGTTTGGAAACAGAGAAAGCAAAACGTGTTGTAGCAGCTTGGAAGCCACGCCTTGCGGATATGCGTAGAAATGCGAGCTACTATATCCGTGCTTCTTCTTTTGCGAACAAGGATATACTAGGGCCTAAATTTTTCCGCACACAGCTTGAATCACTTGATCTCGATGAGTTTTTGACTTCTATTTGTGCAATCCGCAAGAAGGAAGTCGTTAATAAATTCTTTGCAAACTATCGGAAAGACAAGCACCAGTTCTCCGATGGCTATCGCTATGAATCAATTTTAAAACTTGATTTGCGTGAACACTTTGTTTTAACTTCCAGGTATCTAAAATATTACGATAAACGTGAACGGATCTTTCTTGGCTACGATCCCGGACACTTTTCCAGTATTGTTGCTGCCCAGGAAAGGGATTATGGGCATGAACTCCGTGTCCTGAAAGAATTTACCTGTTATTATCCGGCAGAACAGCCGGAGCTGGCAAAGCAAATATTTGATTATTTTGGAACTGATGCGATTAATAAACATATTGTGCTTTATCATGACCGGGCAGCCAATAAACGCCGTGAAGACCTTGAAAAAATAACGTCTGATGCTCGTATATTGAAAAGAGAATTAGAAAGTTACGGCTTTACTGTTGAACTTATGAACGAAGGACAATCCACAATCTACCACTGGCAGCAATTTAAGCTTTTATTACTCTTGTTTGGTGAGCGAAGTAATGCATTACCCGTATGTCGGATAGATGAGAATGAATGTCCGAACCTTTGTAGTGCCATTCCACTATCACCTTTAAAGAAAACGGATGGGCGTATTGAACTAGATAAATCTTCTGAAGTTAAAGTGGCACTGAAACACCAGGCAGGGCTTACAACGCAGCTTCCTTCTGCACTTATCTACCTACTTTTCGGGCTATACGGTGATAGAATACAAGGTGAATTAAGTAATATACCGGATGATTTGCCCGAAAATATAGGGATATAATGTACATACTAGAGTAATATAGTTATCCGTAAATCTTATATAATATCACGCTTTTGACATCGTTTTTATATGTAAAATACAGGTTTACAGGTAAAAGACATTTTGAAAACAAAAAAACGAAAAAATGTACGACGAAATTCTCCACGCCCCGCTGAAAAAGCGGTTTGAGGTGCAAAAAAATGCATTTGTCCGGAAATATGACAGTGCCCTCGGTTCGTCCTTTCGAGAGGGGGGTAAAAACGGTAATTTCGAGCATGGAAACGACGATGACAGGCATAAATGCACTGCAATGGGCGAAGGAGATCTCAAAGTTGCCGGATGGGTGCTTCACCATTGCCTTCTTCCCTTACTCTAAGCAGAAAGGGGAGGCTTCCGAAAGGTTGGCAGTGAGGGAGGGGTGCACATTCCGAACGCAACTTCCTGAAGAACGGTTCAGTATTGATGGTGAGAACTTCTTTCTCTTTAATGATGGGAACGGTGATCCCAAAATGTGCTATCGCATACTTATTCGCTACATGGGGTTTCCTCAAGATGGATATAAATTGCATAAAATAGACTGGTTATGAGTGATAGTGTAGAGATGTTGGGAAATTATGGTTACTATGCAGAGAGTGGCAGTGTCATTTCCTTTCAATTAGGTACGAATCCCACGGCAGGGCTGAAGGATCCGGGCTTTGTTAATTCAAATACAATTCTTCCTGCAGACTACAATTGGCAGTCAATTGGAGGGTTTAATGTGTGTGCACGTGGAGCTAATAACATGAAGTGTGAAGAGGTAGAGAACGATATCAAGAAGAACCGTTTATTGCCTCGATTGATAACCAAACAGGTTAATATGCTTTATGGGCTTGGCCCGGCTATATACATCAAAAGCATAAAAGACGGGAAACTCGTTAAGGAGTGGGTGGATTGTCCGGAGATAACAGCCTGGCTTGAATCCTGGAAAGACCGTGGTCTGGAGTCTGATTACAAAGAAGTAGCTAAGGGAAATATCAAGAACTACTATTACTTCCGTGACTACTTTGTGAAATGGCGCATGACGCTTGGTAACCGTATCGGAGAACAACGACCGGTAGCTGGTCTTGAGTTGATGGAAAACAGACGATGCCGGTTGGCTACACAAAAAAAAGATGTTGTTACAGAGTTGATCAATTATAAGGACTTCACTCATATTGCAGTTGGGCGATGGAGTTATGGCGTTTCTAAATATTTGTTTTATCCTCGCCTGGTAATTAATGACATTCGGAATATCAAATGGGCGGCAATATCTCACCATCGCGAAAAATCGGTTAGTGAATTTTATGGCGTAAATGAAACTCATGAAGGGACAAAAGCCTATATCAAAGGCTCAAATGATACTGCTTATTACATAAACTCTTTCTTAAAAAATTCGCTGGCCGCTAAGATTCATATCATTATCCCGAATGCGTGGGTTGAATCAAAGCGTGCACAAATTACAAAAATATGTAATGAGAACATGGAGCGAAAAAGAAAGAACGAATCTCTTCTGACCTATAATGGGATTGAAATCGGAACAACCTATAAAGAATCGTATTTTCTTAAATACCTCAAGCAGGAACTACGCAATATTAGTGAATATCTTTCTGGGGCAGATAATCAGGGAAAAGCTTATGCTACTATCAGCTTTAAATCAGGGGCCAGCGAGGAAGAACGTTGGAAATTTGAGGTCTTAGACCTGAAATATAAAGAGTATATTGATGCTCTTATTACCTATGATAAGCGTGCAGATGAAGTTCTTTTGTCATCGGTTGGATTGGATTCTTCTATCTCGAGCGTTTCTAAAGATGGTGTCATATCAAAATCCGGAGCGGATGTATATTACAATTATTTGATTTACTTGATGTCTCTTACCCCGGATGATGAAATCTGTTCAGAGCCCTTTAATATGGCTATTCAGATCAACTTTCCGGAACTATATAAGCAAGGATTCCGCTTTGGCTTTTATCGTGAGACACCTAGCCGACAAGAAGAAGTAACTCCTAATGAACGACTAAATAAACAGCAATCATGAACCTGAAAGACTTATTTACCGACATTTCCGGATTTGCAGAGTTTGTACCTGGTATCGATGCGAATATAAATTTTGCATTGCTTAATAGCCATGCTGTTACTGCTTATAAACGGATTGCAAATATTGTGAGTGTTCCTGTATATGAAAAAATCATAGAACAGGGGAAGAGCGAAATGTACGATTATCTTCGGACTGCATTGGCTAACCTCGTCATGGCAAATGATACGATTTTCGATGTTCTTCGCAAACGAAAAGCAGCTATTGATATTTACAAGTACGAGCAGGAAGCTATAAGAAGAGCTTATTATGAGAATTACTATAATGCAATGGATTCTCTCATTGCACTTCTTAATCAGTCTAAAAATATGGGATGGGAAGATACCAGATATTATAAAATGCTTGATAAACTACAGATAAAGACAACCGAAGAGTTCGACCTGTTATACTGCATTGATTTATCATATCTGTTCTTCTTTCGCTGTATCCCAATCCAGGTAGAAGTCCTGGAGGAGAATTTTACTGGTTACCTTGAGCGTGCAAATGAGAAGCCGTCTGTTTTATCATTGATTAACCGAGCACTTGCAAAGAAAGTGGTAGCTGTTGCTTTAACCAGGTTTGATATATTAGAGTTCCCATCCACTATCCGGAATCTTTTTGATGATTCAAAAGCGAGTAGATCCGGAAAGGATGAACAGGAGAGATTGCTTATTTTATCTGCCCAATTACAAGATCAGGCGAACAGTTTGATTAAAGATATCGACTTGTTGTTGTCAGATCCACAGAGTAGCGATATTGAGACAGAAACTTCCTTTAATCAACCTGAAGATAAAATACAATTAATGCCATGATCGAGTTTTATGTACATCAGAATAAATTTGCGATCCCCAATGCTTGGGAGGAACTTACTCCGGGACTATTTGAGGGTATCATGGCCGATATGGATCTAGTCACAAAAGGCGAACTTTCACCGGCTATGCTTCAGGTTAAACATATCTGTCGTGCAATGGGCTGGAGCCCGAGGAACTTGGTCCGGACTAAGGAGGAAGATACGCTGTCTAATCTTGCCTGGTTGGGAGAGCAAGTTGATTTTATTTTTCGAATATCATATCCGGATCAGGATGCAGCTCTTCAGGAGCTATCTAAGGAAGACTATGTAAAAGCCAAGAAAACACCTCCGGAGAGGCTGAATATATCAATTGCACGTTATCTTTCAAAGTTGGATTATAAGTTCGTGTTAAATGGTTGCTTTTGTGCACAATTGATTCCGTATATCTCTATTCAGGGACAACTGTTTTCCGGATATACTATTGATACTAGTTTTAGCCAACTGACTTGTTCTCTAACAGCTCTACAATTCATAGAGGCTCGTTCGTTGCTTGGATGTGATCAAAAGATGTTGCCGTTACTTGCTGCTATTTTATACCATCCAGGACTGTATGATTCGGAGTCTGCACATTCCTTGGCTAAATCATTTGAAAAGTTACCTGACGCAACATTGCAGAGTATTGCATTCAATTTTTCATCATTTGTCAACTATCTGTTTACGACTACACAATTTCGGATCCTGATTGCAGGTGAGAGCGAAAAGAAAAGTCTTATAACGACTGGTGCACTTGAATCGCTTTATAATTTGAGTAATGATGGACTAGGGGATATTTCAGCGATTGAGCAAATGAATATAATCAAGTACCTTACAATTTTACGTAAGAAATTGATAGAAACGGTACGGAGCATGAATTTTGCAGAAATACCCGTTGTGGATATCGCTAAAAATACGGGGTTACCAATTTCATTAATAAAACAGATAATATGATTTTTGAGATTCTCAAATATTACGCTCAATTCCCGAATCATAGTAAGGTGATTGAGATCTTTTCAAAAGGACGAAGTGAACTTTCTGAATACGTCGCAATACAGGAGGAAATTAAAAGTTTGTCTAGCTCTTCTCGGATCCAGGGATTAGACTACTATATTTTTGGGCAGAGTTTCGATTCGGTCAAACAGAATGTTGATCGTATTCTCTCCGGAACCTATTTGTTTGTGGAGATTGGTGATATTATGTCTAAACGTGATCAGAAGAATAGTATTCAGGATGAAGTGCAAATGGCCGTTACCATCGCTGCAAAATCTGCCGAAATGGACTTGATAGAGGAAGCGATACAATCAAAGCGTACACTCGCCATGCTGCAACAGCTACGAGTTGCGATGACCTCTGATCAGAGAAGTACTCCCTGGCTAAAAGAGTTGTCCGGATCATGCCAGATTCGCCCATTTGTGGCAAAAGAATTTGCCTCTATTGGATGGACGATGATGTTCGAAAGGGAAGGTAGTGATTTATTTGATATAAAGCGTTTGATTAATCGTAATGTATAAAATCTGTAAATATTGATAAGATGAAACGTGATACAAAAGAAGCTATTCAATATGGTAGTGCTATTGGCATGCTAGTATTAGGTTCTGCTTTAGCTGTTGCAGGATTTATCATGTCTCACGGTGAGATACATGATAGTGTGTTGTGGCTCTTTGCTCAATGTCTGCTTTATGCCGGAGCTGTGTTTGGAGTCTCCGTTTACATAACGGACCGCTTTAATAGGCTTGAAAACAAGTTATTCAATAAAAAGGAGGAGGAAACGAAATGAAGGAAATTGATGCTATTATCATTCATTGTTCGGCCACACGTGCTGGACAGGATTTACGTGCAAAGGATCTTGACCGGATGCATCGGGCAAGGGGATTCAACCAAATAGGCTATAATTATGTGATCGACCTGGATGGAATGGTAGAGAATGGACGTCCGCTTTCCATTGACGGTGCGCATTGCAACACGAAGGGCTTTTCTACTACATCGTATAATAAACATTCCGTTGGTGTGTGTTATATTGGTGGACTGGATGCAAACGGGAAACCTGCTGATACACGGACGCCCGCTCAAAGAGCTAGTTTGCGTGAGCTGGTAGCAAAGTTATGTAAGGAGTATCTTATTGTTGAAGTGTTGGGGCATCGTGATACATCGCCTGATCTGGATGGGTCCGGTGAAGTTGAACCGACAGAATACATCAAGGCGTGCCCCTGTTTTGATGTTCGTTCCGAGTTCACCAACTTCTTGCGTAATACAGTAATTCGACCATGAAACGGCTAATTTATATTATCATGTTGCTAACGTTAGCAACATGCTTTGTATCTTGCCGGACTCAATATATCCCGGTTGAGTCCGTTCGTATTGAATACAAAACACGTGATAGTATCCGTTATGACAGCATTTATCAACGTGATAGTATTTATACGCTCATGAAGGGGGATACAGTTTATCAGTATAGGTACAAGTATCTGTATCGCTACTTAACAACAAATCGTATCGATACGATTCTTAAAAATGATTCTATTCGTGTACCTTATCCGGTTGAAAAGAAGTTGAACCGATGGCAAAGTTTAAAGATGGAGCTAGGCGGATGGGCTTTCGGGATCATCATTGCTTTTCTTTTGGTAATAATAGGGCAAATACTATATAGGTCTAAAAAGAAATAGTACCTTTGTTCCCGAAATCATCAATTTCAATCCGCGACGGCGGATTTTGCCCCGGCTAAGTGTAGTCGAGGCTTTTTTTATATATAAACTTTAAAACTCAAATAAATGGAAAATAACTACGACTACGACTCCGTTCAAGAGTTACTAACATGGGCGAAGGAAACTTTGAAGAACAAAGCCTATCCCGAAGGTGAATTTCAAATTAATAAAGCAACAAAAGTATTAGATTGCGGTTCTTATTTATCATCTATGATACAGATGATCTCGAGAAATTGGGAAAATCCGACTTTTTATCCAACTATTAACCAACTAAGAGAATTCAGGAAAAAAATAGGAGAGGTAGCCGAATGAGCTACCTTTTTACTTTATAGAGTGCTGTAATTAGTTGAACTTTTCATATTACTTTAATCCTTTTTTAGCTCAAGCTAAACAAAGCTAACTGGTTGATAATAATCTGTTTATTGCTACGTTGTTCAAGGCAATTGTGTTATCTTAGCTGTACAATAATAAAAAGATAATAAGCCATGTTTGAAAAGAAGAATTACAAAAAAGGACAAAAAGTTACTTACCAGAAGAAAATATATACTTGCGATGGTTACGAATGGACTGTATGTACTTCAAAAGTTGTATGTATTTACGGTAATACAATGCTGATGGATAACGGAGATAGTATATCTGTTTTCTAACTAATAAATTAAATTATAATTAGGTCTGGAATATGATTATTCCAGACCTTTTTGTATCCTATTTTAGCTCAAGCTAAACAAAGCTAATCTGTTGATAATAAGCGAGTTATTGCTACGTTGTCCGGACTTATTATGTTATCTTTGAAGTACAAAAATAAAGGATAAAGCATTATGAACGAGCAAATTACCAACATTTTAAACCAGAGAATAACAAAGACTAGCAAGATACAACAATTGCTTCTTTTAGGATTAACCCGTCGCCAGGTTGCAGACCTTGTAACAAACGGAAATTACGGTTTTGTACAAAACGTATATAAAAAGATGCTTGAGGCTGGAACCTTTGCTCCGGCAACCAGTACAGCCGCTTTTTTACCTGAAATAGACTATACTTTTAACCGCCGCTTCGGAATTGAGATCGAAGCATACAACTGCACTCGTGAACGCCTTGCTCACGAACTTCAGGAAGCCGGAATAAACGTAGCGGTTGAAGGATATAACCACACAACAAGTTCACGCTGGAAACTGGTAACAGACGGAAGCCTTTACGGAAACAATACTTTTGAATTGGTAAGCCCAATATTGGAAGGGGAAAGCGGATTGAGAGAGCTTGAGAAAGTATGTTGGGTACTTGACCTTTGCAACGTGAAAGTAAATAATTCTTGCGGATTACACGTCCACATGGATGCAGCGGATTTCAACATAAATACTTGGAAAAACTTAGCACTTAGTTACAAGAACATAGAGGACACAATAAACGCTTTCATGCCGGTTGGCCGCAGAGATAACGAATACTGCAAAAGCTTAAGCAGAATATCTGAAAGAAAAATACTGCAGGCAAACACGCTTGACGATCTTCGGGCAGCTTTTAGGAATGACCGCTATCACAAAGTGAACCTTGAAGCTTACGCCCGCCACCGAACAATAGAATTTCGCCAACACAGCGGTTCTACGAACTTCACAAAGATGAAAAATTGGGTTCTTTTCTTAGGCCGAATGATTACCTTTGCACAACAGGCGAAAGTTGAAACAGGAACAACGCTCCAAAACCTGCCTTTCTTGACGGATGACCAAAAAATATATTTTAAACTTAGAACGAAAAAACTTAGTAGATAATGAATGATAGAAATTACTTATTGCAGGATGGCGGAACAATAACCGCCACCTGCGCTGCAGATTTTGTAACCAAACTTCGTGTAGGCAGCCGTTTTGATTCCGAATGTACGGATCAAGAATATATGTTCAACTTTGCTGACCGATATCACGACCAAACAGGAAACGTTATTCGTGCCGATTCTCCGGATAATTTTCTTGAAGATTTAATAGCTTTTGGATATTTAACTGTTAAATAATCAATGTGATAACAAATTTGTTATCAAAAACTTTGTAGGTGATAATAAATTTGTTATCTTTGCATTGTCATTAAGACAAGAGCTCTTATGAATAATGACAATGAGTTAAAGGCTCGGATAGAGGAATTAGAGCAAGACCTCATCTTCTATCTCCGCAAGTATCATGAACTAGCTCCTCGGAGTAAAAACATGAAAGCGGTACTGGATAAGGAAATCAAATGGCTTGAGGAAGAAATCAAGCGATTAAGTAGACAACTCCAGTAGAAAGGAATCCGCTCCCAAAGGCCAAGGGAGCGGACTTCCTTTTTTGTTTTGTGGAACTTTTAAAACAGGTGACTATGGATAAGATGAAACGTTTTTTTGAATTGAAAGAACTTTGGAAGCAGGGTTCAGAAGCGGAACGTGCAAACATTGACCGGGAACTAACAGAGTTGATGGACTCAATGAATGAAACAGAACTGGAGGCTTTGACAGCTGGTATCAATCATGATTTTGAACGAATGCATAAGGAGGCTGGAGATATACAAAGAACGCTTACCATCCGTCAGCAGATGGAACCTATTTTGCATTATATTTCTGTATCTTCTTTGGCTAAGGACTATTTTGGAAAAAGTACATCCTGGTTTTATCAGAAGTTGAACGGGAATGTAATTCGTGGTAAAACTGCTTCTTTTACGGAAGCAGAAATACAAACTTTGAATTTAGCCCTAAAGGAGATTGGGGCAAAATTAGTGAATTTGTCAGTTACTATTTGAGAATAAAAAGCAAGGGCCCCTCTTGGGCCCCTTGCTTTTTATTAGACGCCTAAATCTCGAAGTCTATCCTGAATATCCGCTAACTCGAGTCTTCCGATTAACACACTACGGTTTTGGTAGATAATCGCATTGGCGTAGATATTATCGTCAATATCTACATAAATAACAAAGCTACGTGTTATCTCATGTGTAAGTTCTTTTATAATCCCATTAGAGGTTATATATGAATTCATTTTCGTGAATCCTAGCTTTTGTAATTTATTAATAGTTCCCATTTTTATTGATTTTAGAGGGTTAATAATGCAAAGATATTAGTCATTTATGAGAAAAACAAACGGGTAATTATTTGTAAATCAGTACTTTTGTTAAATGGCGTCTGATAACGCTTCATTTCCTTAATACTTGTTTCTCTTTTTTTTATGTCGTTTTTTTTTTGATTGTAATTGGTTGATTATTAGATGATTGTATTTTTTAACGGTGTTGGCCTGTTTTTTTTGCAACTGTAGATTAATATTGATACGAATTTATGATAAAATAAAAAGATGTCTTCTTTCTTGTTTTGCTTCGAAATGCCATACCTTTGTAGGATAACTTAAAAACACACAAGATGAAAAGGTAGTTTTTATCATGCTGCTTATGTTGGCAGCGTTGAACGGTTACTCACAGGATCCTTGGAATCCAATCCGTACTTATTGTGAAATCGTGGGGACCGGTAATTTAACAGGTACCAAAGTGAAAATTGAAATCGACTTCGGGCAGGCTCAAAAGTATTGGTCGAAGCATTCCGATAATTTCTTGGTAGATGCGGATGGTAAAGAGATTAAGTTTAATTCTATGGTTGATGCCTTGAACTACATGGCGAGATTCGGATGGAAGTTTGAACAGGCTTATGTAATCACAGAAAATTCAACAATGTCAAAGAACAATGTTTATCACTATCTATTAAGCAAGGAACTTCGGGGAGATGAAAGTGTAAATGATGGTATTTACACAAAGGGAGATCATGATAGTGAGCAAGTGAAGGATAAAGCTCCCAAGGAGAAGCCTGCTAAAAAGAAACGGGAAATAGGGGATGATATTTATTAATTCGTTTTTTCTTTTGCATTTTCGAATATAATTCCCATATTTGCAGTGCTAAACATCTACGGAATGTTATCCGTACCGCGAGCTTCGGTTAATGCTCACGAAATTCGAGGGCTTTTTTTATGCCCTTACCAATCGTTTTCCTGATGTTAGGAAAATGATATATACGAAATAGGCGGCTGCCTTTCCCATTACACTTTTGCTTTCGGGCGGAAATCTGTAGATGTTTAGCGACACGGGAAACGGCGGCCGTTCTTGTGTTCTATAATTGCCGAAATGCTAAACATCTACAGTTATGAAAAAGAAAAACCAATCGGCTTTAGTGCCGGTAAGTAAGTTGCAAAATTATTTTAGTGGACTCGCAAATCTGCTTGCAAAAAACAGCGATTCCTATGTCGTTTCTCATTCAGGTAATACTACCTCTATCGAACTTTCCCCAGGGCAGTACATTACGATATCAACGCAGAAAGGAGGTCAATCATGATGTTCTTTATTCACCATGTTCAAACTTATTCTAATGTGAATAAGAAGGGGCAGGAGATGTGCGAATTCGCATCTTCCTTTGATCGTCTGCTTATTACCGATGAATGTTCCCTTGATTCTTTGAAATGTTCCTTTGAAACAAAGGTGGAGGAACTTAATAAAAAGTATCCCAAAACAAAAACTATCACTTTCAGTCGTGGACACCTGGATGCACATGGCGGGCAATTTAGTGTCAAAGTTGGACACGATGATTGTCAACCGGTTTGTTCTGTTTCGTTTTCGCCGGTTCGTGGATATTATTCTTTTGGTGAAGGTGGTCTTGAAATAAAAGCATTGAAAGGAGGGGATAATCATGAGTAGACATCGTTTTCATGTAGATAAGGAAACATCGTATTATCCTGATGGAAAGAAAGTGGATGTTTTTTCAGTAGATTGTGATGGAGATTTTGTAATTTCAGCAATCTCACGTGACGAGATAGTGGATTTGGTGCAAGTTTTAAATTTTGCGTTAACTGATTCTGTAGACAAGAAGGAGGTAGATAATGGAAAATGATAAGATAACCGATGTCAGCGTTTATATTGCTGCTTTACAAACAACTTTTAAACCGGCATGGGATGCCCGGCATACAACGCATTGGTTCACAACTGATGAAGTTTACGAATCCATAAAAAAACTAGATCCGGGAGCTAATATCTCGAAAGATGACATATTTAAAGCTATGACAGACGCTGGTTTTAAGTTCCAGAATCGCCCCGGGGCATCGGGGTGTGATTTTCGGTGGATGCTTGAACTGAAAAATAATAAATAATCAAGTTCCGGAGAGTGAAGCTGTTCCTCTCCGGATTTTTTTGTCCTTTACCTTCCTTCTTTCCCTTAGTACATTCGCTAAAAATAACAGCGAATATGATTTCAGAAGATTTAGTCAAACAGCGATTTGTGCATGATACAATTTCTCAAGGTATCAATCTCATTTATCAGACTCAAGAGAATGTCGTCCGTACTTACCTGAATACCCGTTCAGGCCGACTGTTGTCAAACTTGCAGCGTAGACCATTCACTATCCAGGAGTCCGAAGGCAAACAAGAATACTTTATTCGTATTTTTCCGTATCTCCGTTATCTTGATATTCGATATCGACGGGGAAACGACCGAATCTCACGCCATATTCGGAGCAACCTGGCTTTGTACAATCGAACGGTATGGGGAGTGCTTTATCATGAGACTTTCCCAGAATTGCGTTATGGCTACAATGAAGCTATCAGAAATAAGATTCGTGAGCAATTAGAGCAAGCATTAATCTACGAACAATCTCAAAACTGGTAATATGGGAAAGAAGCATTTGTCGGAAGACGAAATCAAGTATATTGTATCTGCTGAATCTAGTCAGGCCCAGCGGGATATTCATGAACTGACTAAGGTTACAAAGCTGCTCAATAAAGAAGAAAAAGCACGTCGCACTGCGATGATCGAACTTGAAGCACAAGGCAAAAAGAATACTAAGGAGTATCAGAACCTGGACAAAGAAGCCAAATCGCTTTCTAAGCAGATAACTGATAATAATAAGAAAATTGGAGCATTAACCAGGTCACTGGATGTCAATGCCATGACCGGACGGCAATTAAAGAAGGTGGCTAAGGAGTTAGCTGCTACACTTGATGATATGTCGGAATCTGCGGATCCGGAAGAATATGCAAAACTTAGTAAGAGGCTGGGTGAGGTACGTAATCGGATAACAGAATTGAAAGGATCCGGTAAGAATATCAAAGCTGAATTTGGGACGATGGAATCTGCGATGGGAAAGCTAAAAGCCATTGCAGTAGCATTTATTACAGTGAAGTTGGCAGGGTATTTAAAAGATATAGCTCAAAATGCATACTCAACCCGGAAAGAGTTTGCCAAGTATGAAGCCGTGCTCCGGAATACTTTGCAGTCGCAGGAGAAAGCTGCTGCAGCAATGAAGATGCTACAGCAATTAGCTGCAGATACGCCGGGTTCTCTACAGGAATGGACGGAAGCTTATATCAAACTTATTAATAGGGGGATTAAGCCTACTACTTCAGAATTGACCAATATGGGTGACTTGGCAGCCTCACAGGGTAAGAGTGTGGATCAGCTTATCGAGGCCATACTGGACGCTATGACTGGAGAAAATGAGCGTTTGAAAGAATTTGGTATCAAGGCAAGCAAGAGCGGGAATACTGTGAAGTACACTTTCCGAGGGGTTACTACTGAAGTGCAGAACACTGAAGAAGCGATAAAGAGTTATCTGCTAAGTTTAGGAAAATTGGATGGCATTTCCGGATCGATGGCTGTTCAAATGAAAGAACTTGAGGGACTGGAGTCTAATTTTAAAGATACTTTAGACAACCTATGGAATAAAATAGGTAAGCGCATGGAACGTTTTTTTAAGAAGGGGCTATCCTGGGCTGCTGATTTTGTTTCAGATATAACAAAGGTCATGGAACCTTTATCGGATACTTTTGAGGATCAAATGGAAAAGGTGGTCAATTTGGAAAGACAGCTTCCGGGTATGGCAACTCGATATGATGAACTTGCAGGTAAGGTTAGCCGTAATGCTGAAGAACAGAAGGAACTGAATTCTTTAATTGAGCGCATTTCCAATATTGTTCCTTCTGCTGTTTCTGAATGGGATCAATATGGTAACGTTATTTCTCTCAATACTCAAAAGGTGTATGATTATCTTGCTGCAGAGAAAGCTCGATTGAATTTTGTTCATCGGGAGGAAATTAAGAGTCTTAGAGCGAAAAAGGAAGAGGCGAAAGCTGAAATGGAATCTTTGATATCGCAAAATAAAAGAGGCAAAGTTTGGGCCGGCGGTACGGGATATGGCAATACTAAGGACCAGGGAATGCGTGATATGAGTGATGCGGAGCTAGCTGCTAATGCGGAGAGGATTGCTGAACTTAGAGAAGAACTGACCGGCATTACTGCTCAACTTGATAAAATTTCAGGTGATGGCATAGACAAAATCGTTAAGAATCGAATAAAGGCTCAAGATGACGCTACAGAAGCGCAGAAACGATTCAACAACATGAATAAGTCTATGTTGTCGGCGTGGTTGAAAGATGAGAAAAATGCAGCGGATCAATACCGGGAAATAGCACAGGAAATCTATGATAAGCGTTTCCCAACGTCGACGGCCGAGAAAGACAAGTCGGATCCGAATGCTGTTGCACTCAAGAACCAAGAGTCAGATCATGAGGCGGAAATAAATCAGATCCGGTTGACCGGAAGAGAAAAGCAACAAGCGGAAGAAGACATTAATCTGGCTATTCTTAATTCAGATCAGGACTATTATAATAAGCGGATCAAATTACTGGAGCAATTTAAGGCTAATGCTACAAAGTCGGCCAAAAAATCTGAATACCAAAAGCAAATCGTAGATGCTAAGTCTAAGCTGATCGATACGGAAGAAGCAATGGAAAAGCAAAAGATCTCTGCTGTGGATAAATTGCGTCAGGAGGATTTGGAGAAAGAGAAGGCTGTAACTGCCTCTCAAAAAATGTTCCTCACTAGTGAGCTTGCTGCAAAGCATATCACCCAGGAACAATTTTCAATGATGACACTAGCCTTGACTTCAGCCAGTGCTGAAACTCGGTTGGCTATCGAACAGCGGTATTTGAATGATATCAATGACCTCGAGCTGAAGAATGGAAAGTTGAAAGCTGATTCTGTAAAACAGGCAAGTGCGGCTGTTTTATCGGCTGATCAGGATGCAGCCAATGCTCGTGCTGCCATCCAGACAAAAATGAATGATCTGACTAAAGATTTTAAAAGTCAGTTTAAACTCACTACGGTTGGGGAGGATTTGCAGGCGCAAATGAAAGTATTGGATGCAACTTACCAGGCACGAAAACAACTTGCCGAGAAAGAGCATTTGGATACAAAAGAATTAGATACTGCTTATCAGAAGGCTAAGGAACAATTAGTGCAGGATAGTGAGAACCGTATCAATCAGATCCGCAATCAATATGGGCTGTTAAATCAACAACAACAATATGATTTGCAGCTGCAACAGTTGCAGCAATACCTGGATAATGAGACGCTCACCCAAGAGGAACATGAGAAGGCCGTTCAGAACCTGAAACGTGATTCATTTAAAAAGCAGTTCGATTACTACTTAGACTTATTCTCCGGAGCTGTACAAGCACTTCAGCAAGCCGAAATGGATAATGTGGATGCTAAGTATGATGCCGAAATCGAAGCGGCGCAGGGAAATGCCGAAGAGGTTGAACGCCTAGAGAAGGAAAAGGCACAGAAGAAACTGGATATTGAGAAGAAATACGCAGATGTCAACTTTGCCATTAAAGCGTCTCAAATTATCGCTGATACAGCTGTTGCAATAATGAAAGCCATTGCCGATTTAGGCCCGATTGCCGGTCCTATAGCTGCTGCACTTATGGGGGTAACAGGTATTGCTCAACTTGCTTCTGCCAATGCGGAACGGCAAAAGGTTAAGAACATGACTCTTTCTGGTGGAAGTAGTTCTTCAAAAGGATCCGGGCAACGTGTTGCGAGTGGTCGTGAGTCCGGTGGTAAGATCGATGTTCGCCGGGCTCAAGATGGCAAGGTATTTAAAGGTGCTGATTATGATCCGGATGCCCGTGGGTTTATTGATAAACCAACCGTAATTGTAGGTGAAGGACCGGCAGGCCAGTCAAAAGAGTGGGTGGCTAGCAATGCAGCTGTTGATAATCCTACGGTTGGGCCTATTCTTGACATGATTGATAAGTCGCAGCAAGCCGGCACTATCCGGACACTTGACTTGAATCAGGTTATACGATCAAAAATGGCAGGCTTTTCTTCAGGTGGAAGTATTTCACAGCCTATTCCTTCATCCGGAACTCCCAAAGATGACGGAAGCGGTGCAGCACTACCTCCGGAATTGATGGAGAAGTTTGCTCATGCTATAATTGGTATCAATGAAAACGGGGTAAAGTCTTCCGTCGTGCTGACAGATTTAGAAAGGAAGCAGGAACTTCGGGATCGTAGTCGTCAAATCGGATCAAAATGATAAAATATGAAAATCACGAATTCAAAAACTGGTAAATCTTATCAGCTCACTCCTGGTACGCAACTTGAGGTTGAACGCCCTAATTTGTTTTTTAATGAATGGGGGGAACAAACATTGCCTGTTGATATACCTAGCTCGGATTATAACGAAGAAGCTTTAGGATATCCTGATATAACTAGTGTTCGTAAGCTTCCGGATGATATACAGGCTACTATCTCGTCTGGCGAGTATTTCTCGGCATGCAGGCAAGCAATACTGAAAGTCAAACGTAAAAAGACAATTTCGACTTCTTTTTATTTAAATGAAGGTTCATTCCTGGCACAAATATCTAAAGCTTCATTAAGAGAGATGTTTGGTGAAGAGACAATACCTGGAGTGAAAACGGTTCAGCAGGGAATTGATTTCTGCAGGTCTTTAGTAGCGAATGAGAATACTCAATTCGCAATTTTTCCTGTATTCGTTGATTTCGATAATAGTCGTCGTTATATCAACCAGATGGAGTTTATGAATGCATCAGGTGGTATTACAGGATATACGGCCGGAAAACTTGATTTCTATAATTCTTATTCAAGGATAGAAGAGGTGGATGGTATTAGCGTCAAACTGGATCCAGGCTATTATATGACTCCTTTTCTCCGTGCTCCCTATCTCTTGAGACGTATTTTTTCGTATTTCGGTTATACGTTGCTAGAAAACTTCTTTGATGTGACAGAGCCTTTTAAAAGCATGGTTTTTATCAATAATACAATTGATTCACTTGTTAATGGTTCTATACTGCTTTCCCATCTTGTGCCGGACTGCATGTGTAATACGATCCTGGATGTTTTTAGAAAGAAATTTCTATGTGAGTTTATTCCGGACGAAGTTAATAGGACTGTTTCCATTGAGTTTTTTGATGATATAGCTAAGATGAAAGCAGAAACGGATCTTACTAACTCTTTGACTTCTCCACTTGAATTTGATATTCCAACATATCAAAAAGTAGTTCTATTTTCAGAGACTATGCTTGCGGATGGAGACACTTATGATTCGACCGCCGCCATAAAAGCTAAGTATCCTAATGCATATTGGGCTCCGATGTCAGGATCTTATTATCGTGTAGGATATTCGGACTATTCTATGCAAACACAAAAAATATCTTCTGCTACGATTCCTTACATGGCAGGTGGGACATTGAAAGAGAAAAAGATCACCTGTCCGGATGCTATGTTTTATCTGTTGCATGAGTCGCGAGATTCTGGTAATTCTTCTGCCGCTAGAGATAATCGTACTTTAGTCTATCTGCCTTTTATTGGAGATGGCCGATCTTTGAACTCTACTTTAATAGTCAATAGTTCCTCTGATGATGAAGGGGACGATAATAATCAGGAGGAAGAAATTGCCTCTAATAAGGATCAGGCTCCTATGCTGTCTCTGGTTTATAAATATACTGATGGATATTGCATTGGGACAAATACCAATTATACCTATAATAACGTAAGATTTGCAGATTACTCTTTGCTGTATAATGGACCTGATGGCATCTTTGAAAGGTTCTATCGTACTTATGACAATTTATTACGTAATTCAATGCATCCGGTTAAGGGAGATATATTACTTTCTGACCACCAAAAAATGAATATTCCAGCTCATCGGAAGGTGATAATAGATGGACAGGAGCTATTTATTGATAAACTTAAATATTCCATAGGAGGGAATAATGAACCTATCGAATCAAGTTTCTATACGACTCGATTGTACGAGCCTGTACAAACTGCACCAGCGGAAGATTCTCGCTTCCCTCTTCCTCTGGATGCAAATTGCTGGAGCATTGACAGGAACTCTTATGAAATATCAGAATTGGACTATAATGCGGAACTAGTTAAGTTTGGGGATACTAGAGGAACAAATAAACTGCCGTATATTTATCCTCCATTTCCTACGAAAGAACAAGTCGCAGCGGGTGGATATTATTATGAGCGATCTTTTGCTCATTATCAGGATGGCAGAGATAATAAGCGACGATACTATCGTGTCGTGGCTAGACTTCGCCCTATTAAGACTCCTTATTGATGTAATTATTGTCCTTTAGTCTGATAGATGCTTGAGCTAATTTTACGGTAAAAAAGAAGAGTTATGACTATTCTCCAACAACCTGATCCATTATCATTGAGTGGAAATATCAAAGAATTCCGCATTGGCACTACTACAACAATCTCCTTTAGACTATTACAGGGAGGTGAGGAGATTGTGGCTCGGAGTTATGAGCCGGGTGCGGATGCTATCGTTATTATTAATATTCGGGATATTATCCATGACCGTTTGTCTTTCCTATTCAATAATACTTCAATGGTATATGAACAGAAGACAATTGTTTCTACTTTTAAGGCACTACTTTCAGGTACTGAAGTGGACTTTACTGCTATCCGTTGCGGAGTCGATATGCTTGCTGATACTCCAGCCAACTTTCTTCTTCAGAACTTTCTGACCTGGCAACCGAATGTAAAGCCAGTCACATATTACTCTCCTGAATTTCTGACGTATTATGCCGTCCAGGAATGTAGGGTAAAACTTCATGCCTATTTTACTGATGAGTCAGCTACAATTATATCACAGAGCGATTTGATATTGGCTGATCTGACTAAAGGGAAAGCTTATACAATTCCTTTGCAATATGCTTCTGTTGTAGGAAAGCTAGGTGATAAAATGCCGGCTTATTATGATGTTTGGGTTGAAGATGCGGAAGGGATACGGCTGTCGTATGTACAGCGGTATTATGCTTCAGATATGAAATCAGAAACCGAGCAATGGGTATTATTTGAGAATTCACTTGGTGGCATTGATACGTTTCGTGCGTATGGTTCTACGGCTTTCACTGGAGAACATACGCATAATATTGCGGAGATCGATGATATATCTCTTGAATATCGTGTTGATACTGCTCGTAAATTTCAAAAGGATACGGGATATTTGAATAAGAAAGAACGTACCTGGCTGCTTGACTTTTTCCCGTCTTTGAAGAAGTATTTATATACAGGAGCCTATATCCGTTCAATTATTGTTGTAGAAAGTAATGTGACTTATACAGATAAGGAGTTACCAAGCAACTATACTTTTACTTATAAATTCGCTGATGCCAAACCCTTCCTGAACCTGCAAAGGTCAGATATTCCAACAGATGCACTTGAAATTGTAGTGCCTGAAGTTGGTTCTTTTACAGTGCCCCCTCGACTTATTGAATTCCCTCGCTTACCACTGTCCGAGGGGGCATTGTTTCCAGTTCAGGATCCTTATTCAGAAGGCTGGAGTGTGACGACTACCGGTTCTGTCAGTGACTATATAATCAATCGTGTTTCAGAAAATTATGATGGAGGAGGGGGCGTTGGTCATCAACATAATAACATTGATTTATTACAGTTGCTATCTTATGCGACAGAGTATTTGTTAGTCGCAGGGAAAAGAATCAAAGCTGGTTATGCGGATAAGGCTAAATTAGCAGAGGATTTGGCTATAGATAGCACTGTGTATGATAAATTATTATCCAAAGTTAATCCTGATAAAGCAGCGGAACTAATAACTTTTTTAAAAGGACTAATATCTGAAGAGCTAATTGAAGCTAATAACGGCTTGGTTGTTCGTAAGACAGAAGCTGTAGAACCTATGCTGATGTCTTTATTATCAGAAGAGTTCGAGGATGGTATTGTAGAAGAGAACGAAGATGTATTTATTGAGGAAATGCGTACTGCTACAGGTGGTGCGGTAACATTAGGTGAACTTGATAACGTAACTGACGAAGCAGATAAGATATCAGATACGGACGATTTGCTTGTACGTCTTGCCGGAGCTTCTGGTTGGACAATTAATACCACTTTATTCTCTCAAGTCTCACAACTCATGTCGAAAGTCTTTCCGTTTACTATGACACTATCAGGAGGTGGAACTTATGAGAAAGGTAGTTCACTGACTATAAATCTTTCATGGACTTATGATCGGGATATTGAATCACAATCAATCAACAATGAATCACTGTTAATCGGAATCAGGGCAAAGCAATACGCAAATGTTGCTACGGATACAACTTATACTCTGAAAGCGATACAGGGCGGACAGACATATACAAAGTCCGTATCAGCCCAATTTAAGGTGAAGAAGTATTACGGTGTGTCTGCAAACGGAACATTGACAAATGATGAGATTTTAGCTTTATCAAGTACATGGGCCGACCGGACGCAAGGCTCTACTGTATTCGATTGTACCGGTGGTAAGTATCCTTATTACATCCTGCCTACATCTATGGTATCTGGTATTCAGTTTTGGATTGGAGGATTGCGTAATACAGACTGGAAAGAAGAAACTCGTGAAGTTACAAATACTTTCGGCCACAAAGAGAGTTACACTATTTATCGTTTAAATAGCATCCAGACGGGTGTATTAAATATTGAGGTGAAATGAGTGAAGAGTTGAAGGGAACAAATGTATATTCCCCTATTGTTCCGGGCACAAGTAGAGACGTATATCCTACGCACTATTCTATTTATGGTCAAGGTGGTCATAAGGAGGTATCTACTATTGACGCAAGGAATGCCATTACAGCCGACCGATTGACAGAAGGCTGTGTCGTCTATGTAAAAGAGACAGATAAGGAGTATCAATATAAAAATGGCGAATGGGTAGATTATCAGACAAATTTTGATGATACCGTACTTCGGGAACTTATTGACGAAAAAGTAGATAAAGTGGACGGAAAAGATTTATCTACCAATGACTTTACCGATGCGGATAAAGAAGTTATCGCAATTCATTCAGAGGAAATAGACAGTTTGCAAGATTCTGTCAACGATATCTATCAGCGTCTTGACTCCACAACCGGAGTTCAATACTATATCCGTGTCCAAAATAATGGTGATAAGTCCTTTACCTCACAAAAGGGCGAACCCTGCGTTCTCAACTTCACCTTCGTCTCACAGGAACGATACAGCTATAATGATCCCTATGAGAATACGGGAGAGCGTGGCAAGTGCGAGATATTCATCAAGAACTCCGTCAGCACGGACTACACCCTGATAAAAACCTTGATGGTTAACTCCATTACCGCCACAAAAGTAGACATTGCGGAGTATCTGGCGAATGGAGCCAACTCGATCATGGTGAAAATCACCGGTGAGGTGACCGGGCAGGCTACCCCGGCTTATACCTATAACGTGACGATGACCTCATTGTCCGTCAAGGCCGACACCTTCCAGTGGTGGACACTCTACTCTGGAGCAATTTCTATTCCCCTCTACATCTCCGGAAACGTGAACAAGACACTCAAAGTCACTCTTGAGGGAGAGAACTACGCCAAGGGCTACGAACAAGTGCTGGGAAACGTTATCTATACGGATACCGCCCTGAATTTCTCCATTGACCACCCCGGACAGACAGGTGTATACAAATTATCCGTTTACCTTGAAAACTCCGATGGTACCATCAAGACCAAAACAGTGTCCTTCAATATCATGTGTGCATCGGAAGGCGAACAGGTGAAACTGATGTGCGTGAACAGCCTCTCTGATAAGGCTTCCAACTGGGCGAACAACAAGCTTTTCGAATATGCCGTCTATGACGGTGACGCCACGGCCACAAGCGGTACGTTCTCCATAAAAATGGATGACCTTACCGTCTATACCAGTGAAGAGAGCACGATACCGACCAACACGAAAAACAGCTTCTCTTATGCAATGGAGATTGAAACCGTGGATGATACGGACTTTGAAATCTCTGTAGCCGTATCGGATAATGGAGAGCCTTTGACCGATATTATGATCTTCTCTGTGAGCAACTCTTCCGGCTTTTCCGCTACAGCCGGATCAGTCTTTTACATGAACCCGCGTACACGTACTAACAGTCAGTCAAATTACCAAAAGATTATCAATGAAATAGACAGTTCTCAAATCGCAGCCGAATGGGAAGGCATGAACTGGAATAACGACGGATGGACTGTAGACAGTGACGGAAACCGTGTATTAAGAATGATGGCCGGAAGTTTGTTGGATATCGGTTACAAGCCTTTTGAAATAGAAAGTGCCCGTAATGGGAAAACCATTGAACTGGATTATAAGATTTATAATGTTACCGACTACTCCGAGCCTATTATTACTTTGTCGGTACCGGATGGGCAAGGATTTACCGGACTTAATATTTATGCCAACAACATCTGGCCGTGTAGCCAGTCTCTTAAAAATGAGGAGTTACAATCAATTCCAACCGATGATGGTGTACGTGTTAGGATAGCTATGACCATTTCACCAAATATGTATGGGAATGCCGGATTTAATCTTTGCTCTATTTATATCAATGGAAAAAAGAATCGTACTTTCCTTTACGAATCAAATGATTATTGGGCGCAGAATGGAGATATAATTATAGGTTCTGACTATGCTGACGTGGATGTCTATGGAATCCGTATATATGAAACTGGTCTAGGTTCCAATGCAGTACATAAGAATTATATCAATTGGTTGCCCGGCACCGATGAAAAGGTTGAAGAAAGCGAGAATAACAATCTTTATGACGCAATGGCCACACAGTTAGACTTCGATGCCATAAGGGCAAAAATGAATGTCTTTGTATTCGATAACATATTCCCTTCATACGATGATACCGCAAAGAGAACAGGTACACTTGAAATACTATTTGTAAACCGCCCGGAACGAAACGTGACCATCACCAATGTGGAAATGAGTGGTCAGGGCACATCTTCTAAAAAATACTGGGAATGGAATGAAAAGTGTAAGGTTGACAAGACGAAGTCTGTTATTACTTATGCTGACGGGTCAACAACCACAAAGAAGTTTATCATGTTTGATAACGTTCCTGCATGTGCATCCGTTACATTCAAGAAAAACTGGGCATCATCCATGCAGGACCACAAAGCGGGTTCGGTTAATTCATATACGGATTTGTATAAACAGCTCGGACTCACTAATGAGGCAATGGCTCTTGATCCGAAAGTCCGCGTATCTGTCTATCAGGAGCCCTTTATGGCTTTCCGCAAGGAACTCAATGACGAGGGTGAGATCGTATACACCTGTATGGGCGAGTTTACGGGCGGCCCTGACAAGGGCGACAAGGACTGCTTTGGTTACAATACCGACCTTTTCCCCGGACTGATCTCAATCGAGGGAGCCGACAACTCACCACTTCCCGCCTTGTTCCGTGTGCCTTGGAATACGACCAGAATCACATATAACGAGGACGAGGAGTCATGGCAGTATAACGGAGAAAACAGTATTGGTCTTGACGGCGGACTTCCGGAGAATATAAAATACTGGATACCTGCCTATAACCTTGCTTACTCCTGCTCGAACAGGATCCGTCCGTTTGACGGGACGCTGGTAGAGTTGAACGCTGATGCGACCAGCTATAAGGAAAACGGTGTGGACTACTGGATCGCAAAGCCGGGTGACACTGACCTGTATAACCTGTATTACTATGAGGCGGCTGAAAAAAGGTTCATACCATCTGATATAGGTGAAGGACAAATAAACCTGATATCCCAACTTGTAAATAAGGGGTACGGTTTATCAAGTGCTGATTTGGTAGGAAAAACAAATGATGAACTGAATACGCTTTTCATCAATGCCCGTGTTGCCAAATTTAGAGCTGAAGCTAAGACCTATTTTGATATTCCCGACGCAGTATACCATCACAACTTTACCGAATTTGTAGCTGCTACCGACAACCGAGCGAAAAACACATATCCGTATTGTTTCGGGGAAGGCTGTAAATGGAAATGGAGACAGGACGACCTTGATACAATAATGCCTATCACCAATCAGGGACAACTCCGAAAGGGGTATTATGTTGAGGTACATGACAGTTATGATACCGGAGCTCCTGTATGGAATGGAGAAACTTCCGTGTTCTGGAATCTGTTGGAACTGGCGTTTCCGGACGAACTTGCTGCAGGGATGCGTTCTATGATGTCGGCTATGGAGGTATTAGGCGGCTTAAAATCCGGTACTCATGCGGAAAAAGTTTATGCATGGTACCAGAAATACTATCTCAACGTGAAAGAGTATTTTCCGGCTGTAACAGTGAATGAAGATTCTAAACGCTATGAGAATGCCAAGCTAATGATGAATGCCGGACGATACACGAATGATACTGACCCATTGACACAGGAACTAGGGGATTTATACAGCGCGGAAACGGCATGGATGAAAAAGCGCATCCAGTATATGTCTTCAAAATATAGTTTCGGAGAGTATTCTGCAAATGGAACGGACTCCATAAATGTTCGTGCTGCCGGAAATGCCATCACGTATGATATCATTCCCGCCATTGATATGTATCCCACTATTGCAAATGGTACATCAATTGTAAAGGGTAGCAGGACAAAGGCCGGACAGGTATGCAGAATGATAATAGACCTTGGCGGCACAGGTGACCAGCAGAATATCATTCAGGGAGCCAGTTGGCTAATGAGTATTGGTAAGTGGCATGATAAAAACGTCAACGGCAATCTTATCATCAAAGGAAGAATGTTGCGTGAACTGGAACTTGGAAGCCGTACAGAACGGATTGTTATTGCGATCACGGGACTTACTATCTCGGATTGTGTATCTCTGCAATCTATCCTTTTGTCTAACATAGCCACATTGGCCGGTTCTCTTGACCTTTCTGTGTGTACGCATTTACGTAGAGTTTGGGCTGATGGAACGTCACTGACACAGATAAGGCTTCCGCAAGGCGGGTGTCTGGAACTGGTTCAATATCCATCCACGAACAGGTATTTGACATTACAGAACTTCCCTCTGTTGAAACAGGAGGGAGTACTCATTGATGATTGTGCCGGAAAGATTACGGACTTCTTTGTCAGTGATTGTCCGAAACTTAATCCGGTTGACCTTTTAATAAAGATCATGGATGCACAGCAGGAACAGGGAGAAGCGCATACCCTTAAACGTGTGCGTGCAGTGTTTGGGGAATATACCTATAATGAGAATGGAGCCGAGATGCTTGATAACCTTGGAAAGTTGGCAGACGGGACTTATGTCGGGCTTAACAGTTCCGGTGTAGCTGGTGATGATCCTCGCCCGGTTCTTGATGGAACGCTTCATATCAATACGAATTGTTATGAAGATACAGCTATTGCCCTTCGCAGTTATTTTAATAGGTTAGTGCTCAATATAAATGGAGAGTTCTACATCCGTTTTATAGATAAGTTGGTGCAAACGCTATGTGCAAAACACTTTGGCGATGAGATTGGTATAAGTAAAAGACTAATGGGGGAAATTACAGAACTGGGAGATGTTTTTATCGGTACAGAGATAACGTCTTTCACTGAATTGGCGTTCACTTGTGTAACATCACTTACGGAAGAGTTTGCAGGATGTACTAATTTCGATACCATAAAACTTCCTCCCACATTGAGAGTTTTAAATACTGCTGCTTTTGCCGGGAGTAAAATTGTTTTGGACTTATCGGCTTTTACCAATATAACTGATTTGTTGATTGATTCGGATGATATTGTATATAAGATGCCGGATGCAAACTCCAACCTTGTACGTCTCACTTATAATAGTGGGGCAGGAAGAGTAAAGGCTATTAGGTATTCAAATGTGGTTTTAGAAATCAATAATAGAAATGAAATAACCGATTTCTGGGTAGAGGATTGCAATACGAATAATAAATTATTAAAAGAGCTACAGTTAATATTAGGTGAGCAAAATTCTCTTCAATATGTCAGAGCTAAAGGCTTTGATGAAAGTTTTTCTTCCAATGATATATTGATTGCATTACGTTCATTGGCCGAGAATGGTTATCATGGAATAAATGATAATGGCGAAAGGGATGATAACATTATACCGGTGTTAGCTGGGAAGCTGGCTAGTTCTGCTAATTATTCTCCGGATCTGTTGTATAGTCTTCAAAGCTATTTCCCGAATATTCAGTTTAACATGACAGGTATAGCATTTATTGACTTTAAAGATCCGGTCGTAAGAGAAATATGCGTACAGAATTGGGGTAGCAATGGAGAATTAACAGTCGAACAGGCTGCTGCAGTAACTGACCTAAAGACACTATTTAAAGGCAATATAGATATAACGTCTTTTGATGAGCTGAAATATTTTACAAGCTCAATAGCTAATGTAAATGACAAAAGTCGTATTGGTTTGGTTTATGGTGCATTCCAAGGTTGTGTTAATTTGAAAAGTGTGACAGTAATGCCTAATGTAAATGAGTTTGACGGTGCCGTCTTTTATGGGTGTACCTCGTTAGAAGCAATACTATTGCCTGATACTATGGAAGTTATTAAAAATTCCGCATTCGAGGGTTGTACATCTTTGAAAACGGCTAACATTCCATCTGGATTAACTCAAACAGAACTTGCATCCGGTATATTCAGGGATTGCATATCGTTGACATCATTAATGGAAATTCCGGCAGTCGTATCGTCAATAGGTATGAGGGCTTTTATGAACTGTAGTTCTTTAGAAGGTATTAAGATGCTTGGTAGCGTGCCTCCCAGTCTGGGATATGGCGTTTTTGAGGGTACTACTTGCCCGATATATGTTCCGTCCGGGGCTGTACAGACATATAAATCAGCATGGAATAGCCTGCAATCAAGAATAATAGGGTATAATGAATAAATCCAAAAATTATGGCAATATTAAGTAACGGTAAGTTTTATGGTTTCCTTTGTTCGGTGAAAGAGACAGGACAGAAATTGGCGAATGGAGTAAAAGAGTATGTGGAAGATTTCATGTCCGGCTTTGCCGGGCACGGATGGAAACTATGGGAATACATCAAGGGGAAGTGGATGCTTGAAATTGACGCTATCCGTGTACGTGGACAGTTTACGATATTCGAACTTCTGGTATCTAAGATTAGGGCGATAATCGGTGCGCAGACTATCACGCAGGGGTGCGGTAAGATTAAGACAGTCGGGATATCGGAAGACGGGGCTGCCTACCTTATCACGCTCGAGGATACCGATATGAGTTTCATGGAACATGACTTCATCCGCTGTCAGGAGTTTACAGGCAACCAGCGATTGTATCATGTGGAGATTGAATCAATCGTTGATGGAGTAATTCACATACCGGTATCGGAGTTTGAATCGGAAGTAAACGAGGACGGGATAACCTTTGTCACGAATCCACCCATGCCGGGTGACGACATCGTGCAATTCGGGAACAGCTCATACGAAGAGCAGTACGCAGGAAGACATTCCGCTATTTATATGCACGCTGATGAAAGCGGACAGCCTGCAATAGACGTGCTTGACGGTATCTATACAAAGGACTGGAGCAATTGCCTGAAAGTGCGCATGGGCGGTGACATACCCGGAACGGCTGGGCTGAAAGGATTCTATTGCGTCAACGGTATGCTGAAAGCCGTAGACGAAGACGGGACAATCTTGTACCAGTTCAATCCCGACAGTTCCGGATTCATTGCAAAAGGCAATATCAGATGGGACAAGGATGGCAATGGCGACATATTCAACAGAGCAATATACTGGGACAAAGGAGGCTTTCATTTCGGGAGTGGCGTGAAACTTACTTGGGATAACTTGGACAGTGAAACAAAAGAGAATCTGAAAGGTGAACCCGGACGTGACGGAAACAACGGTGCTGATGGAATCAACGGGGAAGACGGAACAAGCCTCGTATATAAAGGCGAGTTCACCTCCCATCCCTCCAATCCTCAAAACGGCTGGTATTACCGCAATATATCCGACAAGAAAACCTATGTCTATCAGGATAACGCATGGTATGTTATGACGGTTGATGGATCGGATGGTAAAGATGGATTAGACGGAATTAACGGTGAAGATGGTAAGGATGGTCTTGATATTGTTTGGAAAGGAGACTCTTCAATTCCGCCTGCTAATCCTCAAAAGAATTGGGTGTATCGTGATACGGATAACGGTCGAGTTTATATCTATAATGGTACGGCATGGGCATTAATGGTCGCAGACGGTAACGATGGGATTGACGGTACTGACGGCAAGGACGGAATGAGGGTTTATATCACTTATCATGATAGCGAAGCGGAACCTGCTAAACCTACCGGAAGAGGAACATCGGACGGATGGCATACCAATGCGACGAATGCGGTTGTGTGGATTTCACAGAAGGTATCAGAAAGTGCGGATTCAGGTGAATGGGGTGATCCTATAAGGCTTAAAGGGAAACCGGGAAAAGATGCCAATCTTCTACCGTGGATTGAGGAATGGGATAATAATAAAACACAGATTGGTAGTGAATATATCATTTCACCTAAAATGTTCGCAGGTACCAATACTGGGACATCAGCTAATCCAACTTTGACAGGTGTTGCAATAGGGCGTGGGGTAATAACAATAAATGGGGTTGAAAAGACTGGTCTCTTCGGTTTGAAGAATGGTAAGTTAACTTTTGAAATAGATGCAGAAACTGGTGATGCTGTATTCAGAGGTAAGATTGAGACTCAAACATCCGGCAGCCGAATCGTAATTGATCCAGTCACTAACTCTTTAAAAATGTACAACACAAATGACTGGGCAGTCTTTTCACTATCGTTTATCGGGGATTCATATAATGCGTATCCTCAATTTGTAATTAATGGAGTCGAAAATGGAGAGTATTCGCCAGGTATAGTAATGACAGGTAGAAAAATAGAAGGTAGTCTTTATTATTCGAAAGGTTCAGGTCTGAATGCGGATACAAAATGGAAAATAGATGAAGATGGAATATCCCATTTTAAGGATACGCAAGGTTTTAGTTTGACTGTTGATCTTAATCAAACATATCTTCCTGGCATGACAAGCCTTCATCTAACGAGATTTGCTCCGGGTTTTTTGCCGGGATATAGTACTGCAAAAAATGGGGAAGTGTATGTAACTTCAGATGGTACACTTAAAATCAAAGGATATTCGGTTGAATCATAAAAACGAATAATGATGGAACTAAATGACTGGCTAACAATACTAGGAGCCTTAGGTGGCTTGGAGGTAATCAAATGGATTGTAAATTTCTACGTCAATCGTAAGACTGATACAAGGAAAGAAGATGCTGCAGAGAATGAAAACGAGTATAAACAAGTTTCTTAATTGGAAGAGCGTATCGCGCAACGTGATACAAAGATTGATGCTATGTATGTAGAGGTGTTTCATTTAGAAGATTTTCACAAGAGGTATGATCTAGAATTGTGTTTTTAGAGAATCGGAGATAAAGAGATATGATGTTTACGAATGTTCAGGTGGCAATTTATGAGGCTTTGTTTTAATATTTGTTGGACAGTAGGACTGTAGAATTGAAATCCATGTATCTGCAGTTAAAAAAATGCTCCAGAAGGACTCTGGAGCACTGACTTTTAAAAGGCGTCTTCATAATTTTTGATGAGTTCATTTGCTTCTTGGATGTCATGTGGAGTATAGATATCGGTCATGAGTATACTGCTATGCCTTGCCTGATCACGAACACTTAATGTATCATAATGGCGTAACATGTTAGTAATGCCTGTATCCTTGAGCGAATAAAACTTATATCGATCCGGAAATTTTAGGTCTATTCGTACATGGCGTGACCACCAATCTCTAAACATCTTTTCTGATTTTTGTTTCATTCCTGGTCTGAATCCATCAGAAAATAAGAAGCAGTCATTTGGCATATTAAAAATATCGAGATCCAACATTAAATGAATAACTTTTGCTGGCAAGGTAATAGTGCCGTCTTTTTTATTCTTTGATATCGTGTCCGGAAGAAAAATAGTTTGTCTGGCCAAACTTATGTTAGAAAGCTTAAGTTTACTCATCTCGGCCGGTCGGACGAAACAGTAATATAATATATAGCTGGCTAAAAGAAAATGAGGATTCTTTTCCTTGAGATATTCTGTCAGTTTGCCTAGCTCTTCTTTTTTAAGTTGTGTCCGTATCTTCTTTTTTCCTTTCCGGCCAATGGCACTAATTCCTTCAGTCGGATTTTTAGTGAGATAGTTTCGCTCGAGGCAGAAAGATGAGAACGATTTTAAGAATCCTAAATAATTGTCCCGAGTAAATGCCGTGTTATCTCTGGTGATATACACTTCTTCCAGGAGCATGACACAAAAGTTTTTGTTGAATTGATAGATATAGGTTATCGGAATTTCTCGCCCTTGATTGTATAGTTCCATGTTATGAAGGTAGGAGGAGTAAGATTTTAGAGTCTCCGGACGATAATTCCCATCTCGGAGCATCTTATAAATATAGGTGCGGTACTTATCTGCGATATCCTTGAATAACATATAGGCGTTTCCCTGTTCTTGTTCTATCCAGGGGTTCCAGCCAAGCGAGAGTTTTTCAGATATCCGGATCATGTAGTCCTTCGCATACTTGCGGCGCTCATTCGCTTTTTTTATAAAGTTCAGTTTAATTTTTTTTCTTCGCATCTCTCCTTTAACTGGATCGAATGCATAAAAGTCAATGTACCAGTCTTTTCCAGTATGTAGGACTGGAGGAGTGAAACCTTGAATTTCCTTAAGTGAAGACATTTTTTTTTATTTGTTTTCGCACCTTGCGAGAACAAATCCGTTCTTACCCGCCGTCCCGATTTCGTCCCGGCTATTATTAAAAAATCGGGGTTAACTTTCTGATAATCAGCTAGTTAATCCCGATTTTGTCGGAATGAGGCGACTCGAACGCCCGACCCCTACGTCCCGAACGTAGTGCGCTACCAACTGCGCTACATTCCGATTGCTTTTGAAAAGTGGTGCCACCAGGAATCGAACCGGGGACACAAGGATTTTCAGTCCTTTGCTCTACCAACTGAGCTATGGCACCTTTCTCGTTTGCGGGTGCAAAGATAAGTATATTTTTTAATACCGCAATAACTTAAAGGGAAATTTTTACCAATTTCTGACTCGTGGAAATATAAATGCATTTTTGTTAGAATAAATATGTAGATAAACAGCTATTTATGCGACATATTTTATAAATTTACGCACTGAAACGATCAAAACAATATAAACACTCTATTACTATGTCATCACTGGCGATTATTGTTATAATAGTTTTGTTAGCTGCCTTCATCTATATGTGGGCAAAGTGCCAGTCACTCCAGAAAGAGGTGCATTCGAAGGAAAACAAAGAGAATGAACTTAAAAAGTTGGCTCTGGTTTTGCAGAACATCAATGCTTACTTCTTATTGATTGACAAGGATTTTGTGGTTTGTGACACCAATTATTATTCTTTAAACCGTCTTCCGATTCAGGTAGGTGGAGTTACCAAAAGAGTCGGAGATTTGCTGCATTGTAGAAATGCGATTGCAGCCGGTGAATGTGGCCAGCATGAACAATGCAAACTATGTTGTATCCGTGCGTCTATCGGAAAAGCTTTTTACAAGAAAGCAAGTTTTAAAAATCTGGAAGCTTCCATGAAGCTATTAAGTGAGGATGAAACGAAGGTGACTCCTTGCGATGTATCGGTATCGGGTACTTATTTGAATATTCATGGTGAAGATTATATGGTGTTGACTGTTTATGATGTGACGGAGCTGAAAAATGCGCAAAGGCTGCTGTCTATTGAAAGAGAACATTCCATTTCTGCTGATAAATTGAAATCTGCCTTTATTGCTAATATGAGTCACGAGGTACGTACACCGCTAAATGCAATTGTCGGATTTTCCGGTTTGATGGTATCGGCTTCCAGTGAAGAGGAACGAAAAATGTATGCTGATGTTATTGCAGAGAATAATGAACGCTTGTTGCGCCTGGTGAATGATATTTTCGATCTTTCTCAAATAGAATCGGGAACAGTAGATTTTGTTTATACGGAGTTTGATGCCAATGATTTGCTAAGAGAGTTGGAGGGAATTTTTAAGACGAAATTGAATAACTCGTCGGTGGAATTGGTTTGTGAGGCACACATACAACCTATAATGATGTATTCGGAACGGGAACGTATCATTCAGGTATTGTCTAACCTGTTACATAATGCAATGAAATTCACCGAATCGGGTGAAATTCGTTTGGGTTGCAGCCTGAAAGGAACGGAAGAGGTTTGCTTTGTTGTGTCCGATACAGGCATTGGCATACCGAAAGAGGAACAGAAAAAAATATTCTCACGTTTCATAAAACTTGATCGTGAAATGCAGGGGACAGGACTTGGACTGACTCTTTCGCAAACGATCATCCAAAATCTGGGTGGAAATCTTGAACTTGATTCGGAAATTAACCGGGGATCTACTTTCAGCTTTGTGTTGCCACGGGTGATAAAACCGGAACTAATAAAGTCACAGGCAATAAAGTAATCTCCAATCGCTAGGTATTGTATCTATTAAATGATGATTGGCATACTTCTAAATAAGAGGGCCTGCAAAAATCTCTAAAATAAATTACCCTCACTACAACCGTGAAGTGCATCCCAAAGGTTTTATAACCGACTAAAGGGGAGCACTTCACTGTAGTGAGGGTAATTTTATAAGTTCAAAGCTGTTTGAATAGCCTCTTACTTTTTGTGAACAGGATGAACACTTAGTCTTTACGACTTAGGTGCATCCTTATCTTTGTCTCCGGTTCCCGGAGATGCTTTGCCGGAAGTAGAATTTCCGCCGGATGTAGCAGAACTGCTGCTTGATGGAGTAGCACCGGAAGCGGTGGCACCAGAGGATGCCGCATCAGGAGCTGCTGCATTAGAAACGGTTGCACCAGGCTTAGCTGTACTTGCCCCGGTTGCTCCTCCTGTATGTGCAGAAGTTGCGGTAGGACGGGCAGCATTAGCGTTACTTGCACTGACATTGACAGTGGCAGGTTGAGCCTGAACTTCCCAGTGGAACGGTTCGAAATTGGAGTTTGGATCTACCCAAGACGGTTTCTTGGAAGCATAGATAATAAACGGAGCAATAACAACGATAATGGCACCGATAATCAGTACGGAGAACCAAACAGTGTTGCTACCTGTAGAGATCTGGCTGGGCGGGATGAAGCTGAGGATAAAGGCAAGCAATGATCCGCAGAAACCAAGACCGCCAACAAACCACATCAAACCGTTACCTGACTTACCGATACGGAACGGACGGTTGAGTTTCTTCATCTTATAACGCAATGCGATAGCTCCGGAGAACATCAACAAGTACATAATCAGATAAAGAATAACTGTCAGCTGTGACAGAATCTGATAGAAGCTCTGTACGGACGGCATAACGACGAACAACAGACTTAATACAGTTACAGCGATACCTTGTACGAACAGGATATTCTTCTGTACACCCAGTTTGTTTGTTTTCTGGAAGAACGGAGGCATATACCCCGCTTTACCTACGGCAAATATACCTTTTGACGGACCGGCAACCCATGTTAATACACCTGCCAGTACACCAAATGCAAGAGCGACAGCAATGATTGGTGACAACCAGGAAGCATGAATATATCTGAAATAGTTGTCGAAGCCGACGAGTAGACTTTGAGTCAGGTTGATATCTTTTGCAGGGATAATCACACCTAATGCAAAAGTACCCAAAACGAAGATCAACACTGTGATAAGTGCACCGATGAATACGGCTTTCGGATAGTTTTTGGAAGGGTTCTCTACGTCTTTTACGTGGATACCACCCATTTCCATACCGGCATAAAACAAGAAGATACTGGCAGCAAGAACAACATTATCAAAGTTGGTAAAGTCGGGGAAGAAGCTGCTGTTGAAATCCATATTGGAATGTCCGCCGCTTGCCAGATAAATGATTCCCAAGATAATCAACAGGGCAGCCGGGATAATTGTACCGACCATACCACCGATTTTAGCAACCTTACCTACCCAGCTCATACCTTTCAGGGAAATGAAAGTAGCCAGCCAGTAGATGATAAGCACTACGACGAGCGTATAATACTTATTGTTTGCCAGTGACATGTCATGTACGTCATTCATTCCGATGAAAGCGATAGATACGGCACCAAACGTTAACACTGTCGGATACCAGATCGTACTTTCGATCCATTGTACCCAAATGGCGAGGAATCCCAGTTTTTTGCCGTAGGCTTCGCCTACCCACCGGAACACACCACCCTGCTTATCCTGAAACATCGCCGCCAACTCTGCTGCAACGAGCGATGTAGGGATTAGAAAGACAATAGCTGCAAAAAGATAATAGAAGGCCGAACTCATTCCATATACGGCCTCGGCTGGTAGTCCACGCAAGGATACTACTGCCGTAACATTCATGATAGCCAGGGTAAACACACCCAGCTTCACTGCATTTTTAATATTCGCCATAAGTTAAGGTTTTAAGTGAAAAATATTTTAAAGTCAGTGTTATAACAACATTTTGCGTGAGATGTTTCCGCAATCTCTTTCAAAGTTCGTTAATTAACATCCCCGAAATGGGAGATTGTAACCCCGGATTTACTTCTTCCGAAACAATCGCTTTCTCCAATTGTTTTTAAGCAATCTAAATTATAAATGAATCATTTTATTATAAACTAAGTAGTTATGAAATCAGCGCTTTCAGATTTTATTTCCGGGAAAAAGGGAATCTATGGTATTCTTCACATTATTATATTAGTAATGTCCCTATTCCTGGTTATTAGTATCTCGGTAGATACTTTTAAGGGAATTCCTTTCTATACACAGTCTTCGTATATGAAAGTACAGCTATGTATCTGTCTTTGGTTTCTTTTTGATTTTGTATTGGAGTTCTTTCTGGCAAAACATAAGGGACGTTATTTGCGGACGCATTTTATCTTTTTATTGGTGGCGATTCCTTATCAGAATATTATCGCCTATTATGGGTGGACATTTTCGGATGAGATCACCTATCTTCTCCGTTTCATACCTTTATTGAGAGGAGGATATGCGCTTGCCATTGTGGTCGGCTGGTTGACCTACAATCGTGCTTCGAGTTTGTTTGTCTCTTATCTGACGATGTTGTTGGCAACGGTCTATTTTTCCAGTCTGGCATTTTTTGTGCTTGAGCATCGGGTGAATCCCTTGGTGAATGGTTATGGAGATGCTTTGTGGTGGGCTTTTATGGATGTCACTACCGTCGGTTCGAATATCATAGCGCAGACGGTGACCGGACGTGTACTTTCCGTTTTGTTGGCTGCCCTGGGTATGATGATGTTCCCTATCTTTACAGTTTATATCACAAATCTGATTCAGCAATCTAACAAACGTAGAAAACAATATTACGAAGAGGAGGAACTAGAGAAAAAGGCTTCCGAGAAAAAAGAATTGGCAGAAAAAGCAGCCGTACAGAAAGCAAGCACATCATAATGTGCTTGCGGATAAGATGAAAAAACAGATGAAGTGATGATGACGGTAAAGTGTTGAAAACCAAAGATGAATTACTTTTCTTAATACTATAATTACTTTTCTTTATAAGCGGCGAAGGAAAAGGGGTGGAAAAGAGGTATTACTTTCTATCTTTGTTGAGAAGAGACAAGACACGACGCTGTTATAACCGTTATTGAATGAATCAAACTTTACCTTATCCGGGTTAATAACAGCTATCTCATTTTAATAACTAGAGTTGTTCAGGGGTAAGTTCAATTTGTAGCATTTGAAAAATGATGCCGTTTGTATTGAAACATTGGCGGGAAATCAAGAGGGTAAGGGGAATAGAAAAAGGTTACTATCAATAGATAGTAACCTTTACCTTTCTTATAAAAGAGATTGAGAGAATTTTAGTCAACAACGGTGATATGGTTGTTGCTAAATACATTCAATTCCAGCTTGTTCATGATGTATTGAATAGCTAACTGCGCTTTCACGGAGTTGCCCGAACCATCCAAAGGAGGAGCAAATGCGGCAATACCGAACTGTCCGGGCAGTACGCCCATCACACCGCCACCTACACCTGTTTTTGCAGGAATACCGGAAGTGTACATCCAGTCGCCGGTATGTTCGTAGAAACCTACGGCGGCAATCATGGCAGTGATTTTAGGAGCCAGGACGGCATCAAAAACTTCTTTTTTAGTCACAGGGTTCACACCACCGTTGGCGATTGTACCGGCTGCGATGGAAAGCTGCAATGCGGTAACTCCCAATGAACACTGGCGGGTGTAAAGGTCTAATGACATATCCGGGTCATCATAAATCCGGTTGTAATTCTTCAATAGCCATGCGATAGAACGGTTGTTGAAGTTGGTGTCCGATTCCGACTTGTACAATTCATCAATCAGTTGCGGGGCACTGCCGCATAGGTCTGTCACATTTCCTACGATGGCATCCCATTTCTTGGCAGAGTCACCAATGGGCTGCACCATACTGCAGGCAGAGATGGCTCCGGCATTTACCAGTGGGGTAGACGGATGATCGTTCTCCAACAAGATAGCGATGATTGAATTGAAGGGCAAGCCTGTTGCGTCGGCTCCAATCTTGTCCAGAATCTCTTTAGCACCGTATTGACGCAGTGCCAGGATAGCCGTATGTACTTTGGATACGGATTCTATACCGAAGCGATAGTCAGTATCTCCCACATGGATGGTCTGCCCGTTGAGCAGGCAGACACTGATTCCAAAGAGATCTTTGTTGACATTGGCCAAGTAAGGGATATAGTCGGCATTCTTGCCTCCCGTGTTCGTCTTTACCTGATCGTATGCCTCCTGTACCACTTCTTGCAATTGAGCGAGTGTTACTTTTTTATTCATAGATCTTTTATTTTTTAGTTGTTTTACGACGGCCGCCGTGGTTGAATATTTTAGCTTCTACCGGAAGATTCTTCTCCTGTGCTATGCGGGTAGGAGTAGGATAATCCAATTTTTCCAGTTCTGTGATGGCGTTCTTGATGTCGCCCAGCAACATATCTGCCATATCGCGGCTGAATCCTTGACGGACAACGACGCGCATCACTACATAATCTTCCAGTTTGGAAGGCAATGTATAAGCCGGAACCATCCAACCGTGTTGAGACAGTTTATCCTGCAAATCATACAAAGTCCATTTAGCGTTCTTTGCATATTCCGGTTTCAGATACCAGATGAACAACGGGTTTACCACTTCGTTAGAGTAGTTGACGAACGGAGCCATCTTGGCTATTTCGTCATGGATGTATTTAGCGATCTGTAAAGAGTTGTACTGTACTTCTTTGTAACCTTGGAATCCTAAACGGATGAACTGGTAGTACTGTCCCAGAATCTGAGCAGCCGGGCGAGAGAAGTTCAAACCTACTTGAGTGATGTTAGCACCCAGATAATTTACACTGAACGACATCTCTTCTGGCAGATATTCTTTGCCTTTCCAAACCACCCAACCGAGTCCCGGATATACCAGACCGAACTTATGACCGGATACACTGATGGAAAGCACCCATTTCAGGCGGAAGTCCCATTTTGTTTCCGGGTAAAGGAACGGAAGGATAAAACCACCGCTGGCAGCGTCTACGTGGATAGGAATGTCATAACCAGTCTTGGCGTTGTAAGCATCCAGTGCTTTGTCCAATGCTTCTACGTCATCGTTCAGTCCAGTCCATGTAACACCCTGGATAGGTACGATACAAATTGTATTCTCATCACACATCTTCAAGGCTTCTTCGGGATCGAGTGTGGTTTTGTCAAGTGTCAAAGGCACTTCACGCATTTCAATCTGCCACAACTGTGCAAATTTCTCCCATACAACCTGGAAACCTGTAGAAATAACAAAGTTCGGTTTATCAAACGGTTTACCTTGAGCCTGTCTTTTCTTACGCCAGCGCAACCAAGCAGCCACACCACCCAGCATACAAGCTTCTGAAGAACCGATAGCCAGAGCACCGGTTTTCCAAGTATCTTTTTCCGGAGAATTCCATAGGTTGGCAACGATGTTGATACATTTACCGTTCATCACTGCGATACGCGGATACTCAGTTTCGTCAATGTAGTTAATGTTGATGGCTTCGTTCATCAGCTTGGTAGCATATTCATCCATGTAGGTAGTCACGAAAGTAGCCAGGTTCAGGCGCGGTTGAGTCTGAGCGAATGTTTCGTCTTTTACCATCTGATAGGCGACTTCAGGAGTAGTAGGTCCATCAGGTATCCTCTCTACCGGAGAGGGTTGCAACATTCTGTCTGAACCAAATGCTTCTGTTTTAGCATCGCCTTTTCTGAAATTTAAATCTTTCATACTTAATTTGTTTTTTTAAAGGTTTAGGGCGATGGGGATTTTCCCCGTCGAATTTCCCACAACAACAGCAGGCAGTTTTGAAAGTTTTCGGCTTTTACATTATTTGGCGTTTATTAAGGGGGGGGATTCGTTTTGAACTTTATGCGATGAGCATTGTTCTCATCAAACCTAAACTTTTAACGAATTTGCGTATGAAAATACAGACGGGAAGAGGAACGATTCCTCTTATCACTTTAATTGCCATCTGGTCTGTTTCGGCACTGACTTCTCTGCCGGGACTGGCCGTTTCGCCTATATTGGGCGATCTTACGAAGATATTTCCGGAAGCTACGGATTTGGATATCCAGATGTTGACTTCGCTTCCTTCCTTGCTCATTATTCCTTTCATTCTGCTGGGTGGTAAGTTGACGGAGAAAGTCGACTTTGTCCATATCCTGAAAATCGGACTTTGGCTCTTTGCGGTGAGCGGTATGTTGTATCTGGTTTCCAATAAGATGTGGCAATTGATTGTAGTAAGTGCCTTACTGGGTATCGGGGCTGGGCTGATTATTCCGTTGTCTACCGGTTTGGTGTCGAGGTATTTTACCGGAACTTACCGGGTAAAACAATTCGGCTTTAGTTCAGCAATCACTAATTTTACGTTGGTGATAGCGACTGCCGTCACCGGTTATCTGGCGGAAGTCAGTTGGCATTTACCTTTTCTGGTCTATTTGCTTCCGCTGATTTCTATTCTGTTGATCGGTCGTCTGAAGAAAGACCGGCCGGAAGTTGCCGCTGCTGATAGTGCAAGTTCGAAAGAAGAACGGGCGGTGATAGATACCGGCGGTAGTAAATATGGTATCCATGTGAAGCATTTGATAGAATTGATGTTCTTCTACGGAGTGACGACTTATATCGTATTGGCGGTGATATTCAATCTGCCTTTCCTGATGGAGAAGCATCATTTCTCAAGTGGAAATTCGGGCTTGATGATTTCTCTTTTCTTTCTGGCGATTATGGCTCCGGGATTTTGTCTGGATAAGATTGCGGCTACATTGAAAGAACGTACCAAAGCATACAGCTTGCTGTTCATGGCATTGGGATTGTTGCTCATCTGGATAGCTCCGCTTGAATGGCTGATTATTCCCGGATGTCTGTTTGTGGGGTTGGGCTATGGTGTCATCCAACCCATGCTTTATGATAAGACTACGCATACCGCATTGCCGGAAAAGGCCACATTGGCACTGGCATTTGTAATGATGATGAACTATCTTGCCATCTTATTTTATCCTTTCATCGTTGATTTCTTCCAATGGATATTTCATACCCAATCACAAGAGTTTCCGTTTATCTTTAATCTGCTGATTACTGTTGTCACTCTTTTCTGGGCATACCGGCGCCGTCATACCTTTTTGTTTAACGACCAATTAAAATAAAAAATGAAGAATAAGAAACTAGAAGCCAATCTTAGCATGGCCGTCTCGAAAGTTTTTAGCGGGTTAAATATGAATGCTCTGAAGTATCTTCTGCCTTTGTGGATGAGTCCGCTGACGGGAGCAACCCTTCGTTGCACGTTTGCGGCAGCAGCCTTTTGGGTAATCGGGTGGTTTATGCCTCCGGAGAAATCATCCGCCAAAGATAAATGGCTCCTTTTCCTGTTGGGGGCCTTGGGACTTTATGGCTTTATGTTTCTCTACCTGGCCGGATTGAGTAAAACAACTCCTGTTTCCAGTTCCATTTTTACCAGCCTCCAACCTATTTGGGTTTTTCTCATGATGATATTCTTTTATAAAGAAAAAGCGACCACTAAAAAAATAATAGGAATTTCTATCGGTCTGATAGGAGCATTGGTTTGTATTTTAACCCAGCAAAGTGATGATTTGGCGTCCGATGCTTTCACGGGAAATATGCTTTGTCTTATAAGTTCGGTTGTATATGCTGTTTATCTGATTCTTAGTCAGCGTATTCTGACTGCTATCGGAGCAATAACGATGTTGCGTTATACTTTTTCCGGTGCTGCTGTATCTGCTATAATAGTAACGTTCCTTACGGGATTTGATGCTCCGGTATTCTCCATGCCGTTCCATTGGACACCTTTTCTTATCCTGATGTTCGTATTGATTTTCCCGACCACTATCAGTTATATGTTGTTGCCTGTCGGTTTGAAATATCTGAAGACAACGGTGGTTGCCATTTATGGTTATCTGATTCTGATTGTGGCAACTATTGCCTCCCTTGCTTTGGGACAAGACCGTTTTAGCTGGACGCAGACGTTTGCCATTATTTTCATCTGTATCGGAGTTTATTTGGTAGAAGTTGCCGAAAGCAAGGAGCGATAAAAGTTTCTCGGTGTGGAACACTTTGTTTCAAGGCATGGAACAAAAAAAGAGCGTCCTTCACAGAACGCTCTTGCTTATGTCATCATCATGTTTTATAGAGAGGAGTTGATTGCTTGTGCTATCGACTTGAATTCTTCATCCGACAATTTCAATTTCGGATTTGAGAACAACATATCCGATTCCTTTTGGATAGGAATTAAATGAATATGAGCGTGAGGAACTTCGAGTCCGATAACTGCTTCGCCCACTTTTTGGCATGGGAAAGCTTTTTCGATGGCACGGGCTACCTTTTTTGCAAATACGTGCATTGCGGCCAGGTCTTCATCGCTCAAATCGAAAATATAGTCTACTTCCTGTTTGGGCACTA